>Ga0208723_1000066_pt1 | contig 41163 bp, 13 predicted proteins | sample LakMenEpi31Aug12_FD_150750 | JGI IMG/M metagenome (GOLD analysis project Ga0208723, IMG submission 150750) | Freshwater microbial communities from Lake Mendota, WI - 31AUG2012 deep hole epilimnion (SPAdes) | ecosystem: Environmental > Aquatic > Freshwater > Lake > Epilimnion/Euphotic zone ...
GTATATGAAGGCGAACCAGAAACAGTAGAAGAAGGTACTGGTGTATATGAAGGCGAACCAGAAACAGTAGAAGAAGGTACTGGTGTATATGAAGGCGAATCAGAAACAGTAGAATAAGGTGCTGGTGTATACGAAGGGGTACTAGAAGAAGGTACTGGTGTATACGAAGGGGTACTAGAAGAAGGTGCTGGTGTATACGAAGGGGAACTAGGAGAAGGTACTGGTGTATACGAAGGGGTACTAGAAGAAGGTGCTGGTGTATACGAAGGGGAACTAGGAGAAGGTACTGGTGTATACGAAGGGGCACTAGGAGAAGGTACTGGTGTATACGAAGGTGATGAACTCATAATACTCTATATATTATTTAGATATATATTGAAAAAATAATATCTTAAAAATCTGCATCCAGAGTAAATTTACGTATAGTGGAGTGCTCTTGTTTGTTTCCTACATTTGCTTTGCTGTATTGTGAGACACGGCTTTCAAAGAAATTTGACTTTGTTTCTAATGATATTCTTTCCATAAATGGGAAAGGATTTTGAACATTCCATATCTTGTTATATTGTAATTGACTTAGCAATCTATCCGCAACAAATTCAATATAGACTGACATAAGCTGTTGATTCATACCTAACATGGAACATGGGATACTTTCTGTTATGAAATTTTTCTCCACTTCTACTGCTTCTCTCATAATTTCATGAACTGTTTCTTCCGACAATTTGTTTTGTAACATAGAAAATAGTAAAACAGCGAATTCTACATGCATACCTTCATCACGACTAATGAGTTCATTTGAAAATGAAAGTCCAGGCATTAACCCTCTTTCCTTCAACCAGAAAATACTGCAAAATGCACCACTAAAGAATACTCCTTCTACAATAGCAAATGCCAATAAACGCTGGGCAAATGACGACTCTTTGTCATTAATCCATCTAAAGCACCATTCTGCCTTCTTCTTAACACATGGAATATACTGAATTGCATTGAAAGCTTCATGCTTTTCTTGAGCATCCTTGAAATATGTATCAATCAAAAGTGAATATGTCTCCGAATGTATATTTTCAATTGTCATCTGGAAAGCATAAAAGAACTTTGCCTCTAATACTTGTACTTCGGTCATGAACCGTTCACCCAAATTAATGTTTACAATTGTATCACTTGAACTAAAAAAGGCAAGGATATGCTTTATAAATGTTTTTTCATTGTCATTCAATTTATTGAAATCATCTATATCTTTGCTCAAATCAATCTCCTCAACTGACCAAAAAGCACTCACAGCTTTCTTATACATATACCATATTTCATCATGTTTGATGGGAAAGATTGTGAGTCTATTGCTATCTTCAATGAGTAATGGCTCAGAGATTTCCATTGTTATATTATATATACAATATATTTTTATATGCTTGTTCGCTCAAGCAGAACATAATGTGCATGTATCTCCATTTTGTTCTATACAACGCATTTTCTTTCTGGCAAACTCTGGGTCAATTGTAAACTGTTGCGTTTTTGCCTTGGGTCTTGTACGCAAATAATAAGTTCCAGTTTTGAGACCTTTTGCATGTGCATAGAAATGCATACTTGATAACTTCTGGAAGTCAGGGTCTTCCATAAAAATGTTGAGACTTTGAGTTTGACAAATGTAAATTCCTCTATCAGCTGACATATCAATAATATGCTTTTGCTTGATTTCCCATACTGTCTTGTATAATTCTTTTAGATCATTTGGGATTTCACTAATATTCTGAACACTACCATTATCCAATAGAATCTGGTCTTTCATATCCTTGCTCCAAATTCCAAGCTTAATCAAATCGTGAATAAGATATTTATTAATGACAATAAATTCACCACTTAATGTCTTACGCTGGAAGATATTGTTTGTAAATGGTTCAAAACTCTCATTGAAACCCATAATCTGGGATGTTGATGCAGTTGGCATAGGTGACAGAAGCAAGCTATTACGCATCCCATGTTGCTTAATCTCTTCTCTCAATGCATTCCAATCATATCTTGATGATGCTTCCTGTTCCCATAAATCAAACTGGAATAAACCTTGAGCCATAGGACTTGTTTCAAATGATGTATATGCGCCTGCATACCTACTATGAATCATTTCCTTTTCAAATTCATTGACATAATTATCAAGTCTTTCCTCAGATTGAGAATCTAAAATATCTTTGATTACTTTAGCACGTTTCTTGGATAGTTCCATAGAAGCTTCTACTGCAGCATGATAGATAGTCTCAAATATATCTTGATTCATTTTCTTTGCTTCATCACTTTCAAAGGGATAACGCATCTGCACAAATACATCAGCTAATCCTTGTACACCAATTCCAATAGGGCGATGCTTCAAGTTGGATCTACGTGCTTTTTCTGTTGGGTAAAAGTTTTTATCAATGACTTTGTTCAGATTCTTTGTGATAGTCTTTGTTATATCATGTAGCATGTCAAAGTTAAATGTAGGCTTTGTATCAACAATTTCAATATAAGAAGGCAAGCATATTGAAGCCAGGTTGCATACACCTGTTTCTTCTGGAGATGAATGTATCAATACTTCTGCACACAGATTGCTTGATTTGATTGTCCCTAGATTCTTCTGATTACTTTTTCTGTTTGCAGCATCTTTATAGAGGATATAAGGAACTCCTTGTTCAATCTGAGCCTCCAAAATTTTAAACCATAATTCTTGCGCATTCATTTGTTTTGTGTATTTCCCTTCACTCTCATATTTTTCATAGAGAGTTTTGAAATCTTCACCATATACATCACTGAGCCCTTGAGATGTATTTGGACACATTAATGACCATTTCTTATTCTCTTTTACACGTTGCATAAAGAGATCTGATACCCACAAAGCCAAAAACAAATCACGGCATCTATCCTCTTCATTCCCGTGATTTTTCTTTAATTCAAGGAATGATTCCACGTCTGTATGCCACGGTTCCAGATACACAGCAATGCTCCCCAGACGCTTCCCTGCTTGGTCAATATATCTTGCAGTATTATTAAACACACGTAGCATAGGAATAATACCATTTGATGTTCCATTTGTTCCTTTAATATAACTGCCTTTACCACGTACTTGATGAATATGTATTCCAATACCACCTGCATATTTTGAAATTAATGCAAGTTCCTTGAGTGTATCATATATACCTGCTACACTATCTTCATTCACACTACATAAGAAACAGCTGCTCAATTGAGGCTTATTTGTTCCTGCGTTGAAAAGAGTTGGTGTTGCATGTGTAAAGTATTTTTTACTCATCAAGTCATAGGTTTGAAGTACCTCTTTGACATCATAACCATGAATACCAATAGCAACACGCATCCAAAGGTGCTGTGGTCTCTCAATAATCTTCTTATTTACACGCATAAGATATGCCCTCTCAAGTGTCTTGAAACCAAAATAGTCAAACAGATAGTCCCTTGAATAATCAATATAGGAATTTAGCTTTTCCTTGTTTTTCATAACAACATCATACATTTCATCTGACACAAGTGGTGGTGTATTATTATACAGTATCTGCACTGTCTCACTGAAAGAAGGCGATGTATTCTTATGATGGTTGGAGACAATAATTTTTGATGCTAAAATACTGTAATCCGGGTTTTCAACAGACAAACTACTACACATGTATGCAGCCAATTCATCAAGTTCTGTGGTTTTGACACCATCATAAATACGAACACATACTTTTTGTGCAATTTCAGACACATCTATATTCAAGTCATTTGAAAGAGTTTTAAGGCGCTTCAAAACTTTGTCAAAACTGACATCTTCATAGTCTCCGTTCCTCTTGATAACTCGCATATTGGTATGTATTATATAGTATATGTCTATTTTTTATATGCTGTATGTGTGGCTAAATTGAATAATATTTTTGTAATGTATACATGTTATCAAAACTATTACAAAGATGTGTTATGAACTTTTGCATTTTTATGAGTCTGGTTCAACAGAACCAGATGCTTCTTACTTTATTGTGTCAAATGCTAGAATCAGATGAACATACCCATGGCTCCATAATATTGATACCTTTTGATTCCATCAATTCGTAATACATATATAACTTATTTTTGAACAAGAAATGTTTGGGATTATGCTGATAATTATATACATCATCATGCCCATACATATCATCAAGTATTCTTTCCAACTCGTTAAGAATAGTCTCATCAATCTCTTTATGACACGGGTTGAACATACTATCGTGAATACTTTCTTTACATTCTGATAATAAGAATATTCGCAAATGCTCTGCATATCGGAATGACAAAGCTTGTCTTACCAATTCTGATTCTTTTTTCATGTATAACTCTATTCTCAAGGTATTATGTCTGTTCTTAGCACGTATCAGGTTTCTTATATTTCGTTGCAAACCCTTAAAGAAATTGTTGCATATATATGCTGTGCTTCTATGAACTATATTTTCATTTGTTTCTATCACTTCTTTACGAAATGTAATTACACCAACCGAAAAGAAAAATGAGACAAACTTATTTATTTTTATATAATCTAAAACTATGTTTCAGATAGTTTGTTAGATGTTCCTTTGTTATATTATGTTTAAGAATGTTTTTTATTACTGATTGTATATCATCATAAGTATTTGGACTTTCCTTTTTGATATAGTGTTTCAACTGACTAAAGAACTCTTCTATGGCATTTGTTTCTGGGTGGTAAGGAACACTATAAAGTAAATGATTACCACTTTCTTCTATGGTTTGCCTGACTATTTTTGACTTATGTATAACAGCATTATCCATTATTATAAGATGGTCTTTATATTTGTCTTTTATCACTTCATTATAAAAGTCTATAATATTTTGTGTTTTTACACCACCTTTCAAGTCTTTATAAAGAATATACCCAACTACTTTATTAGCACGTATAGCACATGGCATATTATACCTTTTGAAAGGATACTTATTAGTCTTATAAATTGCTCTTGTACCAGTCTTGCTTCTACCATAAGAAGAAGTCATATTGAGATATATAGATGTTTCATCTAAACAAATAGTCTTATCATATTTGTAATGAGAAAGTTTCTTATAAAAGTTTGATAATTCATCCTTCTCTTGACCTTCTTTCTTTTCAGGATAGTATTTATTCTTTAATCTTTTTCTTGTTATTTTGTTTTGATGTAAAATATTATATATAGTATGGTCTGATAATTTGATACTGAAATGTTTATCAACAAGTTTAGAAAGTTCCCATAATGTAATAGTTGGATGAAGTCTAACATTTTGTTTCACAAATAATGTTATTTCAGGAGTTATTTTAAGGTCTTTATTATTTCTTTTTTTCTTTCAATCTTACCTTCTTTTTGAAATCTGATTTTCCATTTTGATAAGGATTGATATTTACATTTGAATATTTTCTTACAAACATAACGCATAGGTTTATTGTTTTCTAAATAATACTTGACTGCTGTAAGCTTATAATCATCAGAATGTTGTTTCATTTCTTACTCTAATAAAGCATTTAAAACTTGATTGAATATATTATATAACATTATGAGTAAGAATATCAATATAGATATATCAGAACTTATAGCAGAAAATGATAGATTGAAGAAAGAAGTAATTGAATTAAAGGAACATTTAAAGAAATATACTTTTGGTGATAACCATAAAAGATATTATGAAAAAAATAAGGAAAAGGTAAAAGAAGGTGGTGCTAAATATCTACAAAAATTGAAAGAAGAAAATCCAGAGAAGTTGAGAGAATATTGGAGAAGAGCTTATCAAAATAGGAAACTGAAGTTGATGTCAGAACAGATGAAACAATCATAATTATTTTGATTTCCTATTTATATTGTTCATCTGTTCTGACCTTATTTTGTTCATTATATTTTGTATATTTTCCTCACACCTTTTATTATGTTCATATTCTGATGATGATTTTTTCCATGCTTCATAATATATATAACTGTCATCATATTTCAATATTTGATTAACTTCTTCATTATAGCATTTCTCTATAGATTGTGCTATTTTTCTTTTATTATATTCTATAACTCTTAATTTATTTTTTTCTTGTTCTTCTATATACTGTTTTTGTTCTTCAATAATTTTTCTGAAAAACACATCTTTTTTTCTATATGGATTTGCTATGAATAAATATTCATATTCTTCACAAAATTTTTTAATATCAATTAGCTCTATTTCATGTCCGTATATACTATCTGTTGCATTCAGATTAACTTTTATTAGTATATCTGTATCAGTATCTAAATATACTTCCGATTTAGACTCATCATAACAACCTACATCATTTTTAGTGCCTCTAAAACTGATATATATTTTACCACAATAATGTTTTATGTTATCAACATAATTTCCATTTAATCTATTTTCAACTGATAATATCCATATTACCTTTTGTGAATATTTTTCTCTTGTTTTTATAAATTCAGATTTTTGTTCTGAATATCTTATCATAATAGCCATATTTTCATATTTAATGTCTGCTAAATTATTATTAAACCAGTAATGTTTAATATATTGATCTTTAAATAATTTATGCCATTTTTCGTAAAATGTTTTATTAAATTCTATTATATTTTCTCGGTTAGGACATTTACTGAGTGCAGAATGACGAAAATAAGGTGTAATTTTTTTTGCATTTACAAATTCAATATCTTTATTACCACAATAACAACATATATATGTTAATCCTCTTTTATATGTATTTTTGTAATTTATGGATGTTGATCTTATAACTTCATTTGTATTTTTATCAAGAGCATAGAACATTATGATGATAAGCTTGTATATACACATATATATATCAATTTTTATATTTATATGATTGAAAAGTACATAAGAATTACATACTATAATTTACACAGAACTATGAAGAAAGCACCTGATAAATATAGGTGTATTAAAGTTCCCTTACACTCTATTCTACATAAAGATGATAATGCTATCAACATTTTCAATACTATTCAAGATGCTGTTTATAGGACTAATTACATTACAACTAAAACAAGTATATTGTTAAGACTATGGTGTCTTGAAAAGTATCATAATAATATTGATATACCTATCATAGATGAAAACACAATTAGAATGTGCATGAAGTCCTTACTATTACCATCAAGTGGTCCTAAACCAAAGAACAATAATCTTTTATTATTTAATGAGTTTAAGTCATTACATAATTTTGATTTGGAGAATGGTAAGCAATTGTCATCAATACTTGATTACTATGCTATTACAATTCTTACATCAATAGAAAATAACATTAAATTACACTTCTTTGATTATGTGAATAGGTTTATTAACTCATACTTCAAACATATAAATAAAGATAACCTAAATGATAAGGAGTTTAAGAAGCAGTTATTTAAAGAACTACATGCTGTTAAATCAGATATTTTGAATGGTACATTAAAGTCAGATGAAAAATATCATAATTGGTTAAAAGAATACAGATATAAAATTGTCCCAGAACAATATGATAAGTCATATCATTATGATGTTAAATGTCATCCTCAAAAGTATATCAAACATATGATATTTATGAATTGTGAGTTAGAAAAAATAGGAGGTAAAACGTATCAATTCTTTCCTTTACAATCTTCTATAATTCCTAACCATATTCAGATTGATACAAAAGCTGTTATTGAACTTTTGGTAGATAAAGATAAGAAAAAGTATATTGATAATGTTCTTCTCTATAAAGAAATATTATGGGATAAGTACTTTACCATAAATCCTAAAATAAAGGATTATCAATTTGATAATACCATTATAACAGATGGTTATGCCACTGCTTTAAGGTTTATTCATAAAGACTATATTGAAGGTGAATTATTGAAGAAAGAGAAGATGAAACAAGCAAGACAAAATGCTAAAAATAAAGATACTAATAAGACAACAAAATTTATTATAAAAGAAAATGATAATATAGTACCATCTAAAGAAGAAGTAATTATAGATTTTCCTTACATAGATGAGGTTGATAAGAATGAATTAGAAGGAAAACATCTTTTCATAGACCCAGGAAAGAGAACATTATTTACTATAATGGATGATGAAGGAATGTTCTTATCATATACAAATAAACAGAGAGTATCAGAAACGAAAAGATTAGTATATCAAAATAAACTTAAAAAGTATAAACACCATTTAGGTATTACAGAAACAGAAAATGAATTATCTTCTTACAATTCTAAAAGTTGCAATTTAGATGCCTACAAATCCTTTATTGAGAAAAAAATTAGTATAAATAAAGACCTGTATAAATTATATCAAGACAAGAAGTTTAGACAATATAAATGGTATGCTTTCATCAATAAAAAGAGAACAGAAGACAATATGTTAAACAAGATAGAAAATGCTTATGGTAAAGATAGCATTATCATAATAGGTGATTGGTGTATTGAAAAGCAAATGAAAAACTTTATTTCAACACCAAACATAGGACTAAAACGCAAACTAAAAGAAAGGTTCAATGTCTATAATATAGATGAATATAGGACATCTTGTCTCAATTATAAGACAGAAGAACCCTGTAATAATTTATACTTACCAGACAAGAAGAATAAAACACGAAAGATACATTCTATCCTAACATTTAAAATGGAAAACAATAGGTTAGGATGTATCAATCGTGATAAAAATGGTTGTAAAAATATTCAAAAGGTATTTGAATACTATATAAAAAATAATGAAAGACCTGAAAACTATAAAAGAGGTCAAACAATACAAAAACTACAAACCGCTCTTGAGCTGTCAAATTGTAGTTAGCAACTTTAATGTTGTCATTTACACTGATAGAGAAGAAAGAAACATAATTATTTATATAGTTTTGTCTCATTTTTCTTTTCGGTTGGTGTAAGATTATCTTGCATTCTCTTTGGTTTATATTCTGAAATGTTGTGTTATTATCAAAAACCAGTGCAAGTACAAGGCTGATGTCTATTGTCATCTTGAAGGTGGTTTCTTAACCACACAATCATTTTTTCATTATTTTTGACTACACCAGGAAAAAGTACATATACACTATATGTCTTAAGCCATATTAAACTTTTTAGAAAGTTGTAAAAAAACAATGTATATGTACTTTTTCTTATTCGGTGAAAATAATTTCATGCAATCGCTCAAGACCATATCCTTCTATTGGGTTCACAGAATATGATAGTATGTTAGCAATATTTCCATAAAACTCTCTTGGTTTTTTAAGGATTGTTTCACGACTTACCATGAATTGTGCACCAGTTCCAAACCTATATTGCTTACCTGTTGTGTTTTTACAACCATAAATCTTTTCATAAGTATCATTTAAATGTTGTGTAGCAAGGTATCCACACCCTTTCTCAAATGTAAATTTTGCAAAAACAGTGGAAAGATATAAGAAGCCTTCCTTCAAATCAGGTTTATACAGATAATGGTGGATGTCTTCAATGATTTTCTTTGTATGGTCAAATGGATAACCTTGAACAAATATGGTATAATCTGAGAGATTATCATAATTGTCATAAATATACTTATAATATGTATGACCTTCTCTGCCTACATTAGGAAGCTTGATAGGGTTGTATTCATTGATATCATCAGGACCCTTGTTGTATATAATGATATGTTGTGGACTGAAATGCTTGGTCCATGCAATATCCTCTTTATATCGTGCAACAATCACCTTAATATCGTTCATTGTTTTGATATACCATATCATGTATGTTTTTATATGTTTTCCATATCATCAATTTCATCGCTCAATTCTTTGATACATTCAATCAATAATGGTACCATACGTTGATAAGACACTGTTAAATAGTTTTCTCCAGATTTGCTAACAGTTTGTCCATTGTCCAATATTTCTCTGTCGCATGCTGCTAAAGAAACTACCTCTGGCAATATTTCATTTACATCTTGAGCACTTACGCCAACTTCAGGTTTATCTTTGTAATCTATACCTAATGATTTTGCCAAGTCATTTGGAACATATTTGAATGCATTAATTTTCATCAGCTTTTCAACAGGGTTGTCTATACCTGACACCACTGTCTTGAGTCGTTCATCAGAATAGAAAGACAATACGCCTCCTGTAGCTGCTATGTTTCCTTTGACATTTATACCAGTAGCATTTGTCTCAAGTTTTTTTGAGCCATTGAAATATAATGCATTCATGTTCTGGATAGTATTAGCAACTGTATCTTCATCAACAATAGAATAATACTCTGGTTTGTTATTGTAAATAATATCTTCAAGAGCTGGTGTCATTGGCTCTGTTATGATTCTGAAGTCTGATAAATACAAATCTCCCAGATTTGCTATAGAACCTAATTTATTTATATAGTACCCTGGGTACAATCCATCATTATTGTATGCAACAACACCAGATTGCAAAGCAGCTATTTCAGGTTCCGACAAAGGATAATGAAACATTCTGAAGTCTTGTATCCAGATAGGTGATGCATCATTTGTACTATCACTTGCAGCTTTGCCAAAATAATATGACAGACCTGTTGTACTAACATTAAGAAATGTATTATTATACAGCCCTGATGTAGTTGACGCATTCAAACCGTTTATAAATATTTTGAGAACCATAGTATCTTTGGAAACTGACCACAATGCAGTTAAATCAACAATATAAGTGGTATTAGCTACTATTGCGTATGTAGCTTGTGTGATAAAACCAACCTTGAATGTAAATGTTGTATTTGTTATAAAAACTCTGATGAGGTCCGTAGTATTATTCCCTATATACAGAATCTGTGAAGTAGATGTTATGTTGCTTGTCCTGAAGACAAAGTGCATGCTAAATCCATTAGTGCTGTGGAAAAGGTTCAGAAGAGACTGAATATATGATACATGTCCATTGAAAGATAGATAGGTATTGTCTGTTGTTAATGCTATGCTTCCATTCCATAAGTATGCATTTTGATACAAATAATTGTTTGTAGTATACCCTGTTGTTTTTGCAAGTGTTAACGGATTGTCTCTGTACAATATTGATACATCTGCTGCTGTTAGTACTTTATTATACACACGAACATCATCTATATAGCCTATGAACCCATTGGTTGTTAGTGCAGAATATCCAATTCTAAAATTGTTTCCAAAGGTAGGTGTAGAAGCAGAAGTGTTTGTAGCAGATAAAATACCGTTTACATATATATTTCTTGTTCCACCTGCTGACCAATTAAATGTTGCTACAATATGTGTCCATGTATTCAAATAAGTACTAGATGCCACCGTAGTTGTATCCAAGTCATTTCCACCAAATCCAAAACGAATCAAAGTGTTTGTTGTACTAACAATATTATAGAATGCTATGTGTAATATATTGTTAGTAGCATTGGCAGTACCGTGTGATATAATATATCTATATGTATTGGCAGTTAAATCAGTTGGTCTGACCCAAACACTTATTGAGAAGGAATTGTTAATTGTTATAGCTGTTGTACTTAGATTAAAAGTGCTTGTAAGAGCAGAACTATATACACTACCATTTCCTCGTGCAAATAATACAGGTTCAGCTTGCATTCCTCCACCATTTGTAAGTGTTCTACTATTTCCTGAACTATCTGCAGTAATATTGTTATTATCAAATGTATACCAAGCAAGCATATCGCCACCATTATATATAACTTTGATCTCATTTTCAGAAAGTGCTCTATTCCAAAATCTCACATCATCAACATTTGCATTTTTCAAATAGTTTGAATTGGTTGTATCTTGATTTCTACCAATATACAAATTACTGTTAATACCAGAATAGTAAAAACCAGTAGATGTATGCATATTTACACCATCTATATAAACATTTAGAATTTGAGAACTGCTACTCAAATATGTAATACTAAACGCAACATGTTTCCAAGTATTATTTACAAAATTATTAAAACCATAATTCAATGCTATGCTTGAACTGGTGTTGTTAAATAATAATATGTACATATATACTGAATTCAAATTATGTATGCCAAATTTAAAACCTCCAAATGGAGCTGTTGTAAGACCAGAACAACTTAAAATATCCTGGTATGCATTGTTTGTATTTACCTTTACCCAAAGAGCATATGTGAAAGATGAATTAGGGGCAAATATACTTGTGCTCGAAGACATTAAATATTGAGTTGTGTTTGTTGATGAGAAAAATATGGAAGAATTTCCAATTTTATAATTAGTAGTATCAATAGTAACATTATAATTTGTTAAATTATTTCCTTGTCCAGAAGTATCTAAACCTAAATTAGTATTGCTTTCAAAAGTATATAGTCCCAACAAATTAGTTGTTTGTGCACTTAGTGTGTTTATAGTTAGTGCCATATTGGGACCATTATACAGTATTGAAACCTCGTCTTGTGATAAGACTCTGTTATATATTCTGAAGTCATCTATATTACCTATAGGATAATCATTAGTACTCCATACCCCACGTCCCAAGTACAATCTGGTCCATGTTGTATTGGGAACAAGCTGAGTTTTAACAGGATTGATGTATACACCATTTATATAGAAACTCCATACCCCTGTTGTTGATACTGTCCATAGGTAATGACACCAAGAATTTGCTGTATATGCTGTTGGAATATCGTAAAACACATTTGTAGAAGTATTGATTATAATTTGGCTCCTTATTATATTGACAGGTTCTAACCAAGCTCTAAATATATTTGTTCCTATAGTTCCAACAGCTCCATCACCAAATGAGAACAAATTATATGAGGTACCTGCGGGAGTTGCACTATATCTGAACCAAAATGATATGGATATGCCATTGTTATACCATATATTGTAAGGATTAAGAGATAATGGAATAGAAACATATTGTGAGCTACTGTTATTAAAACTTATACTACCTGTCCCGACCTTATAGTTAGCATTGTCATATGTAGCACTGCCTGAATTTACTAAATTATAAGAATTACCAGAAGAATCTAATAACATACTTGTTGAATTATCATCAAATTTGTACCAAGCTGCTAAATTTCTTGTATCATTGAAAAAGTTTGTACTTGTGCTAGCTAATATAGATATTTCATTTGTAGATAATGCTTTATTATATATCCTAAAATCATCCAATCTTCCTCTCAAAAACGCTCCATCTGTGCTTGAAAATCTGAAGTTTGATGTAGGCGGTGTCCATGTACCACCCGTGTGCGAATACACAGGAATTGAATTACCATTTTTATATACTGTAACAGCTACTTGTGTACCAGATTTTTGGAATACCCAAGCATAATGATACCATACATTGTCTGCTTTAAAATCTAATAAAAAAGGTGAACCCACATTATATGTGCCAATATTAAGTCCAAATATATTCACATTATAACCAGTTGACGCTATATCTTTTGCTATATTAAAAGATGTTCCAGCAAAAATTGTATTATAATTGTCCAGAGCTGATATTTTGACCCAATAACATATAGTGATAGCACTTGTAAATGCTGTGCTAAAATTGTAGGATGGTACACTCATAATCCCAGCTGATGTAAAATTAGCAGAGGAAACTCCTCTAACCTTATCATTTGTATCAGATGGTATATTGTTGTTATTTGTCAGGTCATAAGAGGAGCCCGCGAGTCCAAAATTAGTGGTAAAACTTGATACATCAAAATTGTACCAAAAATACAGATTAGTAGTATCATTGAAGAAACTGTTTACAGTCATGTTAAACTTAGGTGAATTGGTTGTACTGTTATCATATAGCAATGATGGTGTGCTATTGAAAATGTCATGTGTATCATTGAACTGATACCATATCATGGGATTAAGAGTTGTATAAAAAGTTTTTGCAGAATATCCATACAATTCCCATTCAGCAATTTGTGCCATTCCTAAACCAGGTGAAGTATATGTTTGATTAATTATAATGCTATAAAATCGATAAGGTGTTGTATTGTTATTTATTGAAAACGATTTTGGTATATTAGCAACATAAACAGCTAAATTGACCTCGTCATCTAATAATGTCCAACTTGTATGATTGATATTTGTCCAACAAGTTATATCATTAGAAGCATAAAGTCTAAATGTTTTAGGAGCACGAGCTAAATGAGTACTATGAGTACTTCTAGCATATATGTTATAAGATGATAACACAATAGCTTCACCTAAATCAATTTGGATATATTCACCCATGTAATCTCTTCTGTATACTGTAAGTGCATTACCGCTTGTTGTATTGTAAGCATTTTCTAATGTTCCCCATCCAAAATCTGATGTGTTATTATTAAATGATTGGTAAAAGTTATGATCATTAGAATTTGTCCATACGCTACTTCCACTTATTTTCACAACTGTTCCATCTGTATAAGCATATGTATTTGCATTTGCAGATGCTCTTGGATATTTAGTTAGTGTAGTCCCTGGAATATTTGTCATTATTTTTTGAGAGTTATTAAGTTTGACATAGCCATATGGTGTGCCATTATTTATAACATTCCACATAAGATGATTCCATTGATTGTCAGCAATAGTAGTTGTATCACATATAGATTTATTATTCATATACAATGAAAGCTGATTACTGGAATTTTCAGCTATCTTGAGACCAGCATGAAATCTTATGATAACTATACCAGAACCACCTTTGCCAGGTACACCATTTCCTCCACCTACATAACCAGAACCTCCTCCTCCGGAACCAGTAGCATCTCTTCCACTTCCTGCTGTAGCAAGATTAGCTGCACCATCTCCACCAATACCAGAGCCTCCTTTAGCAGGTGTTCCACCTTCTCCTCCACTACCACCTCCTCCTGCAGCATAAAATTGTGGTATTCCAGTAATATCAATTAATCTACCACTGCCTCCGATACCACCTCCATATGGACTTCCAATAGCATTACCACCAATAGAACCAGCACCGCCACCTCCTCCTCCAGCCCATTGTATACCAGTACCTCCAATATTACCATAAGCACCATATGGAACATTTGTCAAGAGCACAGCTGAAGATCCAAATGAACCACCACTACCTCCACCTGAACTACCGCCTGAATAACCACTACCACTAAAATTTCCTACACCACCTCCTTTCGCACGGTACACGTCTTGATTATTTATAGTTATAAATGAATCATTTCCATTTACTGGAGTTACCCCTCCACCTGATTGATTGTTGTATTGTGATGGACCACCATTGCCAACATTTACATTGTATAATCCTGATGTTAGCATTTGATTCCTTAAATATATACATGCTCCTGCGCCACCACCTGCTCCATGTCTTGTTATACCACCGCCTCCTCCTCCAACAACCAGGATATCGCATGTGGTATCCTGTAATACATTAAAATCATAAACCATATTCGTATTGGTAAAAGCATAATAATAGTCTCCTCCTGATATCTGTACTGGAAGGATTGGTGGTGTAGTTATTGAAATTTCTTTACCATATAGTTCCCATTCAATAAAATTAAGTACATTAGTACCTGAACCTGATAATGTATTTACTACTAAAGCATAAATTCTGTAAGAATTATTATTATTTATATTAACTATTGTAGGTTGTCCATATAAATAATTTGTTGTTGTTAATCTATTTCCTACAGTTTGATCATGAATTATATCCCATCCAAAATAATTCAAATTATCAAATTTTGTTGTATCATTGGTTGCATATATTCTAAAAATACCAGGATTTCTATCTAAACTTCTTGGATAAAATCTCACTTGTTTCAGAACAATATTAATTCCTAAATCAATTAAAGGTCCTTCACCAGCATATCCTGGAAAATAAGTAGTAGTTGCTATTCCTGTAGCTGCTGTATAATTAATAGCAGTGTGAAAATTACCATCAGCATTATCTATTATAAGTGTATCAAATAAATTAAATGGTCTACGTCCTATATTATAAGCTGCACCATCATAATATGTTGTACTTTTACAGCGTGTAACTATCCCTGTACTACTACTTGTAAATGTATCAGATGTCATAGCTTCTTTAGGGTATTTAACATATTGTTCAACTTGGATGTATGTACTGGGGTCTTGATAAAAGTCTATGATTTCATCACCGTTTTTAAAACCATCTGTCTTGAACCAAGTAGATATTGTTAAGTTGCTATTCTTATTCCAGTCATCACTACCAAACCATGCTTCATCACCATTTCTTAATAACAAACTGTTTTTGCCATAATCTACAACATTTATTCCACCATCATTATTTAATATGCACAGATTAGAACTACTATCAACCGTAAGTGTATTTGAATCTTTGAATTCATATTGCAGATATGGATATGTTTTTACAAAATCTGTATTGTATACTCGTATTTCATTAGATGTAATATGAATATTTTCATAAATTAGTTTTGTGTCCTTTGTACTACCATCATCTGGTGCGGTTGCATACAAGGAATTTTCTAACAGTGTTGACATAGCATTTGTGATGATGCTAAAATTACTCACAAAAACTTTCCCTTTATTATTAATAGATCCTAACCTATTCGCAAAAGGATACAAAGGAAATCCAAATAACTCCCATTCTTGTATAGAGACAAAACCATCTGTATTAGCATTATTAGAAATTATTACTAATCTATAATATGAATATGCTTTTGTGTTATTTGCAATGTTGAATAATTTACCACCTGATGTGTAGCCTGTAATTGAAGACTGTGAATCAACAAGTGTCCATGACACTCCATCAGTTGAACCAGCTATTCTGAAATCTTTTGGTCCTCTTAATAAAGCATTTGCATTCAAATTTGTAGTATAAATGTTGTAATTATTTAAAATAATAGGCAAAGATAATTGAATTTGTATCCATTCACCTAAAACAGTAACACCTGATATGATAGTATTTACACTACCATTATATGCCCCTGTTGAAGCCGAATACAAAACACCCGCGCCACATGACCAATAATTCGTATTTGTTGTGGTACTATTATCATGATTGAAAGCCTTCCAAGGTGCTTCAATAGGTGAATATTCAGATGAAGCACTTGATATATACATACCACCATTGTATCCATAAATATCACTTGAAAAATTTGTTGACGGACTAGCCATTCTAGCTGGAGGGTATCTTTGTAATGGCACGTTTGTTACAAATTCTGACACATTTACTTTAGTTCCATTATTAATTCTTACAAATCCTTGTGTATTGACTGAACTTGCCACATTCCAAATGACGTGATTCCATGTATTGTTAAGTGTAACAGCACTTGTACTTATAGAAGTGCCATTTGTCTGGAACTCCAATAAATTGTTATTTCTCCATACGCGCATACTTCTGGTATTGTAAAATATTGCTCGTCCTCTGTAGAGTTCAGTTACTTGACTAATATTCATTGCAAATGTGTAAAATCTCCAATCATCTAAAAATCCTATGAAACCTCTGGATAAATCTGCAGAAGCACCTATAGAAAAATTACCAATACTAGATGAATTTAATACTTTATTAGCACTACCTGTTGCTGTGCTCTCTAATACACCATTTATATACAATCTGGCGTTCACTGGATTAGAATCGTCAAGAGTATATACTACATGATACCATGTGTCCATAGCAATAGATGTTGTGGATGTAGGTTGTGTATTCCATTGTGTATCTAATGCTGTATAGACTCTTAATTTATTTGCTGGAGCTGTACTTCCCTGATAATCAAATTGTATTGATAAATTTCCTGCTGCATATGGTGTTCTAGCATAAGATCCAATTGTACTATATGTATTTTGATTACCTGCAGGAATTCTAAACCAAAATGCTATACTTAAAGGAACATTATTTGTGATTGGTGTAGATGACCTAAAATAATTAGCAGTGGAATTTGCAAAATATACAGACGCATTTCCTTTTACAAATGTAGTAGTATTGACAGTGCCTCCTGTTCCAATAGCAGCCAAATCAATCTTGGCTGTGCCATCATTCACTGTAAGAGCCCCTGAATCAAACTTGTACCACATATATGGCTCAATTATATTGATATTATTGCCAGCATATATAGCAAGAGGACTAACTGTATTGCTTGTACTATATGTTGTTAATAAAGGATATGACCTATCTGTTATACCGCCTGCCACAATAGCACCAGGTGTATTAAAAGATATGTTGGTTACTCCTTGAGGTATGGGAATATTTGATGTGTAATTAAAACTTACAGTAGTCAAATTATTAGGTATAACGTGATTATTGATATCACTTGTGGCTGTTATAATATCATTTTGAATACTTTCAAATAATACGTCACCATTTTGAATACCTTCTGTCCTAAACCATCCTGACACTGTCAAATCATTGGATGTATTCCAACTTGTTGTTGTGAATGGTATAATATCACCAGGTGGTACAATGATGCTGTTTGTATAATCTGGAGTATATGTCCCGCTATTGTTGACTAAATCTATTGTTCCATATATCTTATCCTCGTCATATGATATAAGAGGTGTTGTATGAATATTGAAATCACTTAAATAAACATTTCCTAAATTCTTCACCGACCCCAATCTATTCTTGTAAGAATAATAAGGAAATCCGAAAATTTGCCATTCATAAATGTCAAAATTGAATCCACCGCTTGCAGTGCCTCCAATAAGAGCATTCACGTGAAATGCATAATATCTATATGGAGTATTATTAGAATCTAAAATAAATCTGGTTAGATTTGTATAGGATATTTCATGGCTTCTAACATCAATTTGTGTCCAATTATAAATAGCATCTGTATTAAAACTTGCTGTATTGAATGAACCTCCTGTAGTATTCCAACATCTGCTATCATTTGTAGCATATATCTTCCAATTTCTGGGGTTTCTAGTATATAAATATTGGATTATATGATAATATTTCATGATAAATGGTTGACCCATATCAATACCAAGATAAACACCTTTATAAGATGTATCATTACCAAATGATACACCTGTTATATTTAAAACACCATTGATATCAAAAGAGTTAGCACCAACATATCTATTAGCATTAGCTGCGCTGCTTCTGTCAAAAGCTCTCCATGGTGCAGATGATTCTGTATTATTATAATTATAAGCACATGCTCTATAAGTAATGCCTGCATAAGTTGTGTCAAATCCTGTCATGGCTGCAGGGGGATATTGTTGAATTATTTGTGTAGGATTGTAGCCAAAAATACTCCATTCACTGATATCAAAATATGTACCTTCGCCATTTGCTATTAAAGAATTTGCACTAATAACATAATATCTATATGGTATAGTTTTAATAACATAAAAATTGGTTGTATCCACATATTGAGTTTCATTGTATCTAACATCAATTTGTACCCAATCATACGCTACTCCTGTATTTAAACCATTTGTATTTCCACCAATCCAACAAGCATCATTATTAGTAGCATAAATTTTCCAATATTTTGGTCTTCTTGCAGCACTGTTTGTAAAACCATTTGGTTGTAAAATTTTATAATAATCTATTATAATTGGTTGCCCCATATCAATTCCTAAATAAACTCCAAAATAATTTACATCAACACCAAATGTTGCACCAGTACTAGCGTTTAATACACCTCCTCCACTTCCTGTAAAATTAGCAGCTGAAGCAAATCTTGTTGTACCAGATCTGTCAAACGCTAGCCAAGGGTCATGTCCTGTACCAGCAAAACTAAATGAACAAGCTCTATAAGTATAACCAAAGAATGTATTCTCATAAGCTGTCATGGGATAAGGAGGGAATTGACGAGATTCTGGTGCTAAAGGGATTTGATTGAAACTGTTTTTAACACCATTATTTATCTCTACGTATCCTTGAGTTGATGAGCTGTTGGCGACATTCCATACGACATGATTCCATGTATTATCTACATAGGGTGTCTCATATACAGGTACATTGTTTACTTGGAAAGACAACCTATTATTTTCTTTTTTCAATACAATGTTATCTCCCATGGTAAACAATGTATTCACTTCAAAATTTGTTAAGACCTTGTTATATATCCTGAAGTCATCTATGTTACCTACATACCATCCATCAGCAGAAAACGCAGACCTACCTATCCACCTTTTAGTCCATGTTGCATTTGGAAGCATCTTAGGATATGTCCCTGTTAATGTACCCATTGCACCTGTACCGCTTAATATTTGTAGAACACTGTCTATCCATATTGACCATATACCAGATGATGATATACTCCAAGCAACATGGTGCCAGTTATTATCCACGTAAGACATTGTAGTAGTGAAATTAGTTTCAGCATTTGTACTTATTGCTATTTTTATTGTTGTACCTGTTCCTATCCTTGAAATTATTATATAATTAGATGGATTAGTTCCAATTGCATTATCGGCAAAATCAAATATTCTCGCCCAAGTACCAGAGCTGGTTGACATTTTGAACCAACAAGCAAATGTTATACCATTACCATTGTTCCAAATTGTATATGGATTGATTGAAGCAGACATATCCAAATATTGTGAACTTCCATTGAAATATACACTTCCATTTCCAAGCCTATAATTGCCATTATCAAATATAGCATTATTATTGTTAATAAGATGATACCCATTTCCTGAACTATCTGTCAACATATCATTACCATTCCCATCAAATTTATACCATGACACTAAATTAGTATTATCGTCATAAAATGTATCACCAAATTCAAGCAGTTTCAAAGAATTTTGTGGAACTCTATACAATGTATCCACTTCAGCTGGTGTAAGAACTCTGTTGTATATCCTGAAGTCATCTATGTTACCTGTTGTATACAAAGCTGCATCAAATTCACTACGCCCAATGTATCGTTTTGTCCATGTAACACCACTAGGAACAACTTTATCTGTAAAACTTGTGTTATTTACTAAGATACTGTCTATATATAATGTCCAAATCCCTGCACTTGATATACTAAGCACAAGATGATGCCAATTGTTGTCAATATAAGTCTGTGTAGTAGTGAAACTTGACGTAACACTATTTGTTCTAGATTCAAAATATAAAGTATTGTTTGTAGAATTTTTAGCACAAAATATAGAATTTGCACTTGCACTACCAATTGTACCATCTCCAAATGAAAATATTCTTGAATATGTTGCTGAAGTAGCTGGTATTTTAAACCATACAGAAAATGAGATACCACCGTTATCGCTATTCCAAATTGTATAAGGATTGATAGAACTATTAATATCAAGATACTGCGAACTACCATTTAAATATACGCTACCACTACCTACTTTGTAGTTGGCATTGTCAATTGTTGCACCATTGTTTGTCAAACTTCTTCCTTTTCCAGATGAGTCTAATAACATATTTGTAATATTCCCATCAAACTTGTACCATACTTCTAAGTTTGTTGTATTATTGAAGAAAACATCACTTGTTTGAGCATCAACACTTTTAAACCAAGTTGATATAGTAAGATTTTTACATGCATTCCAATCATCATTAGGAATAATTGCATAAGCATTTGATGACAATAATAAAGAATCAAAATTGTTTTCTGATACATATGTTCCTCCATAATTAATGATATGTTTTTGATTGCCACTACTTTCATTCAAGAACTCTGATTTATTTGCGAATTTGTATCTAAGATATGGGTTTGTTTTGTAATCTTGATAAGAAATATTACTACTTATATTATTAGTATTAACAGTCCATTGTGATGATAAATAATTAGTTTCATAGCCTATACTTATCAAATCATAGCCATCGGAACTCATAAACAAATATTTGTTATGGTTTCTAATTTTTTATGTATAAATTAATTTGGTTGCTTTCTCTGCTTTACAGAATCAAACTTTGTTTTCAATTCCTTAGTACATTCTATTAACAACGGAATCATGCTTTCATAAGAAAGACTCAAGTAGTTTTCACCCGATTTAGAAACAATTTCACCAGTTGCAAGGTTGCTACTATCAAATGGTGCAAGTTCAACAACTTCTGGCAAAACTCTCTGTACATCTTGTGCATTAACACCTACATGTACACTCTCAGTGTCTTGCAAGAATTTGAGGGATTTTGCAAGTTCACTAGGAATATATTTAAAGGCATTTATATTTCTTATTTTTTCTAAAGGATGGTCTATTGCACTGACTACATCTTTGAGTCTCATATCAGAGTAAAATGATGATATACTACCGGATGCTGTTATTGTTCCATAGACACTTGCACCATTTACATTTGCTTCTATTTTTTTTGAGCCATTATAATACAATGCATTCAGATTTTTCATAGCATTCACAAGATATTCATCTGTACCTAATGTTTTGTATTGCTGTGGTTGAGTATACAACCTATTTTCCAAAGCAGGTGTTATACGTGTAGTGAAAACATTAAAATCAGATAAATACAATGTTCCTTGATTGTTTACAGACCCTAGTTTGTTTGTGTATGAATAGATGGGATATCCATAAAGTTCCCATTCTAAAAGGCGAGCGTAAAATTCTGTCCCTATTGTTAAAACTATTATTCGATAATATGAAAATACTTGAGTATTATTTGGAAGAGTAAACAAACGACTGTTATTTATTACTGGTGATGTATTGGTTTCATAATCCAATAATGCCCAAGACACTCCATCATTAGACCCAGCTAATACAAAATTCTTTGGCCAACTTTGTGTCGTAGTTGATGTTACATATAAATAATAATATTTCAACATGATGCTTACAGGCATTTGAATTTGTATCCATTCACCTGAATAACTTATCCCAGAAACAGTTGTTGAAATACTTCCCAGATAAGCACCAGACCCATTATTAGTATAAATCTGTGCAGAAGCCCACCAATTTGTATTAGCAACAGTTGCATTATCCCAATTGAAGGTTCTAAATGGTTGTTCAGTAGCTGAAGCAGCCGTTGAAGCATCACATATATATGTTCCACTATTCACACCATAACCTGATAAAACAGTTCTATTTGCAGTTAAAGCAGCTGGTGGATATTTGAAGATTCCTTGAGCACTTGGTAAGACTTCATTGAAATAATTGCGAGAACCATTATTCAATTTCACAAAACCTTGATGAGTACTGCTGTTAGATATGTTCCAAATAAATTGATTCCATGTATCATTTGTATATGGTGTCTCATATATAGGCATGTTATTGATTAGGAATGACAAAGTATTATCAATACGACGAACAATATAATTATTAGGCATATCATTGTTGATGCTGTACAATGTGTATACTTCAGATGCTGTGATAACTCTATCATATACTCTTACATCATCAAGATTTCCTCTGAATGATATCCAAGTTGTTGCAACAGCAGATAAACCAATTCTCCATGTACCTGTTGCAGGAACAGGAGCACCTGAACTTGTATCTGATGCAACTTGTACACCATCTTTGTAAATTATTCTTTGATTATTACTGACATTATATGTAAAACTCCAATGTACCCAATTATTATTCATTGCCGAATAATTATATGTAGGACTAAAGAGATCATTTCCAAAAAATCCAAATTGCATTTGAGTACCTAACCATACAATATGTATTGTAGTTCTAGTACCTCCTGCATTTCCTTGTGTTATTATAAATCCACCATCTGTTGTACTTGTTAATCCAGACAATCGTAACCAAAATGCTATTGTAAATGATTTACTTGCCAAATTTATAGCTGTATTTGATAAAAATGCTGTTGTATCATTAATACTTAATGAAGAAGTACCATATTTTTTATTTACACCATCATATAATATATTTGTAGTAGAATTTGGTATTAGCATATTGTTATTTCCAGAACTATCATTGAGCATACTCTTAGAATCCCCATTGAATTGATACCAAGCCAGTAAATTAGCAGTTTGTGTATAAAACCCATTATTGTAATATAGTGTATTAATTTCATCCTGAGACAATACCTTATTGTATATACGCAAATCATCAAGATTACCTATTAGAGTAGCAGCTGTTGAATTATAAGATAATATGAAACCCATATTCGGTGGTGTCCAAGTACCTGCTGTGTTTGTATAGACAAATACACCATTTTTATAAGCAGAAACCCTTGTAGATGTACCTATCTTCTCTGCAATCCATACATAATGATTCCATACTTTATCTGCAGTATAATCATTCAAAAGTCCACTTGTATTTGAATTATTTCCAAAGAGCCGTATGTCCCAATAAGTAAAATTACCATTTCTCTGAATTATTAATGCAGCATTTATAGCTGAATTCAACCATCCATAAAAAATAACATCCCAACTTGTATTCACATTATTTCGCTTTAGCCAAAATGATATAGTAAAAGCGCTTGTGAAATTTGTGGCAAAGTTGTATGAAGGTGTAGACAAATATCCTGCAGAAGCTGTGAAGTTTGCAGAAGCATCTCCGTATACTTTATCTGTTTTTTGTGGATATATTGTAGAACTACTTGATGATGGTACTAAGTCATAATCCTTACCTGTTAAACCATAATTCTTACAAAAATCTATACTATCAAATTTATACCAAAAATACAAGTTTGTTGTATCATTGAAGAAGTTATTTTTTGGGACGTTTCCTGTAGTCATTTCCAATATAATATCGTCGCCATTTTGTGTTCTGTCGCTCTTAAACCATCCAGACACAGTAAGGTCACCATAATTCATCCAGTTATTGTTGGGCAAAACAGCTTCTTGTCCATTTTTAAGGAATAGACAAGTTTTGTTATAATCCTTAACAATTGTTCCACCTCCAATTATATTCAAATCATTGGATTGTGTATAAAGAGTCAAGTTGCTACTGTAATCTTTATTTTGAATTTTTATTTTATCATCATACATTTGAATATTTGCATATTTCAAGTGTTCTGCAGTATCTGATGGCGACACTGCGGCATATAATTCACTTTCTAATTGTGAAGTAACCTGTGCAGATACAACCTGATAATTATACAAGTGCAAGTCTCCCTCGTTTGCCCTTGAGCCCAGTTTTGTTAAGAACATGTTTTGGTATCCAAACAATTTCCATTCTCCAACTGCTGTATTTGTATTATTATTGTTTGCACCTATGCATAATCTGTAATATGAATATAATGTAGTATTTGATGATACTGTAAATGGTTTAGCAACATTTCCAGAATATCCTGTTATATTTGTTTCTGTATCAAGAAGATACCAATTAGTGCCGTCATTTGAACCTAAGACAATCATGTTTTTAGGACCTCTATTCAAAGTGGTTCTTTCAGTAGATATTGAATATGTGGTAAGAACAATGGATGAAGGCATCTGTAATTGCAGCCATTCACCAGAATAAGTAGATGTACTTGTTGCAGTTTTTGTGGCATAATATGAGGTGGACACAGCACCTGAATATGCTCCAGTACTACTATTATAAGTAGCTGCTGACGCCCATCTGTCATTTGTTGTTGTATCACTATCACTTGTAGGAAGTTTATTGAAAGCATAATCAGGTGAATTATCTGCAACAGATGATGCAGATGCAGTGTATGTCCCGTCTGCAAATGTTCCTGATAGAAGTCTGGATGCCAATGTTGATGTTGCTCCAGATGATACGCTACCTTGACCACCTGCAATAGATATTGGCGGGAACTCATTGGTACCGTTTAGAGTATTTGTATTCATGGTAATCTTGTCAAAATATCTTTTAGAACCATTATTAATTTGTACAAATCCCTTACTATCATTATTATTGGCAATATTCCATAAAACATAATTCCATGTGTTATCAATAAAAGGTGTATTATATACAGACACATTATTTATCAAAAATGATAACTGATTATTGTCTCTTTTTATGAGTATATTGTTTGTGTTTTGTAAGTTGTATAATGCATTAATTTCATTGGTTGTAAGTACCTTATTGTAAATTCTGAAATCATCAAGGTTGCCTATCAAAGTATTCGTTGTAATATCAGAAGATATTGTGAAATTATTGTTTGGTGGTGTCCATGTACCAGCTGTGTTTGTATACACTTGTGAACCATTTTTGAAGACAGTTATTTTTGTTTGTGTACCAATCCTTTCAGTCATCCAAACATAGTGATTCCATGTGTTATCAGCAGTGAAATCATTTAAAAAACCATTTGTATTTCCTATATTGCCAAACAAATTATATGACCAATAGTTGTTGGTGCTATTTCTTTGTATTTGAGTATTTGCACCATTGTATATAATAACATCTCCAGAAGTATTCAAACCTTTTCGTTTCAACCAAAATGATATCGTGATAGCATTGTTGAAATATGTTGCAAAGTTATATGAAGGTGTCAATAAATATCCATTGGTAGATGTAAAGTTGATTGATGCATCCCCGTATACTTTATCAGATGACTGATATGTTAGACTATTTCCATTGGAAGCCATCAAATCATATGTACTTCCTGCTATACCAAAATTCTTCAAAAACTGATCTGAATCAAACTTATACCAAAAATACAGGTTTGTTGTATCCGTCAGAAAACTATTGGTTATCTCAAGAATAGTATCATTGTTAACAAAGTTTTCTGTTTTGAACCACGTTGATATACTGAAATTATCTGATGTATTGTAATCTAATCTGTTAAGCTCCAATTCTTCTTTTGATAAACTTATAACTTTAGGATTCCTTGGAAATATGTATGCATTATTCTGTGCCTGTAATGTAAACTTGTCATATATATTGTTTTCAAATTCTGTTGTAGGAGCAGCAGTATGCAGTCTCAAATCACTTAAGTACAGATTACCTTGATTTGTAGGAGCACCAAGTCTGTTCATGTAAGTGTAATAAGGGTATCCAAAAATGTACCATTCACCTATCAGAACAACGTCACTTGTTGCTGCCCCTCCTCTCAAAGAGTTTACATTGATAGCATAATATCTATAACCAGCATAGTTATTTGGAAGATTAAATAGAGTATCATCTGTGTATGTGGTTTGGTTAAGTTCATAATCAATTTCAACCCATCCCGCGTCAGGACCTGTATTAAATGCTGCTGTTCTGCCATATTTTCCTCCAGTTGCATTCCAGCATCTGTCATCATTTGTGGCATATATCTTCCACGTTTTAGGCAATCTTTCTGCCCATGTGGCATTTACTCTTGTAACTTTATAAGATTTCATGACGATTTTTTGACCCATGTCAATACCCAAATACCCTCCTTTAAAGCTTGTATCATCCCCAAATGAATATCCAATCATTTTCATGACCCCAGTAGTTGGTGTATAATTAGAAGGTTGTCCAACCCAAGCATTTGCACCTGAGACAACTTTAGTGAAGGCTAAGTGTGGTGGATAAGTATCATCATAATAATCATATGCACATGCTCTATATGTTATTCCATTTATTGTTGTATTCATTGCAGTCATAGCAGATGGAGGAAATTGCGAAAATATAGGTTGCGATAGAAGCATTTGATTATAGACATTTTTAGGACCATTGTTGATTTGAACATATCCCAAAGAAGATGTGCTGTCTACAATATTCCATACTATATGGTTCCAAGTATTGTCAAGTAAGTTTGATGTTTCATAGACAGGTGTATCATTAATTTGGAAGGATAATAATTGATTACGTCTCTTCAAAGATATATTATAACCAGGATTATATAATGTATTTGTTGAAGCATATAACATACTGATTTCATTTGCTGTTAATACTCTATTATATATCCTGAAGTCATCAAGTAATGAACCATTTGGAAGATATAAAGCTGGAGAAGTTTCATTAGCACCAGCGCCAATACGCAAATTGGTTGCTGTATTATTAACATAACTTCTTGATACAGTAGTTATTAGAGCACCATTGATGTAAATTACTGCTGTACTTGTTGTTTTGTTCATAGTAATTGCTAAATGTCTCCATACAGTTGGATTTGTTGCAAAACTACTGAATAAATTAATACCACCACCAGACCACGCTCCTGCTGATGATGCGCTACCATTTCCTGTCCAGAATTCTAAATTATTATTATAAATATAAATAATCCACCCCGATATTACAGTTGTACTATTTCTACAAGAAGCAATTGTAGCATATGTATTTGCAGCAGGTGGTACTATTTTACACCAACATGTTATAGTAATGGTATTTGGGTTGAATCTACCATCATTGGTTACTTGCAAATAACTTGAACCTGTAAATGCTATACTACCATTAAATGTTTTAAAATCTATGTTATTAAATGTGCAATTAACATTTGTAAGGCTATTATTATTACCAGAAGTATCTACTAACATATTTGTAGCATCTTGATCAAACTTGTACCAACATATCATGTTTTGTGTATCATTGTAAAACTTATACACTGTATTGAAGTATAATGATTTTTGGGTATTGTATAGTATTCCAATCTCATCAGATATAACACCGTTATATATCCTAAAATCATCAAGATACCCTGTAAAACCACCATACGTACTACTTGCAGGTTTTCCTATTCTCCATGTTCCTGTTGCAAAATTTGTGGTTCCAGATGTTGTATTTTTTGAACCTATTAATGTGCCATTCATGAATATTTTGAAAACATTATTTCCACCACTGACATAGTCAAATGTGAATACAAGGTGTACCCAAGTATTATTTACTGTGGTATAATCCATTGTTGAACTAGCACAATCATCCCCCCATAAAGCAAAATACCAAGTATTACTTACCCAACCTATATGTAAGAGATTTCTTGTAGCATTTGTATTTCCTTGTGTTACTATATACATTTGAGTGCTATTGTTTGTCAATCCTGTTAGTCTAACCCAAAAAGCAATAGAATAACTTGTATTATTCAAATTAATTGCTGTATTTGATAAGAAGTCGTTTGTATTGTTAAAATATGCTGAATATGTATCTTTTACTTTGAAATTAACATCAAAAGCTACAGGATTGGTTGTGTCATTTGTAAGATTATAAGTAGCAATAGATGTAGCAGACGTATTCCAATTATTTTCAAATTTGTACCATGCCAGCAAGTTTGTGGTATCATTAAAAAATGTGTCTCCTAATTCCAATATTTTGTAATTGTTCATTGAATTGAAAGCAATTCTTTTGATTTCATCTTCTGATAATGCTCTATAATAAATTCTCAAATCATCCATTTGTCCTTGAAAAGCTAAATTTGCCCATGCTGACAAAACAGCAGCTCCTATTCTAAATGTTCCTGTTGCAAATGCAGTGTCTCCTGTAGCATTACCAGATGCAACTAAAATGCCATCTTTATATATTTGTCTCAATCTATTGTTCTCTTGGTTATAAACAAATGCTACATGTGTCCAAATATTGTTGAGAGTAGTTGTTGCATAATTAGGAGAATCTAAATCATCTCCATAAAATCCAAATCTAAAAAACCCATTTGTTCCACTTGCAGTTAAATTTATATGCAAAGCCTGTCTTGTTGCCCCAGAAGTACCTTGTGTAATTATGTAATAATTTGTTGTTGAAAATCCAGTAGGTCTTATCCAAAATGCTATTGTAAATGTCCTATTTAAATTTATATTTGTATTAGACAAAAATTGAGTAGTAGTGGTAAAATTGACAGCATAGTCTCCAGATTTTCTGTTGGTAGCATCAAATGAAGGTGATGTTGTTGTGGTTAATGTGTACCCATTTCCTGAACTATCATTGAAATTGTTCTCAAACTGATAAAAAGAAACTAAATCTTGTTTAGTTATTTCATTTTCAGATGTCTTGAACCAACCACTTATAGTCAGATTGCTATACTCTGTCCAATTATTACTGGGAACCAATGCATAACTGCCATTTTCCAATAATAAACTATTCCTATTATTGTCAACTACATGTTTGCCACCATAGCTCAAGAGACGCTGTGAATTTGCAGAACTATCAACTTGTAGCAATGATTGGTTTTCAAATTTATAATTTGCATATGAGTCTAATATATCTTTTGGGACAGTTGCATCACTAATAGCATCTACTTGGTTTGTCAAAATAGTAGAGATATTGGTGATATTTGAATATGTTTCAATTAAACCAATACCTTGCAAACTCATAGCTCTAACAAATACATATATTTATTTAACAAATGTAATATACATGGAAAAATTATTATTGTTTATACAAAGTAAGTTCTCTTTTTAGTTCTTTTAAGCATTCAACTAATAAAGGAACAACTCTTTCATAAGATACTGATAAATAATTAGATGATGATACAGACACAATATCTCCAGACTCTAAATTACTTGTATCGAATGGAGCAAGACACACAATTTCAGGCAATACTTTTTGAACATCTTGTGCACTAAGACCTATTCTTACTTTATTGTCATTAATATTTAAAGTTCTTGCAAGTTCACTGGGAAGATATTTGAATGTTTGGATTTGCATTATTTTGTCAAGAGGGTTGTCAATATAAGAAACAACCTGTTTCAGTCTCATGTCAGAGTATGATGGGACAATATCATTTGTGGCTGTCAGATTCCCATATACAGTGATACCATTTGCATTTGCCTCCACCTCTTTAGTGGAATTGTAGTACAATGAGTCCATATTTTTGACAACATTATCAACAAACCCAGTGTCTACAAAACTACCAAATTCAGGTTCTGATGAATATAACCTATTTTTTATTTCAGTTGTCAGAGGTTCTGTTATGATTCTAAAATCAGATATATTAACACTACCAATATTTGCGATAGAACCTAATCTATTTGTATATGTTGCTGATGTTGGTATGACCTTTGTATATGTATATTCGGAACCTAACGATGAAGTTGATAACCTCACAAAAGCATTTGCTGAACTGTTTGCAATATTCCATAGTATGTGTGTCCAAGTATTATTTGCAAATGATGGAGTTGAGTACATAGGCGTATTGTTTATTTGGAATGACAAATTATTAGATACTTTCTTGATTACAATATTTTGTACAAGACTATATCTGATTATTACAATACCAGAGCCACCATTACCACCTGTTGTATTCATTGCACCTCCTCCACCAGAACCTGTATTTGTTGTTGCATTTCCACCAACAATTGTTGGTGCTTGCCTATATCCTACTCCTCCTCCTCCCAAACCTCCTGGTAGTGTAGTACTTCCTGATGCTATATATCCAGTTCCAGAACCACCACCACCTATGTAAAAATTATTTGGATTACTTGGATCTGCCACACCAAATGCATTATTTGGACTGAAATGTTGTTTTAGATTATATGTCACTCCATTAATGACTATCTGATATAAACCATTTCCTGCAGCACCAACTGCTGAATTTGTTGAAACTCCTCCTGCAGTACCTATACCACCACCACTACCTCCATTTACACCACTGTAATCACTTCCATTCCAATTTCCATTCTTATAACCACCAGCATTACCATAAACACCATATGTTGTGCTTACTACTGGTCCTGTTGTTATTCCATTTACAACATTAGTAGTAACAGGACTTAATGCAGTTGTAGTGTTATAAACTCCTATACCACCAGAACATCCACCTGCAATGGATCCTCCACCGCCTCCTTTTGCAATGAAAATACTTCCAATACTACTATCACCACCATTTTGTGAAGTACTGGTATTTGGTGCAACACCTCCAGAACCAACTGTAACATTATAAGTACCTGCAGTTAGAGTATATCCCAAACTGACAATGCAAGCACCTGCGCCTCCTGCAGTTTGATTACCACCACTTCCACCTCCTCCAATTACAAGTAAATCACAAACAGTGTCCTTTGTAAATGTCACAGTATAAGAACCACTTGTGAATGCAACATAATAATTATTTGTAGTTCCTATCTGAACTGGTGCAATACTTGGTGATGTTGTCAAAGGATGCTTCTGATATGTGTATATCTGCATTATCTCATTTTCTGTAAGAACTCTATTATATATCCTGAAATCATCTAAATATCCTGTGAAACCACCATACGTACTTGCAGGTTTTCCTATTCTCCATGTTCCAGTTGCAAAATTGGTATTACCTGATGTTGTATTCTTGGAACCTATCAAAGTACCATTCATGAAGATTTTGAAAACATTATTTCCACCACTTATGTAATCAAATGTGAATACAAGGTGTACCCAAGTATTATTTACTGTGGTATAGTCCATTGTTGAACTAACACAATCATCAGCCCATAAAGCAAAATACCAAGTATTACTTACCCAACCTATATGTAAGAGATTTCTGATAGCATTTGTATTTCCTTGCGTCACTATAAACATTTGAGTGCTGTTATTTGTTAACCCTGTCAATCTAACCCAAAAAGCTATTGAATAATCTGTATTATTTAAATTAATTGCTGAGTTTGATAAGAAGTTATTTGTATTGTCAAAATATGCTGAATATGTATCTCTAGTCTTAAATGTAGAGTTAAGTGAAACTGAACTGTTTGTCAAATTGTAAGTAGCAATTGATGTTGCAGATGTATCCCAATTATTTTCAAATTTATACCAAGCCATAAGGTTTGTTGTATCATTTACAAAATTTGGTTCTTCATTATAGCTAAATTCCAACAATTTATCACCATCAATCAATGCATTATATCTAATTATGACTATACCAGAACCACCAGAGCCACCAATGCCTGCACCCCAACCACCTCCTCCACCTCCACCACCTGTGTTATCCCCTCCCTTTCCTCCTATAGCATCTCCACCTTCTGCTACAACAGCTTGTCCATTATTACCACTATTCAAAGCACTGCTGCCACCTAAAGAAAAAGCCGTTACACTAATACCGGTTCCAGCTCCTCCACCGCCACCACCAATACCCCCGTTCCCTCCTACAGCAGAATATCCTGCTCCACCGCCACCTCCTCCCCAATAGTAATTATTACCAGTTATATTGATTAATATACCTGCACCCCCGTGACCTGTTGCTGTACTGGGATTTATATCTACAGCTGCGCTTCCTGCGCCACCTCCGCCTGTGCCTGCAGTAGGATTACCTACTCTTGCTGTTATGATATTACCGCCTCTATTACCATAAATAGTCCCTGAAAATCCTCCTAAACTACTTCCTGTACCCTTTGTCCCACCTTGATTAAGAGCACTATTTGGAGCTGCTGCACCACCTCCTGAACCACCAACTTTACCATTTGCTGTATCATGACCTCCAAATGTACCACCGCCTCCTTGTGCTATTATACTAATATTGTTTCCTGTTATAGTTGTGTTTCCTCCATTTTCACTACCTCCTGCACTATAAGAAATACCACCATTTCCAATAGAAATATTATATGTACCTGTTGGTAAAATTGCATTTGGTATGTGTAAGACAGCACCACCTCCCCCGCCGCCACCTAGTCTACCACTACCACCACCCCCACCACCAACTACCAATATATCACAGGCAGATGCTTGTCTAAATGTCACAGTATAAGAGCCTGTTGTAAATGCAATATAATATTCATCTGCTGTACCCCCTATTGCAACAGGTGCTACATTTGGCAATGATGTAAAAGGATGTTGTACTTTTGAATTAGTCAATGCACTTGTCTTAAACCAACCACTAATACTCAAGTCTGTAAAGGTACTCCAATTTGCTGTTGGAAGCGTTGCATCATACCCTGTCTTAAGAAGCAAATTATTTTTCCCATAGTCTACATTATATATACCTCCATTATTATTCAGTAGTCTATTATTGAGACTACTATCTATAGTAAGAAGTGCAGGCGATTGAAATGCATAGTGTAAATAACTGTTTATTTTTGAACTGGCATTGTAATACTGTATGCGATTTTGATGTATTGTCATGTTGTTGGCAACATTATCAATATACCCAGTGTCTACAAGTTCTGATGAGTATAATCTATTTTTGATTTCAGGTGTCAGATGTTCTGTTATGATTCTGAAGTCAGATATATTGATACTTGAAACATTTGTGATACTACCTAATTTGTTTGTGTATGAGCCTGATGTTGGTATGACTTTTGCATATGTATTTTCGGTACCTAAAGATGAAGTTGATAATCTCACAAAACCATTTGCTGAACTATTTACAATGTTCCATAATATATGTGTCCAAGTGCTATTTGTAAATGATGGTGTTGAATATATTGGTGTGTTGTTTATTTGGAATGATAGGTCAGTATTGATTTTTTTGATACTGATATTTTGTACAAGACTATATCTGATAATGACTATCCCAGAACCACCATTTCCTCCATTTGCATAAGCAGCAACTCCGGCACCTCCTCCACCTCCACCTCCACCTCTATTATTTGCACCTGCAGTTGGAGCTATGAAATTATTGGCACCTCCATTTCCTCCACCATCTAAACCTACTCCATAATTAGTTGTATCTGAAGGTTTCCAATGTCCTCCTCCACCACCACCACCATAAGTTACAGTGCTTCCAGACACAGTTGATGAAAAGCCAGAACCACCATTTCCTACCTGGGTAGTTGTACTAGTACCTCCATCACCCACTGCACCTCCACCGCCAGAATTGTAATATCCTACTGAAGAGCTACCACCATTTCCACTTACACCATTTCCAGTACCGCCATTGCCACCAGCTACACCTCCACCAGAGGCACCTCCACCTCCACCACCACTTGAATAATTAGCATCAATAGCAGTGCCAGCTGTTGGAGTTGTATTTGCATTTTGATTATATGATGCACCACCACCCCCTCCAGCAGCATACAGTGATATAAAAGATGGGTTTGAAGCTGATGTGATGGATGAATTTGAGCCATTATTACCTCTGTTCCAGTTTCCAACACCACCTGTTCCACCACTACCAACTGTAATGGTATAAGTACCAGTATTAAGACCAATAGCAGATTTCAAAATAACATCACCACCACCTCCACCTCCTCCATAATTACCACCACCACCTCCTCCACCAACTATCAAAATATCACAAGCTATACTTCTTGTAAATGTCAAAGTATGAGAACCTGATGTGAAAGCAACATAATACTCATTTGTAGTTCCTATTTGTACTGGGGTTATGCCAGCAGGCATAGTAAAAGGATGTTGTATTTCTGAATATTGAAACTCTAACAGCTTATCATCATCAGCTAATCCACTTGTCTTAAACCAACCACTGATACTCAAATCTGTAAATGTGCTCCAATTAGCATTAGCAAAGGAAGCATCATCACCAGTCTCTAACAAAATACTATTTTTATCACTGTCAAGAGCATACACGCCTCCATTATTATTCAGTACTCTATTATTGAGACTACTATCCATTGTAAGAAGTGCAGGTGATTGAAACTTATAGTGTAAATAACTATTTATTTTTGAATTAGCATAATACTGTATGTTATTTGTCATGTTTTTGTTCTTAAGAACAATTTCACTTGAGTACAGTGAATTTTGCACAGCTGTTGTTATAGGTGTGGTTAGTACCTTGAAATCAGACATATAAACATTACCTTTATTTGTGGACGACCCCAATTTATTAGTATATAAATATGGAGAATAAGCATATGAATTTGAAGGATATGCATATAGTTCTAATTCATTTATACGAACATAATTTGTATTAGTTGTGTTTGTTTTATACGTGATAATAGCATAATACCTATACTTAGTGAAATTGTTTGGTAAATTGACATTAATAAATGGATTAGTAGCTGCAGTATATGTTGCTTCAATTTGTTCACTTAGCATTACCCAATTACCAGTTTTGGTATTATTCCATGAATTGGAATCGTTTGTTGCATAAATTCTGAAAGTACTAGGATGTCCTGATTGGTATCCAACATCTGAGCTTGCCACAATTTTGTATGAAGCTAATATTATTTGTTCAGCTAAATCTATCATCAAATAATGCCCATGAAATGCACTATCACTATTAAAGAAAATGGTTGTAGCAGTGGATATACCATTTGTGTATCCATATGATACCCATCCATAATCACTATAATTTCTATTAAAAGCTACACTGGAACTTGTTTGTGAAGTAGCTACACTAGATGCTCTTGAGACTACAGTCAATCCAGAACCATCTGTATAAGTTAGAGGATTAGTTGTTAAAGCTTGTCTTGGATATCTTATGAGAGTAGTTGTGAATATTGCTTTATTGGTCACAACCTTTTTATCATTTAATTGCACATAGCCTGAACTTGAACTTGTATTACAAATGTTCCAAGCCAAATAATACCACCTATTCTGAACAAAAGGAACATCATACACAGATATATCATTTACTTGAAAAGTCAATTTATTGTTGTTATTTTTGACAACAATGTTATGTGAATAGCTGTTATTAAAATCTATGAGCTTGTCTCCATTTTCAAATAAGTTAGTTTTGAACCAGCAACTTAATGTTAGGTCAACATTTAAGCTCCAATTTTGATTTGGAATAAATGCTTCTGTATTAGCTGTTAAATAAATGCTATTTCTACTATCATTTAATGCGTATACGCCGCCTGAATTTGTTAATGTCCTATTATATACACCATCATCTGTAAGTAAAGATGCTTGATTCTTGAACTGATAATTAACATGATATGAATTAGGTGCAATACCATATGATGCATTTTCAATAATGGCGTCTGAATATGTATTTGTCAAAACTTTGATATCAGCCAGATATAGAGAACCTTTATTTACAGCAGACCCCATCATGTTGTTATAAACATAAGTATTTGGAATATATCCAAATAGTTCCCATTCTGCAATAGATACAGATGACCCATAAGTTGCATCTCCTTGATTTGCATTTATACATATTCTATAATAACTATAAGCCTGATTTACATTATTTGTAGTAAAAGTCGTTACTGCACCTAAATTTGCCCACCCTGTTATATTCATTTCAGTATCTACAAGTGTCCAATTGATTCCATTTGAAGAACCAAGTATAATAAAGTTTTTAGGAGAGCGCCCAGCTACTCCTGTTATACTTGTATTAACCTGTCCTACAAGTGTATATGATGTCAATACAATGTTTTGTGGTAATTGTATCTGTAGCCACTCTCCCAAATATGTTAAGTTGTTATTATATATTGTTGATACAGTACCTGTATAAAATGTTGTTGATGCGCTATATGTAGCTGCTGAGCCCCAAAATGCTTCTCCTGATGGCGAAGCTTTATTGAATGCTAAATGTGCTCCATATGATGCCATAGCACCTATAGACGAAGAAGCAGTTATTCTATACAAACCATTTCCATGTGTTTGCGCTGATAATACTATATTTGCATCTGTTCCGGTTCCTGTTGCAGAACCAAGTGAGGCAACAGGATAATTTCTGATAAGCTGAGATTGTTGCAAGACCTTATTATAATAATTTTTACTGCCATTATTTAACTTGACAAATCCTTGTGAACCTACATTTTCAATATTCCATATAAATTGGTTCCATGCATTATCAACATGAGGTACATTATATACTGATGTATTGTTAAGCTCAAAAGACAAATTATTATTAAGTCTCTTAAGCACGATGTTATAACCAATATTGTACAATATATTTACCTCATCAGCTGACAAGACCTTATTGTATATCCTGAAGTCATCTATGTTACCTACTATACCATTTGCTGATTCTGTATAAGTCTTTGATATACCAAAGCGTGTCCAAGATACTGAACTTGATATTTGTGAATATTTTCCACTCACATTCTTATTTATACCATCAATATATACAGTATAAGTACACAATGAGTCAGTTGCATTATAATTTATAGACCATACTACATGATGCCAATTATTATCTACAAAAGTATTTCTTCCACTTATTCCATAGTAATATGCTGCTGTATTGGAAATAGATCCTGTATGTGAAATAGCAACATAAAAACCATCATTATATCCATTTATCAATCCACAAGTTATTTCATAAGTTGGATTTGTGCCTGTTGCACCATTTACAATATGAAATAATCTACACCATTCATCACAACTGGATGCTTTGAACCAAAACGCAAATGTTATACCATTATTTAACCAAATACTGTATGGATTTAGAATAACACCATCAATTTGTACAAAATTAGTTTTTGCTGTAAGTGCTAAGCTTCCACTACCAGTTCTGCAATTATTACTATCAAATGTCGCCCCATTATTTGTCAAATTTCTGCCTTTTCCAGATGAGTCTAATAACATGTTTGTGTTTCCTCCATCAAATTTATACCATGCTTCCAAATTTGTTGTGTTGTTAAAAAATGAAGCATCATAATTTGTATCTACAGTATACCTGATAATAACAATACCAGAACCACCTGCGCCTCCGTTATTAAGCATTAAAGTTGGACCATAATTGCGAGCACCTCCTCCACCACCTGCACCTGTGCCATTTGTACCATCGTGTTTTGAATCTTGCAAATAGTAATTTGTCAAATTATCAGTAAATCTTATAAAATTACCATTTCCACCAATTCCACTACCACCCTTTCCACCTGTTGTGGCACCTATAGAGCTTGTTGATGAATCTCCTATAACACCACCTCCGCCTCCAGCTGCATACCAAGCATTTTGACCAGTTATATCTATTTGAACACCTGAACCACCGTGTGCTGAACCACTTGTTCCTCCTGCACCACCGCCGCCACCTGCCATCCAACCATTTCCTCGTTGACCATCTGAACCAGGATATCCACCAGCGATATTAGTTACAGTGTCTGTATTATACAGAGTATTTGTTTGTGTTGTTGCACCTCCTGATGTTATCGAATCATCATTTTTATTTGTTCCACCACCTCCTGAACCTCCTGTATTACCATTGGTAGATGTATTCACATTATAATTTGCACCACCACCGCCACCATTTGCTTGATATGTAATACCATTCAAAGTCAAAACACTTCCACCAGTAATAGCTATACTTGATGCTGTACCATCATTACCATTCACACTATTATTTGTATTTGCTGCACTTGCTGCTCTGGCGGCACCACCTGCTCCTACTGTTATAGTATAAGTCCCTCTAGATACAGATACACCTTTTTGAAATACCACACCGCCTGCGCCACCACCACCACCCATATCTCCTCCACCGCCGCCACCACCGCCAACAACTAAAATATCACACTTTGTATTTTTTGGAAAAAATATAGTATTTGTTCCAACATTTGTGAATGCAACATAGTATTCATTTTTGTTTACCTGAATAGCAGGAGTATATGGTGATACATTTGGGTGTTCAATATTTTGGTAAGTAAAATCAAGAATTTCATCACCATCTTGAAATCCTGAACTTTTAAACCAACCTGATATAGAGATATTGCTATTCAATAACCAATTATCTTCTGCAAAAGTTGCGTAATTGCTACTTCCTAATAACAAACTATTCATATTGCTATTCATAGCATATATGCCTCCATAATTAACTAAACTTTTAGCATATGGTCCATTATCAAGCAGAAGTGAATTGGAACTTTTAAAATCATACCCAACCAGTAAATTGCTATTGACTGAATATGCATTTATGTCAGAATAATGAGTATATTCTAGCCTTTTTGATAAGGGTATTATATTAGAACCTGCAGTTATTAGGTCAGCAGTTGAACCCATGAAAACTGTTTGTTTCTAACTGTAAATGTACAATTTAATTTGGGTTAAAAAGTATCAAAATAAAGCTCAATCTATTGAATTTTTTGTGTAAGAACTTCTATTTTTGAATTCAGTTCTTTTATACACTCTATCAATAATGGAACTAATCGTTCATATGAAACAGTCAAATATTCTGAACCAGATTTTGACACGACTTCCCCTGATGGTAAATTACTTGTATCAAATGCAGCTAAACTTACAACCTCTGGTAGAACTGCTTTTACATCTTGTGCACTCACACCAACTTGTACATTGTCATGTATATTGAGAGACTGTGCCAATGCACTTGGTTTATATTTGAAAGTATTGATTTTCATAACCTTTTCAATGGGATTCTCAATACGTTCAACAATATCTTTCAATCTCATATCAGAATATGAAGCAGTTATATTGCCTGTAGCTAATATTGAGCCTGATACAAAAACGCCTCCTGTGATATCTAATTTATAAGAAGTATTTGGATTTGTTTTTCCTATACCTACTGTTCCTGTATTATAGTATATCAAGTTAGTACCATCTGTCCATTGTGCAGACCCTCCTCCAGTGGCATTCAAAGTATTACCAGTAAATGACAAATTTGTTCCTAACTGTATCTCATCTACTTGGTTTGCAGTAGTACATCCTAATAATCTACTCGCAGTAATAGTACCTTTTCCAGTTCCACCTTTTGATACTGGTAATGTTGATATGGTAGCTTCTTTGGTATTCAATTGAGCCTGAATGGCGGATGTCACATCACTCAGATATCCCAGTTGTGTACTTGTCACACTTGCATGGTTGGATACTTTACCAGATGTATCAGACACAAGTGCCCTGTTTGCAGTTAGTGTTATAGTAGCTTCTTTAGTATTCAATTGAGCCTGAATGGCGGATGTCACATCACTCAGATATCCCAGTTGTGTACTTGTAACAGCAGATGATACTAATTGTTTGTTAGCATCAGACACTACTACAGTATTAGTATTCAAATTAGTAGAAACAATATTCAGTACTCTTAATGCTCCATTCACATCTAATTTATAACTTGCTGAGGGAGCATTTGTTCCAATACCTACATTACCAGTGTTGTTATTCCAGATATTTGTAGACGTTTGTGTCCAAACAGTATCAACATATCTAAAGTTGACACCACCTACTGTTTCCAAAGAAAGATTCAGACCATTTCTAAAAGTTAAGTTATTTTCTTTGCTTGCAAGAGCTGATCCAATATTTCCAGATACATCTGATAAGTAATTTAATAGTGTAGTTGATATTGAGCTTGCAACTACTTTACCATTGCTATCAGACACAAGTGCCATGCTTGTAGCCAAATTGGTAGCAGTGATGGTACTTGCTGCACCTACTATAGTAGCTTGTTTGTTATTAAGCTGTGTCTGAATGGCAGATGTAACACCACTCAAATGCCCCAGTTCTGTACTTGTAACACTATTGACATTCCCGGACACTTTGATGTTTCCAACAACATCCAATTTTTGTTGTGGTTCATATGACCCAATGCCTACATTTCCGCCTTTTTTGACTACAAAAACATTGGTAGTTGTATCATTCAATTCTATAATGTTCTCTGGTCCATTTTGGACCACTTTGAGAGCAGGTCCATCAAGAGCTTCGCTAACAACTTGTAGATTCTCAGTTGTGTAGTTTACTGTGTTGATGGCTGTTGTAAGACCTACGACATTCAAATTAGAAACAGTTAGTGTAGCATTGATTGTCAAGTCGCTGTTATATTCTCCATCAACAATGAACTGGTTGATTGTTCCATTTGCAATCTGATTGGCTGATAGATTTGTGATTCTATTACTGATAATGTTGCTTGTACTTGAAATATATGTATTACTTGAGTTCAACTGTTGTTGAATA
>Ga0208723_1000067_pt1 | contig 40963 bp, 33 predicted proteins | sample LakMenEpi31Aug12_FD_150750 | JGI IMG/M metagenome (GOLD analysis project Ga0208723, IMG submission 150750) | Freshwater microbial communities from Lake Mendota, WI - 31AUG2012 deep hole epilimnion (SPAdes) | ecosystem: Environmental > Aquatic > Freshwater > Lake > Epilimnion/Euphotic zone ...
AGGCGGCGAGGTCGTTGAGCGGGACGGCGGTGAAACCGGACAGCAACGGACGGAAGCCCTTCTGGATCTTCTCCTGCGGCGTGGCGGACATGCCGCCGAAGGTACGGCCATGGAAAGCCTTCTCAGCGACGATGACGCCGATGCAGGAACCTTCCGTGCCCGACTTACGCTGGCCGTGGAGACGGGCGAGCTTGAGCATGCCTTCGTTGGCCTCGGCGCCGCTGTTGCAGAAGATCACGCGGCCTGAGCCGCAGCGGAGCGACAGGGCGTGGGCGAGTTCTCCCTGCGGTTCGTTCCGGTAGAGATTGCTGACGTGGACGAGCTTGCCGGCCTGCTCGGTGACGCGCTTGACCCAGTGCGGGTGGGCGTGACCGACGGCGTTGACGGCGATGCCGGAGGCGAAGTCGAGGTAGCGCTTGCCGTTGGCGTCCCAGACGAGCGTCCCCTGCCCCTTCACGAGCGTGATGGGCGGGGCGCCGTAGTTATGGGCGACGTTGGCCGCGTATTGGGCGGCGGCGGAGTCTGAGGCGGAGCCGCTCATCAACCGTGGACGATTTCGGTGCCGATGCCCTTGTCGGTGAAGACCTCGAGCAGGAGCGCGTGCGGGACGCGTCCGTCGATGAAGTGCACGCGGCGCACGCCTTCCTTCAGGGCCTTCACGGCGCTGTCCACCTTCGGGATCATCCCGCCGGCGATCACGCCCTTGCGCTTGAGCTCGTCGACCTCGCTCACCTTGAGCGTGGTGATCAGGGAGTCGGGGTTCTTCGGGTCGGCCAGGAGGCCGGGCACGTCGCTCATGAAGATGAGGCGGCGGGCGCGAAGGGAATTGGCCACGGCGGCCGCGGCGACGTCGGCGTTGGTATTGTAGGCCTGGTCATCGGCGTCGAGGGCGATGGGCGAGACGACCGGGAGGTGGCCGTCGGCGAGCGCCTTCTTGATGAGCTTCGTCTTCACGAACTTGATGTCGCCGACGAAGCCGATGTCGACGGGCTGGCCCTTCTCGTCCGCGCCGAAGAGCTTCTCGCAGAGGTTCACGTGGTTGCCCGGCATGCCGAGCGGGTTGGCGCCGCGGGCCTTGAGGGATTCGCAGATCTGTCCGTTGATCTCGTTGTTGAGGGTCTCCTCGACGATCTTGACGGTCGCGGCGTCGGTGACGCGCATGCCGCCGCGGAACTCGGACTTGATGCCGGCCTTGTCCATGGCGCGGGTGATGGCCTTGCCGCCGCCGTGCACGACGACGACCTGGATGCCGACGGCGGACAGGAAGGCGATGTCGGTGGCCACGCGGTCGCGGCCTTCCGGATTCGGGTCGTCCATGAAGCTGCCGCCGTACTTCACCACGAAGGTGGAGCCGCGGAACTTATGGATATAAGGAAGCGCCTCGAGAAGGACCTCGGCTTTTTGCGTGGCAGGAATGCTCATCTTGCGGGACGAAGTGTCGGGATTGCGGAAGGGAGAGTAAACGGAAAACCTTATTCGCTCTTGTTGTAGTTCACGTACCCGTCGGTGAGGTCCGCGGCCAGGAGCCGGAACTTGGCGTCGCCGAGGTTGAGCTTCAGGCGGACGGCGAAGCGGGCGGCCTTCACGACCTCTTTCCACTTGGGCTTGTTCTCGGGCAGGGGCTTGCCGCCCAGGACGGCCGGGACGTCGTCGTAGTAGATATCCAACTTGGCCTCATCGAGGCCCGTCCGGGCGTAGCCGGCGGCGTCGGCCAAGCGGCCCCAGTTCGGGTCTTCGCCATACCAAGAGGACTTCACCAGGAGGGAGTTGCCGATCGCGCGGGCGATCTTCTCAGCGTCAGCCCGGGTGCGGGCGCCTTCGATCTCCACGGCCACGACCTTGGTGATCTTCTCGCCGTCGCCCACGATCTTCTCCGCCAGGGCGAAGCAGACCTTGTCGAGGGCTTCCTGGAAGAGCGCACGAAGGGCGGCGGGAGCGGACACGCCTACGGAGATGCCGGACACGCCGGAGGCGAGGAGCAGCACGGTGTCGTTGGTGGACATGTCGCCGTCGACGCTGACGCAGTTAAAGGACTGGTCGGAGGAAGCCTTCAGCGCGGCTTTGAGCTCGGCCGGCGAAGCGGCGGCGTCGGTGCAGACGAACGCGAGCATCGTGGCCATGTTCGGCTCGATCATGCCGGCGCCCTTGGCGATGCCGGCGAGGGTGACGGTCTTGCCCTCCCAGACGAAGCGCGCGGTGACGGACTTCGGACGGGTGTCGGAAGTGAGGATGGCGTTGGCGGAACGCACGCCTTCGGCGGCGTCGCGCGAGAGACGGGAGGCCGACACCTTGATGCCTTCGGCGACCTTGGCCATCGGGAGCAGTTCGCCGATACGACCAGTGGAGCAGACGAGGAAGGCGTCGTCCGGCGCGCCCACGGCGGCGGCGGAGAGCTTCGCCATCGCGGCGGCGTCGACGTCGCCTTGGGCGGCCGTGCAGGCGTTGGCGTTGCCGCTGTTACCGACGATCCCGCGGATCTTGTCGGCGGAGACGGCGAGGACCTGCTGGCAGAAGCGGACCGGGGCGGCCTTCACGTCATTGGTCGTGAAGACGCCGGCGGCGGCGCACGGGCGGTCGGCGACGACGAGCGTCAGGTCGAGGCGGTCGGTGCCTTTGTTACGGATGTCGCAACCGGCGGCGCCGACGCGGAAGCCGGGCACGTCGGAGACACCCGGCGAATCATTGGTGAACTCGATGGACATGGAGAAAGATCAGCGCAGGCCTTCGGCCTCATCCCAACCCATCATCAGGTTGAGGTTCTGGACCGCCTGGCCGCCGGCGCCCTTGAGCAGGTTATCGATCACCGAGGTGATGATGAGGTTGCCGGTACGCGCGTCGGCGACGACGGAGCAGGCGACCCGGTTGGTATTGGCGACGTGGGCGGTGTCGGGGAACTCACCCGACTTGAGCAAGGTCACGAACGGCCGGCCGGCATAGCTTTTCTGCCAGACGGCTTCGACCTGGGCGACGGTGACGCCGGGGGCGGGCACGACGATGGTCGTGGCGATGCCACGGTGCATCGGGGCGAGGTGCGGATTGAACTGCACGACGACCGGCTGGCCGGCGGCCGCGCCGAACTGCTCCTCGATCTCGGCGATATGCCGATGACCGGGGATACCGTAGGCCTTGATCGAGCTATCACGCTCGGAGAACAGGAAGGCGACGTCGGCCTTCTTACCGGCGCCGGAGACGCCGCTGTAGGAGTTGATGATCAGACGGCCCGGTTCAGGCTTGAGCAGGCCGGCGCGCAGGAGCGGCACGAGCGGCACCTGGATGCTGGTCGGGTAGCAGCCTGGGCAGGCGATGAGCTTCGCGGACTTCCACGCATCGTCCGCCTGCAGTTCCGGGATGACGTAACGGGCCTGCGCGGCGAGCGCCGGCGCGGGATGGTCATGGCCGTAATACTTCTTGTAGAGCGCGAGGTCGCGGAGACGGAAGTCGGCGGACAGGTCGAGCACCCGCTTGCCGGCGGCGACGAGCGGCGCGGCGTATTCGGCGGCGACGCCGTGCGGCAGCGCCAGGAACCAGACGTCCACGTCGGACTTCGCGCATTCCTCGGGCGAGGAGGCGGCGAAGACCAGCGCCGGGTCGACGACGCCCCGGAGCCGCGGGATCTCCTCGGCCACGGACTTCCCGGCCAAGGTCCGGGAACAGACCGCGGCGAGCTTGACCCGTGGGTGGCGGGCCAGGACGCGGACGAGCTCCTCCCCGGTGTACCCGGAGGCGCCGACGATGCCGACCTTGGTCAGGTTTTGGGACATGGCTTGAGAGTTTGGTGGTTTAGGATGACGAACTGATGGCTGGAGTGGACGAACTGGGCAACAAAAAGGCCCCGGGGTGCCGGGGCCTTCGAGGTTTCCTGTCCCTTTGCGGATTAACGCTTGGAGAACTGGAAGCGCTTGCGGGCGCCGGGGCGGCCGGGCTTCTTACGTTCGCGCATACGACCGTCGCGGGTAAGGAGACCTTCTTTCTTCAGAGGAGCGCGGAGGGTGGCGTCCATCTTCTGGATCGCGCGAGCGAGACCGTGGGAGATGGCACCAGCCTGGCCGTTGGGGCCGCCGCCGATGACGCGGACGATGACGTCGAGCTGGCCGTCGAGGCCGGCGGTGGTGATCGGGAGGGTGGCGGACTTCACCAGGGCCTCGGTGTAGAGGTACTCTTCGACGGGCTTGCCGTTGACGACGATGACACCGGTACCGCGGGAAAGGCGGATGCGGGCCGAGGCGGTCTTACGACGGCCGACAGCGAGGATGGCGGAGGACTTGGCGCTCATTGCGAAAGAATCGGTCGATTAACCCTTGAAAGGGATCGGGTTGGAAGCGGCGTGATCGTGCTTGTCGCCGGCGTAGACGCGCAGCTTCAGGAGCATGGCGTTGGCCAGGCGGTTCTTGGGGAGCATGCCCTTGACGGCATGGGTGACCAGGAACTCAGGGCGACGCTCGCGCATGGCGGCGGCGGTGCGGCGGTAGGCGGTGCCGACCCAACCGGTGTAGAACATGTAGGTCTTGTCCTCTTCCTTGGAGCCGGTGAGGCGGACCTTGTCGGCGTTGATCACGATGACGTAGTCACCGGTGTCGACGTGGGGGGTGTAGGTGGGCTTGTGACGGCCGCGGAGAATATTGGCGATCTTGACGGCAACACGGCCCAGGACCTGATCCTTGGCGTCGACGACATACCAGGTCTTGTCCTTGAGCTGCACGTTCTTGGCTAGCGTGGTCTTCATAAAGAGGGAAAGCGGGAACATGGGAAAGGACCCCCCTCCGTCAACACCCGAATGCGCCCCGGCGGGGGCCTGCCCTAAATAAGCCAAAAACAAGGGAGGCGCGACCTTGGCCGCGCCTCCCTGCTCTCCCCTGCCTGGCGGCAGGTCAGAAGATGAACTTGGCGTAAACCCGGGCCCAGAAGATCGAACCGGCGGTCTGGACCTGGCCGTCGCTGTTATGGGCCCAGTTGACGCCCGCGCCCAGCTCCGGACCGCGGCCGATCTGGCGGGTGACGTCCAGCGAGGCGCCCAGGTAACGGTAGGCGTTCTGGGTCGCGTAGACCGAAGTCGAAGCGTCCGTGAGGCCGGCGTAACCCTTGACCACGATATCGCAGCCAGCGAGGCCGACATTGGAGCCGGCGAAGGTCTTTGAACCAGCGACCTCGACGGTCGTCTGCTTCAGCTCGGTGCTGTAGTAGACGTAGGTCGAGGGCTTGAGGGCGACGTTCGAGAGGGAGACCCCGGCGTAGACTTCACGGTTGGAGTCGATCTGGGTGACGCCGTGGGTGGCGATGGTGCGGACGGTCGTGGCGGTCAGGCGCTGGTAACCGACGTCGACTTCGCCGAAGGAGAAGTCGCGGCGGAGGCCGACGGCGTAAGTGCGCTCGACGGAATCAGCGTTGAAGAAGCTGCCGTAGATCGAGATGCCGCTGAGGCCAGGGGCGCTGTAATCAAGGGTGACGGAAGTCTGGACGAGGCCCTGGCTGTCGGAGCGCTCGATGCCGCGGAAGACGTTCTTGGCCTGCCAGGCGACGGCGCCGCGGAGGGAGAGATCCTGGGTCGAAGCCGAGACCGGGGCCGGAGCGGCGGCAGCGGCCTCCTGGGCGTGGCCGCCTGCGACGAAGACGGCGAGGGCGAGGGCGGTGAAGGCGTTTTTCATATTGATGATCGTTGAACGCTATTTCCGCCCAAAAACAAACCGTTGGCAAGCCCCAAGGGGCCGCCAACGGCGAGGAGGAGCAGGACTGCGGGGCGCTTACATCGACGCGATGATCGCGTCGCCGAACTCCGAGCACTTGATCTCGGTCGCGCCCTGCATCTGGCGGGCGAAGTCATAAGTGACGCGGCCGCCGCCGATGGCGCCGTTGAGGCCCTTGAGCACGAGGTCGGCCGCTTCGGTCCAACCCATGTAGCGGAGCATCATCTCGCCCGAGAGCACGACGGAACCCGGATTGACGACGTCCTTGTCGGCATACTTGGGAGCGGTGCCGTGGGTCGCCTCGAAGATCGCATGGCCGGTGAGGTAGTTGATGTTGCCGCCGGGAGCGATGCCGATGCCGCCGACCTGCGCCGCGAGGGCGTCGGAGAGGTAGTCGCCGTTCAGGTTGAGCGTGGCGATGACGTCGAAGTCGGTCGGGCGGGTGAGCACCTGCTGGAGGGTGATGTCGGCGATGGCGTCCTTGATGACGAGGCCGGCGCCGGGCTTGCCTTCGGGGATCTTGCACCAGGGGCCGCCGTCGATCTCGACCGCGCCGAACTCGCTCTTGGCGAGGTCGTAGCCCCACTTCATGAAGGCGCCCTCGGTATACTTCATGATATTGCCCTTATGGACGAGGGTCAGCGACTTGCGCTTGTTGGTGATGGCGTACTGGATCGCCGAACGGATGAGGCGCTCGGAACCCGGACGGGAGACCGGCTTGATGCCGATGCCGACGGTGGCGGGCTGCTCGCCGCCGAAGCGGATCTTCTTAAACTCCTTGGGGAAGTTGGTCTTGATGAACTCCAGGGTCTTGAGCGCGATCTCGGAACCGGCTTCGAAGTCGATGCCGGCGTAGATGTCTTCGGTGTTCTCGCGGAAGATGACCATGTCGACCTTGCCGGGATTCTTCACCGGGGAAGGCACGCCGGTGAACCACTGCACGGGACGGAGGCAGACGTAGAGGTCGAGCTGCTGACGGAGGGCGACGTTGAGGGAGCGGATGCCGCCGCCGGTCGGCGTGGTGAGCGGGCCCTTGATGCCGACGAGGTAGTCGCGGAAGGCGGTCAGGGTCGCTTCCGGCAGCCAGTCACCGGTCGCCTTGAAGGACTTCTCGCCCGCGAGGACTTCCAGCCACTCGATCTTACGCTTGCCGGCGTAGGCCTTGGCGACCGCGGCGTCGAGGACGCGGACGGACGCGCGCCAGATGTCCGGGCCGGTGCCGTCGCCTTCGATGAAGGGGACGATGGGATGGTCGGGGACGGTGAGTTTGCCGTTGGCGATGGTGATGCGGCCGGATGCGGAGGTGCTCATGGTAAGAAGGGACATAAGAAACCGCCTTCCGCTGGATGGTTTCAAGCCTATACGCAGGCGGGAACCCCGGGAAAAGAAAAGGACCCCCTTGCGAGGGTCCTTGTGATGACCGGGAGTGCCGGCGCCATCCGCCCCGAGGGACGGAAAAGACTAGGAAGAATTACTTCTTCTTAGCTTTGGTGGCCTTCTTGGCGCTCTTCTTAGCAGCAGCCTTCTTTTTAGCCATAGGTGTGTCCTTTTTTTGGATCGTTGTTGGGTTTGAGGGCAGCGCCTGAAGCGCCACCCTGACGATTCGCCCCACGCTCACCCGGGCGTTGCGCGCCTGACGGGTGATACGAGTACGGAGCTCCGACGGTACGCGGAAAGAAACCTGGCGGGACCGGGTGGTCTCCAGGGAAGGACGGGAGTCGTCGTAACGATCGAGGGCGAGACGGATGGCCTCGCTCAGCGTGCTCAGACCGGTCCGGTGCTGGAAGGCGACCACCTCGGAGTGAAGCTTCGGGGGAAGCGACACGGTGATCAGGCTTTCGCTCGGGGTTTCGGTTCGGTTCGTCACGTTGCGGTCAACTCTTGATGACGAGTGATAGGTATTAACTGCGCTTGCGCAAGAGGAAACTTTCATGTCGTCGGGACGTCGCCGACGACGCGTAAAAAAATCCTCCGCACGGCCGCATCGTAAACATGAAATCGATACGACCGCGGAGCGGACGCGTGGTTGACCGACGCGACGCGCGCGGGCAGGATGCCGTCATGAGCGAACACGCGCACGGATCGGACGAAGGCGCGCCGGGCGAATGGCGGAAGCTCGCCCTGCTCGCGGCCACGAGCGGCGTCTTAGGCCTGCTATCATTGGTCGCGGAACGCTTCGGCGAAGCCGGGTCGACCTGGGCGCTCGTCTTCGTCGCCGGCGCCTGCCTCGCCGGCGGATGGGACGCCGCGATCGACGGCTGGGCCGCCCTCCGGCAGAAACGCATCGACGTCCACCTGCTGATGATCGTCGTGGCGATCGGCGCCTGGATCGTCGGCGCCCAGTGGGAGGGAGCCCTCCTGCTTTTTCTCTTTTCGACGGCCGGCGCGATCGAACATTACGCGATGGACCGCACCCGCGGGGCCATCGACGCCCTCCTCGATAAGTCTCCCAAGCATGCCCGCCGACTCGGTCCGGATGACGTCGAAACCGAGGTGCCGGTCGCGACCCTCAACCCCGGTGACCGCATCGTGGTCCTGCCCGGCGAACTCGTGCCGGCGGACGGCAAGGTGCTCGCCGGGGAGAGCGCGGTGGATGAATCCAACCTCACCGGAGAGGCCAAACCGGCCCCGAAACAGGCCGGATCGGACGTCGCCGGGGGGACGCTCAATTCCTGGGGCCGCCTGGTCGTCGAGGTGACCCGCGGCGAGAAAGACAGCGCTCTCCAGCGCATCGTCCGGCTCATCCGCGAAGCCCAGGACAGCAAGGCTCCTGCGCAAAGGGCCATCGACAAGTGGGGCGACGGCTATGCCCTCTTCACGCTGTCGGCCGCCGCGATATTCTATGTTTACCTGCGGCTCACGTCGCCGGCGGAGGCCGTCGGGCAAGCCGCCCCGCTCTATGGCGCGATGACGCTGCTAGTCGTGCTCAGTCCTTGTGCGCTGGTCTTGTCCGTGCCCTCCGCGGTCCTGGCGGCCATCGCGGCCGGCGCCCGCCAAGGCATCCTCTTCCGCGGCGGCGCCGCCGTGGAACGACTGGCCGACGTGGATTGCGTCTGCTTTGACAAGACGGGTACGCTGACCGCGGGCGTCCCTGAGGTGGCGGCCTTGGAAGTCTTCCCCGCGGACGCCGACCGCGGACGTGCCCTGAGCGCCCTGCAGACCTTGGAAGCGGCGACCACGCATCCCTTCGCCGCCGGGGTCGTCCGCGCCTGCCAGCTCGAAGGCGCCCGCCTCCTGCCCGTCCAAGGACTTTCGAATTCTCCCGGCCAAGGCGTCTCCGGCACGGTCGCCGGCGCGCGCTGGAGCGTGGGCACCCGTGAATTCGTCGGCGGAGCTTCGCTCCCGGCGGCGGCGGTGCCGGCCGGCGCCATCGTCAGCGAGGTCTGGGCCTCCGACGGGACCGTCACGGTCCGCGCCACGCTCGTCGACCGCATCCGGGAAGCGAGCCGCCCCACCCTCGCCGCCCTGCATGCGGCGAAGATCCGCACGGTCATGCTCACCGGCGACCGCGAAGAGGCCGCCGCGGCGGCGGCGCAGCAGGTCGGCATCCAAGCCTATGCGGCCGCGCTCACGCCGGACGCCAAGATGGCCGCCATCCGCCGCTACTCCGCGGAAGGCCACGTGGTCGCGATGGTCGGCGACGGCGTCAATGACGCGCCCAGCCTGGCCGCGGCGGACGTCGCCGTGGGCATGGGCGGCCGCGGCAGCGACGCGGCCCTGGAATCCAGCGACGTGGTGCTGATGGACGACCATCTGGAGCGCCTGGTCGATGCGATCGAACTGAGCCGCCGGGCCCGCCGGGCCATCCGCTTCAATATCATCATCTCGGTCGGCGCCGCCCTCGGCATGGCGGCCTACGTCATCTTCCGCGGCGCCCCCCTGCCCCTCGCGGTCAGCGTGCACGAAGGCAGCACGGTGGTGGTCTGCCTCAACGGCCTGCGCCTGCTCGCCCATCGCCCGCGCCGGTAAACAAAAAGGCCCCCGGGCGAACCCGGAGGCCTTGCAGGCGGTCGGCCGGAACGCTTAGCGCAGTTCCTTGCCGGCGCCGTCGAAGAGCTTGAACGCTTCGATGCTGTAGGTCGGGTCGGGCTTGGTGCCGAGACGGACCTTGCAGGACTTCATGAGGTCACGGAAGAACTCGCGGTCCTCGGTGATGATGCGCTCGAGGTTGACGGGATGGAGCAGGATGTTGATCTCCAGCTCCTTCTCGGGGCTGGTAGCCTCGCGTAGGCGGCGGATGACGCTGAGGAGCTTGCGCTGGATCTCGACGGAGACCGTGCGGGGGTTCTTGACGATGCCGCGGCCCTGGCAATGCGGGCAGGCCGTATACATCGAGGTCGTGTTCGACTCCGTATGGCGCTGACGCGTCATCTGGAGCACGCCCAGCGCGGAGATCGGCAGGATCTGGTGCTTGGCGCGGTCGTCCTCCATGGCGTCGCGGAGAGCCTCGAAGACCTTCTTCCGGTCCTTGGGGTTCTTCATGTCGATGGTGTCGATCATGATGAGGCCGCCGAGGTTGCGCAGCTTGATCTGGCGGGCCGCCTCGGTGACGGCCTCGAGGTTGGCCTGGGTGATGAAGTTGCCGTCCTTGGCGCCGTCCTTGCCGCGGTGGCCGCCGGTGTTGACGTCGATGGCCGTGAGGGCCTCGGTCTCGTCGATGACGATCTCGCCGCCGCTCGGAAGCGGGACGCGGCGCTGGAAGAGCTGCTCGATCTGGCGTTCGATGTTATAGCGCTCGAAGACCGGGATGGGGTCGGCGTACAGCTCGACGCGTGAACGGGAACGCGGCGACACTTCGCCGACGAGGTCCTGGACCAGCTTGAAGTCCTCCGGGTTGTCGACGAGGATGCGGTCGACTTCTTCCGTGAGGAAGTCGCGGACGGTGCGTTCGATCAGGCCGGGCTCCTGGTAGAGGAGGACGGGCTTGCGGTCCGGGGCGTTGATCTTCTCGACGATGGCCTGCCAGCGCTTGAGCAGCATGTGCAGGTCGCGGACGAACCAGCGGGCCTGCTTGCCTTCGCCGGCGGTGCGGATGATGACGCCCATGCCTTCCGGGATGGTGAGCGAGCGGAGGATGTCCTTCAGGCGTTCGCGTTCGGACGACTCCTCGATCTTGCGGGAGACGCCGCACGCGCCGCTGAACGGCATGAGCACCAGGTAACGACCCGGGAGCGCGATGTTGGTGGTCGAGCGGGGACCCTTGGTGCCGATCTGGTCCTTGACGACCTGGATGACGATGTCGGAACCGGCCGGGAAGAGCTGCGGGATGTCCTTGGCCTGGTAGCGGGCCTTGCGCTGCTTCTGCTCGGCGGACTCGTTGTCGCGGATGAACTCGACCTGCGAGTCATTGGCGGCCGGGAGCATGTCCCAATAGTGCAGGAAAGCGTTCTTCGGCTGACCGATGTCGACGAAGGCGGCCTTGAGCCCGCCCTCGAGGTTCTGGACGCGGCCCTTGAAGATCGCGCCGACCATGCGGTTCTCGCCCTTGTGCTCGATCTCGAATTTGTCGAGGACGCCGTTGGTGAGGAGCGCGACGCGCTTCTCGAGCGTCTCGGCGTTGATCACGAGCTCGCGGTAGACCGCGCGGTCCTTGGAGAAGTGCTTCACGATGCGCTGGAGCAGCGGGAGCTCCTTGCGCCGCTTGGCCGCCTCGTCGGCCAGCTGGCGCTGGTCGATCGGGGAGGTCTGTTCGCCGCCCTCTTCGGGCAGCTCGTCGTTGATATCTTCGGGTTCGGTATTTTCGGGCATCTCGGTCAGGCGGTTAAGCCGGTTGCCGGAGAGCCTCCGTCTTCGCCGCCACCGGACGAATGCCGGTGAACGCTCTGGACTAGTCCAAGGAGCAGGAAACAGCTGAGTACGAAAGACCCTCCGTAGCTAAGGAAAGGAAGGGGGACCCCGGTGACGGGCATCAGGTCGATGTTCATGCCGACGTTGATCACGACGTGCGTGCCGAGCACGACCGCCGCGCCGATCGCCAACAAAGAGCCGAACCGATCCGTCGTCCGCGCCGCCGTGCGCACGACGCGCCAGAACAGCAGGACGAAGGAACCGATCACCAGGAAACCGCCGGTGAAGCCGATCTCCTCGGCCATCCCGGAAAAAAGGAAGTCATTGTGCGCCGCCGCTTCCGGCAGGTAGCCGAAGCGGGCCTGCGTGCCGTTGCCGACGCCCTGACCGCGGAAACCGCCGCGACCGACCGCGATGACGGCCTGATTGACGTTCCAGGTGACGCCGAGACCCTTGGGGTCGATGACGTCAGGCGCGACGAAGGACATGATGCGTTCACGCTGATAGTCCTTCAGCAGGAAGAACCAGGCCTCCGCTTCGTGCTGACCGCGGACCGCGCGCACGGGGTCCTTGGACTGCGGATTGGCCTTCGCATACTGGTCGATCTTGGCCGCGTATTCGGTCAGATCGACGGCCACCACGCCCACCAGCAGGACGGCGGCGGCTCCGGCCACTAGGAAGAACCTGGTGGTCAGGCCGGCGACGAAAAGCAGGATGAATGAAAGCGGCAGGTAGATGAGCGCAGAACCTAGGTCCGGCTGCACAAAAATCAAGACAAACGGGACCGCCGCGACCCCGAGGGCGCGCGCCACGGTGCCCCAAGTCGCCCGAAAGGAGCCGATCGGAGAGCGCGCCAGCAATGCGGCCAGGAAGACGAGCGCGCCGATCTTCGCGAACTCGGAGGGCTGGATCGAGAACGGCCCGAAATCCATCCAGCGACGCGCCCCGTTGACGCTGCGGATGAAGTCGCCGAGGTTCGTCTTGGCCAACGCGCAGAGCGAGACGGGCAGAAGCAGCAAGATGGTCCCGAGATACAGGCGGCGGGCGTGCCGTTGGATGAGTCGATAATCAAGGGCCGAAACCGCCCAATAGGCGATCCAACCGATGACCACGAAGACGATCTGCGAGCGGTAGAACGTCGATTCCCGAGCGCTCCCGGCCGACTGGATCGCGACGATGCCGAGGGTGCTGAGGAACAAGATGATGACCACCTGGGTCCAGTCCGTCCGCCAGGCGAAGTTGGCGAAATTGTCCCACCAGACCGCGGCCGAAGACCGCTCATCGTCAAGGTGTCTGGACATGCCTTGAAGAAGCCCGCCGGAGGCTCCGAGGCAAGGCGAACCTCCCGAAAGGGCTTGCCGAAGGAGCCGGGTCGGCAAGGGTATGGCCCCGGACCTCCGGTTTTCGCGACGACCATGCCTGTGGCAGCCGACCAAAGCATCCTCGCCGCCGTGGCGTTCTCCTCCGGAGCCATCGTGGCGTATGCGGTCGCGAAATGGCGGGAAAACACCCTCGGCGCCGTCCGGGAGGCCCGGCTCCGCTCCGAAGTGGAGCTCGCCCGGCGCGAGGCCACCGTCGAGGCGGCCGAACTCCATGCCCAAGCCGAGGACGTCCACCGCACGGCGGCGCGAGCCATGGCCGACGCCGAAGCCGCGGCCGCGGCCTCCGCCGAACTCGCCCGCGAGAACGCCCGGCAACGCGACCACCTTCTCCGCGAACTCCAACGTCTCGCCAAGGTCACGCCGGAGGAAGCCCGCGCGTTACTGCTCGACCACCTCCGCGAAGAATACGGCGAGGAAGCCCAGCACCTCCGCCGCAGCCTGCTCGACCAGGTCGAACAGGACATCGACGACGAAGCCCGCCGCACGCTGCTCTCGGCGATGCAGCGCCTGACGACCTCCACCACGCAGGACGCCACGGCGCTCTCCGTCTCGCTGCCGAACGAGGACATGAAGGGCCGCCTGATCGGCCGCGAAGGCCGTAATATCCGCACCTTCGAACAGATCACCGGCGCGACCCTGCTCATCGACGAAACGCCCGGCCTGGCGATGGTTTCCTGCTTCGACCCGGTCCGCCGTGAGATCGCGCGCATCGCGCTGGAACGCATCGTCAAAGACGGCCGCATCTCGCCGGCGCTCATCGAAGACAGCGTCCGCCTCGCGGGCGACGAAGTGGTGAAGCACGCCCGCCGCCTGGGACGTGACGCGGTCCGCGACCTCGGTCTGCCGCCCATGGACGCCGCCGTCGAAGAACTGCTCGGTCGCCTCCACTTCCGCCTCTCCGCCAACCAGAACACGCTCTCGCACTCGATTGAGGTCGCGCAGCTCTGCGCGATGCTCGCCGCGGAGATCGGCATCGACCCGATCCCGGCGAAACGCGCCGGCTTGCTGCATGACCTTGGTAAGGCGATCGAAGCCGAAGCTGGCAGCAGCCACGCCCTCGCCGGCGCCGCCCTCCTCCGCCGTCTCGGCGAAGATCTCCGCGTGGTCAACGCCGTCGCCGCCCACCACCGCGAGGTTCCGGCCGAAAGCCTCTACGCTCCGCTGGTGATGATCGCCGACGCCGCCTCCGGCTCCCGCCCCGGCGCCCGCTCCTCCACCCTCGAGTCCTACGCCCAGCGCGTCCGTCTCCTGGAGGAGGTCGCCCTCGCCTTCGATGGCGTCCGGGAGGCCTACGCCTTCCAGTCCGGGCGCGAACTTCGGGTCATCGTGGACCCGGGTAAGGTCGATGACTTCGGGGCGACCGAACTCGCCCGCCGCCTCCGCCTCAAGGTGGAAGAGACCCTTTCCTATCAAGGAACCGTCAAGATCGTGCTGATTCGTGAACAAAGGTTCACAGAAGAGGCCCGCTGAGGGACTTTCTTGTTGTTAAGCAAGAGGGGGTAGTTATTCACAAGGGTTCCGGGAGTCTCTCCCGGGTCATTTCGGCACCCCAAGGAGGTTCGTCCTCCGTCACCAAGGGTCCGACAAACCGCGTCGCCGCTCCACAACGGAACGGCCGCATCATCCGGTCGGCCACAACGAAGGCCGCCCCAACATAAGCAACATGAGCCAAGAAGAAACCCAGGGCCAGGAGCCAGTCTCCGCCCACCAGCCCGCCGCGGACGCAGGCGCCAATGAAGTCCGCACCCCCGCACCCCGCCTCAACGAAGCCAAGCTGGAGTCCGCCCACGCGGAACTCCCTCCGCTCTCCGTGATCGGGGCCTCGTCCGAACCCGCCGCCAAGCCCGGCACCATCACGGCCCCGAAGCAGTTCGGTCGTCGTGGCACGCCCCGTGGCGCCGGTCCCTCCGCCGCCAATGGTCAGGCTGCCCGCCCGGCCATCGGTGTCGTCGAAGATCCGTCGCAGTTGACCGAGAACCTCTCGGGTGACCGCACCCAGTCCGCCGCTCCGGCCCGCGAAGACCGTCCGCGTCGTGAACCGCGCGCCGAAGGCGAACGTGGTCCGCGTCGGGAACCTCGTGAGCCGCGTCCGGAAGGTCTCGCCGAAGAAGGCCGCCAGCCCGGCATCCCGCAGGGCGACCGTCCTCGTCGCGAACCCCGCGCCGAAGGCGAACGTGGCCCGCGCCGCGAACCCCGCGAACCGCGCCCCGAAGGCGATCGTCCGCGCTCCGAAGGCGACCGCCCTCGTCGCGAAGATCGTCCGCGTCGTGAAGACCGTCCGCGCATCCAGATCGAGCCCGTCGTCATCCCGGTCCAGGCCCCCATCGGCTTCTGGGCCTCGCTGAAGCGCAAGCTCGCCACCCTGTTCGGCATCCCCGACAAGGCCGTCTTCGTGCCCTCCTCCCGTCCCTACGCGCCGCGCGGCGAACCCCGCGGCGAACGCTCCGACCGCGGTCATCGCGGCGGTCGTGGTCGCGGCGAATTCCGCGGCGGTTCCCGTGGCGGCCGTGACGGCTCGCGCGGAGGTCGCGGCGAATTCCGCGGCGACCGCGGTCCTCGCAACGGTCCTCGCGAAGGCTGAACTGACGGGGGCGCCAATCGGCGCCCCCGCTTCTTTTCCCCGACATGCTCCAAGTCGCGCGCATCCGCGGTGGTCACGAACTGAAAGGCTCGGTCCGTGCCGCCGGTTCCAAGAACGCCGCGCTGCCGCTGCTGGCCGCCTCGCTCCTCACGAGTGAGACGGTGACGCTGCGTAACGTGCCCGACCTGAGCGATGTCCGTTACATGGCCGAGATCCTCGGCCACCAAGGCGCGACGGTCACGAACCCCGCGCGCGGCGTCTGGACGATCCGCGCCGCCGAAATCTCGCACCGCACGCCCTACGACCTCGTCCGCAAGATGCGCGCGTCGGTCTGCCTGCTCGGCTCGCTCGTAGGCCGGCTCCGCCAGGCGGAGATGGCCATCCCCGGCGGTTGCGTGATCGGCCCGCGCCCCATCGACCTGCACCTGAAGGGCCTCGAGGCCCTCGGCTGCGTCGTCACCGTCGAAGCCGGTCTGGTGTCGGTCGACGCTTCCCACGCCCGCGGCGCCACGGTCCCCATGGGCGGCCCGATGGGCAGCACCGTGCTCGGCACGGCGAATCTCGTGATGGCCGCCACGCTCACGCCCGGCGTCACGCACATCGAGTGCGCCGCCCGCGAACCCGAAGTCGTCGACCTCTGCGCGATGCTCATCCAGATGGGCGCGAAGATCCGCGGTCAGGGCACCAGCGTCATCGAAGTCGAAGGCGTCGCCTCCCTCCACGGCTGCGACCACACGGTCATCGCCGACCGTATCGAAGCCGGCACCTATCTCGTGGCCGGTGCGATCACGGGCGGCGACGTCACGGTCACGCACTGCGAACCGGCGCACCTCACGGCCTTCCTCGACAAGCTGCGTGAAGCCGGCGTGCTGATTGAGACCGGTCCCGACTTCATCCGCGCCCACGGCCGACCGACGCGGGCGGTCGAAATCGTCACGGAGCCCTACCCGGGTTTCCCGACCGACCTCCAGGCCCAGTTCATGGCCCTCCAACTCCTCGTCGACGGCCGTAGCCCGATCACGGAGAAGATCTACCCGGCCCGCTTCATGCACGCGGCGGAACTCCAGCGCATGGGCGCCGACATCGCGATCGAAGGCGCCACGGCGACCGTCGCCGGCGGCCGCCCGCTCTCCGGCGCGCCGGTGATGGCGTCCGACCTCCGCGCCTCGGCGGCCCTCATCCTCGCCGCGCTGGTCGCCAAGGGTGAGACCTGGGTCCAACGGCTCTACCATCTCGACCGCGGGTACGAACGCTTCGAGGAACGCCTGCGCTCCCTGGGCGCCGACGTGGAACGCCTCCCCGCCTCCGCGCTGCCGAAAGGCTTCGCCGAGGACTGAGGGTTGCCAATTCGCCCCGACCCCGCACCTTGCGCCCATGGCCCGCAAGGATTCGCCCGATGACCCCCAGCCGCCCGCCGGCAAGGAAGCCCTGTCCCGCGCGAACCGCTCGCTCGACGCCGCCCTGCGCCCGCCGAAACTCGACGACTTCGTCGGCCAGCAGCGCACGGTCGAACGCCTGCGCGTGATGATCGGAGCTGCGCGCCGCGAAGGCCGCACGCTCGACCACATCCTGCTCCACGGCCCGCCCGGCCTCGGCAAGACGACGCTCGCGATGATCCTCGCCGAAGAGATGGGCCGCCCGATCCGCGTCACCTCAGGACCGGTCGTCGAGAAGGCCTCCGACCTCGCCGGCCTGCTCACGAGCCTGCAGGAAGGCGACCTGCTCTTCGTCGACGAGATCCACCGCATCCCAAAGACGGTCGAGGAGTTCCTCTACTCGGCGATGGAAGACTTCCGCATCGACATCATGATCGATCAGGGACCGAACGCCCGCAGCGTCCGCCTCGATCTGCCGAAGTTCACGCTCGTCGGCGCGACGACCCGCACGGGCCTGCTCACCGCCCCGCTCCGTAGCCGCTTCACGCTGCAGACGCGCCTCGACTACTACACGCGCGAACAGCTGCTCAGCATCGTGCGCCGCAACGCCGCACTGCTCAGCCTCGACATCGACCAAGGCGGCGCCGACGAGATCGCCCGCCGCGCGCGCGGCACCCCCCGCATCGTCAACAACCTGCTGCGCTTCACGCGCGACTACGCGCTCGAACGCGCCGGCGGCAAGGCCGACGCCAAGGCGACCGCCGCGGCCCTCGAACTCCTTGAGATCGACCAGCACGGCCTCGACGACATGGATCACCGCTTCCTCCGCGCGATGGCTGAGAAGCATAACGGCGGCCCGGTCGGCCTCAGCAGCATCGGCGCCGCCATCGGCGAAGACGCCCACACGCTCGAGGAAGTCCACGAGCCGTTCCTCGTGCAGGAAGGCTACGTCGTCCGCACCCCGCAGGGCCGCGTCCTGGCCCCGAAAGGCTGGCTGGCCGTGGGCCTGCAGCCGCCTTCGTTCTGAGGACGGCGTTCTGACGCTGGACAACGGCGTTTTCCCTCGGCTAAGGTCGACCCCTCAAAGCCATGGCAAAACGTTGGGTCATCAAGCTCGGTTCCGGCCTCCTCACCCGCAAGGACGGCAAGGTCGACCGCGTCCAGATCGGCCGCATCGTCGATCAGGTCGCCGGCCTGCATAAGCGCGGCATCCAGGTCGTGCTGGTCACGTCCGGCGCCGTCGCCGCGGGCATGACCGCCATGGGCCTCGAGAAGCGCCCGAAGGAAGCCCGCGAACTCCAGGCCTGCGCCACCGTCGGCCAGCCGGAACTGATGTCGGAATACGGCAAGCACCTCCGCCGCCACAAGCTGCTGGGTTCGCAGATGCTGCTGACCTACTGGGACCTCGATAGCCGTGCCTGCACGCGCAATGCCCGCGCGACCCTCGACCTCCTCCTCTCCCGCAAGCGCTTCGTCCCGATCATCAACGAGAACGACGCCATCGCCGACGAAGAGATCAAGGTCGGCGACAACGACCGCCTGTCCGCCCACGTCGCCGCCCTCGTCGGCGCCGACCTGCTCGTCATCCTTTCCGGCATCCAGGGCCTGATGACGAAGTCCGACGGCACCGGCGACCTCATCCCTTCCGTCCGCAAGATCGACGACTCCGTGCGCGCGCTCGCCGGCGGCGCCGGTTCCGAACGCAACGTCGGCGGGATGGTCACGAAGCTGCTCGCCGCGGAGATCGCGGCCGAAGGCGGCGTCGACACGATCATCGCCAGCGGCCGTCGCGAGAAGGTCCTGCTCGAACTCGCCGACGGCCAGAAGCTCGGCACGCGCTTCTCGCTGAAGAAGAAATGAGCGACCTCCTCCAGCGCGTGACGGAGATCGCCCGCACGGCCAAGAAGGCCTCGCGCGCCCTCGCCCTCGCCCCGACCGCCGTCCGCGACGCCGCCCTGCGCGCCGCCGCCCAGGCCCTCCGCGCCGACGAAGCCGCCATCCTCGAGGCCAACGTCAAGGACCTCGCCGCCGCCAAGGCCAAGGGCCTCACGGACGCGATGACCGACCGCCTGCGTCTCGACCACGCCCGCCTCGAAGATATCGCGGTCGCCTGCGAAGCGGTCGCGAAGCTCCCCGACCCCGTCGGCGAAGTCACCGAGGATTGGACGCGCCCCAACGGCCTGCGCATCATCCGTCGTCGCGTGCCGATCGGCCTCGTCGCCATCATCTTCGAATCGCGCCCGAACGTCACCGTCGACGCCGCCGCCCTCTGCCTGAAGTCAGGTAACGGCTGCGTGCTCCGCGGCGGCAGCGAAGCGATCCACACGAACATCGCGCTGTCGAAGTCGTTCGCGACCGGCCTGCGCGCCGCCGGCCTGCCCGCCGAAGCCGTCACGCTCCTGCCCTTCACCGACCGCGAAGCGGTGCCCGCCCTCGGCTCGCTGCGTGGCATCGTCGATATCATCGTCCCCCGCGGCGGCCCCGGCCTCATCGAGGCGGTCGTCAACTCCGCCAAGGTGCCCGTCATCAAGCACGACGCCGGCATCTGCCACGTCTACGTCCACGCGCAGGCCGACCTCGCGATGGCCGAACAGATCGTGCTCAACGCGAAGTGCCAGCGCCCCAGCGCCTGCAACGCCCTCGAGACGCTGCTCGTCGACGCCGCCGTCGCCCGGCAGTTCCTCCCGAAGATGGCCGCCGCCCTGGCGGCCAAGAAGACCGAGGTCCGCGCCTGCGCCCAGTCGCGGCCGCTGATGCCCGGCGCCCTGGCCGCCACGGAACAGGATTTCCGCACCGAGCACCTCGGCCTCATCCTCAACGTGAAGATCGTGGCCGGCCTCGCCGAGGCGGTCGCCCACGTCGAAGACTACGGCTCGCACCACTCCGACGCCATCATCACGGCCGACGAGTCCGCCGCCCGCGCCTTCCTCGCCCAGATCGACAGCGCCTGCGTCTATTGGAACGCCAGCACCCGGTTCACCGACGGCGGCGAGTTTGGTTTCGGGGCCGAAGTGGGTATCTCCACGGACCGTCTGCACGCCCGCGGACCCATGGGGATCCGCGAATTGACCACCTGGAAGTTCGAAATCGTCGGCCAAGGCCAGGTTCGGGGTTAATTTGGGTCGGTTTTCCGTTTGACAGACCCCCTCCCCAAAACCTTTGTTACCCTTCCTTTTGGCTACCGGGGTGGTAGCTCAGTTGGTTAGAGCGCCGCACTGTCACTGCGGAGGTCACGGGTTCGAGTCCCGCCCATCCCGCCAGCCAAAAGGGTTTACTTTCCGACCGGTCCGCCGGTCCGGAAAGGACTGCCCGGACGCCGTCACCTGACCGCCACCCGGCCTTGGCGGGACTGTGCATCCTTTTTGCTTCCCCCTCCGTGCCGAGTGGACAGAAATCACTCACCCATGAGCAAGAAAGTCCTGATCATCGGCGCCGGCGGCGTCGGCAACGTCGTCGCCCACAAGTGCGCCATGAATTCCGAGTCCTTCTCGGAAGTCATGCTGGCTTCCCGCAACGAGAACAAGTGCAAGGCCATCGCCGCCGACGTCAAGGCCGCCACGGGCCGCACGATCCGCACTGCCGCCGTCGACGCGGACGACGTCAAGGCCACGGTCGCCCTGATCAAGTCCTTCGGCGCCGACCTGCTCATCAACGTCGCCCTGCCCTACCAGGACCTCCACCTGATGGACGCCTGCCTCCACGCCGGCATCCACTACGTCGACACGGCCAACTACGAGCCGCCGCACCTCGCGAAGTTCGAATACTCCTGGCAGTGGGCCTACCGGGAGCGCTTCGAGAAGGCCGGTCTCACCGCCCTCCTCGGCTCGGGCTTCGACCCCGGCGTGACCAACGTCTTCTGCGCCTACGCCCAGAAGCACCTCTTCGACACGATCGAGACGATCGACATCATGGACGCCAACGCCGGCGACCACGGCTACAAGTTCGCCACGAACTTCAACCCGGAGATCAACATCCGCGAGATCACCCAGCGCGGACGCTTCTGGGAGAAGGGCGAGTGGAAGGAGACCGACCCGCTCTCCGTGAAGTGGGTGTATGACTACCCGGTCGTCGGTCCGAAGGACAGCTACCTGCTCTACCACGAGGAACTCGAGTCCCTCGCGATCAACATCAAGGGCCTGAAGCGCATCCGCTTCTTCATGACCTTCTCCGAGAACTACCTCACGCACCTGCGCGTGCTCGAGAACGTGGGCATGACCCGCATCGACCCGATCGATTTCCAGGGCCACCAGATCGTCCCGATCCAGTTCCTCAAGGCGCTCCTCCCCGACCCGGCCTCGCTCGGCCCCCGCACGAAGGGCAAGACCTGCATCGGCTGCGAGATCACGGGCGTCAAGGACGGCAAGCCCCGCAAGGTCTTCATCTACAACGTCTGCGACCACCAGGAATGCTACGCCGAGGTGAAGTCCCAGGCGATCAGCTACACGACCGGCGTCCCCGCCGCCATCGGCGGCGCGATGCTCGCGGACGGCAAGTGGCTCAAGCCCGGCGTCTGGAACATGGAAGAGATGAACCCGGACCCGTTCATGGACGAACTCAACAAGCGCGGCCTGCCCTGGCATGTGAAGGAACTCCCGGTCGCCTGAACGACCGTCACCGAAGCCCGCTGCAAAGCGGGCTTTTCGTTTGCACCGACCTCCGACGCTCCCAATTTCAAGGCCGTGTCCGACGCCCTCACCGAAGCCTTCCGGAAAGTCGACCTGAGCCAGGTCCCGAGCCCTTGCCACGTCCTCCACCGCGGCCTGCTGGAACAGAACCTCCGCATCCTGCGCTCCGTGATGGACCGCTCGGGCGCCAAGGTCCTCCTCGCGCTCAAGGGCTTCGCCCAGTTCAGCGAAGCGAAGCTGATCGCGAAGTATCTCGCGGGTACGACCGCCAGCGGCATCAACGAGGCGCTTCTCGGGCGCGAAGAATTCGGCGGCGAAGTCCACGCCTACTCGCCGGCCTTCAAGGACGAGGAGTTCGCCCACCTCCTCCGCGTCGCCGACCATATCTCGTTCAACTCGCCCGCGCAGTGGAAACGCCACAAGGCCGCCGCCCTCGCCTCAGGTCGCAAGATCTCCTTCGGCCTGCGCGTCAACCCGGAGCACGCCGAGGTGGACGTCGAACTCTACAATCCCTGCGCCGCCGGCTCCCGTCTCGGCTCGCTCCGTTCCGAAATCAAATCGTCCGCCGACCTCGAAGGACTCGAGGGTCTTCACTTCCACACGATGTGCCAGCAGGGCTCCGACGTCCTGGAACGCACGGTCGCGGCGTTCGAGGCGAAGTTCGGCGAGTTCATCCCGCAGCTGAAGTGGGTCAACTTCGGCGGGGGTCATCACATCACTCGCGAGGGCTACGACCTCGAGCGCCTGATCCGCGTCATCACGGGCTTCCGCCAGCGCTGGGGCCAGCACATCCAGGTCTACCTCGAGCCCGGCGAAGCCATCGGCATCGGCACCGGCGTCTTGGTCGGCACGGTCCTCGACCTGGTCCATAACGGCGTCGACATCGCGATCATCGATATCTCGGCCACCAACCACATGCCGGACACCTTGGAGATGCCCTACCGGGCCGACATCATGGATGCCGAGCTGCCGGGCAAGCTCCCGCACACCTACCGTCTCGGCAGTGTGACCTGCCTCGCCGGCGACGTCATCGGCGACTACTCCTTCGCCGCGCCGCTCAAGATCGGCCAGCGCCTGGTGTTCATGGACATGTCGCACTACACCTTCGTGAAGAACACCACCTTCAACGGGGTGCCCCTGCCGGCGATCGCCAGCTTCGACCCCGCCCTCGGACAGGTCCAGGTGGTCCGTCGGTTCGGCTACGCCGATTACAAGAACCGCCTGTCCTGAGCGGGGCTAGTTCTTGACCCCCGGGACCGGCCGGGCAAGATGGGCGTCAACCGACACCATGAAGACTCGCGAAATCATCATCCTCCTGCTGGCCGCCGCCTTCGGCGCCATCGCCATCGTCACGTGGAACGGCGAAGAAGAGGCCAAGGCCCTGACCGCCAAGGCGGTCGCCGAACTCGCCGCCGCCAAGGACAGCGCCGCCAAGGCCGCCGCCGACCACAAATCCGCCCAGGACAAGGCCGCTGCCGCCCTCGCTCAGACCAAGGCCGACGCCGAAGCCGCCAGCAAGCAGGCCGCCGCGGCCCTCGCCAAGGCGAAGGATGATGCCGTCAAGGCCACCGCCGAGCTGAAGGCCGACCTGATCAAGGCCAAGGCTGACGCCGCCAAGGCTGCCGTGAAGGCCACCGAGTTTGAAAAGGCCAAAACCGCCGCCGACGCCCGCGTCAACGAACTCAACGCCGAGCTCGCCAATCTCCGCAACGGCTCCGAGCTCAAGGAGGCCATCGCCCAGCGCAAGAAGGCCGAAGCCGACCTCGAGGCCGCCTCCGCCGCTCTCCGCGAAGCGAACGCCAAGCTGGCCGCCGCCCTCGCCCGCATCGCCGAACTGGAAGAAGAGAACCGCCGCCTCCGCGATCAGCCCCGCGGCACGCCGAATACTTCGCCCAACTACCGCGTGCTCTGAGCGCCGGTTAAGTCGTCCGATCAGCCCGACCGCCCGGTCGGGCTTTTTCGTGGCTGGGCGAAGACCTTGCGCAACTTGGCGAGCAGCGCCCGTCGCGCCCTGGGCTTGAGCTCATGCTCCCACAGCCGCAGGACCTTCCAGCCCGCGCGACGGAGGCGACGGGTATCCCGGAGGTCCCGCGCCTGGTTCCGCCGGAACTTCGCCCGCCAGAAGCCGGCGTTGCCCCGCGGACGCGTCCCATGGCGCGGACAGCCGTGCCAGAAGCAGCCATCGACGAACACCGCCAGCCTCCGGGCCGTGAACACGAAGTCCGGCCGCACCTGGAATCGCCCGCCGGCGATCAGGCCGCCGACCTTACGCTGCCGCCGCCAGCCGGACCAACCCTCCGCCCGGAAGACCTTCGCCAAGGCTTCCTCGGTCGTGAGGTTGCCGCGCCCTCTGACCTTGGCCATGAGGGCGCTGCGTTCGGCCCGCGTGTAGACGTCCGCCATGACTCATCCTGGATACGAAACAGCCCGGACCGCAAGGTCCGGGCTGCCTGGCGTCTCCGCCAAAGGAAGAGGGCCGGCTGCCCGGCCGGCCCTCGAAGCACATCCTGAGGATGTAAGGCTTAGTAGTTGAACTGGAGCTGGAGCGCCAGGCGGCGGGAACCGGCGATGATCAGCGGGTTCGAGGAGCTGGAGTTCGTACGCTCGTCAGCCAGGGTGTACTGGAGCTGGAGCTCGACTTCCTTGCGCCACTGCCATTCGAAGCCGAGGTCGATTTCGTTCACGACCATCTTGGTGGCGTTGGTGCCGAACTTGCGGGCGCCGTCGAAGTAGTTCCAGCGGACGTAGGGGAGGAATTCGGACTGCTCGCCGTACTTGTGGCGGTAGTTGACCATGATGTAACCACCATGGAGGCTCTCGACGTTGATGTTATTGCGAGCGTCGTTCATCTGGGGGCCCTGGCCGGCGGTCCACTCAGCTTCGATGCCCCACGGCTGCGGGTACATGATGAAGGTGGCGGCGGCGCGACGATCGACGAAACCATCGTTGAAGTTACGCTTGTCGGCCTGGTTCTTGACGGCGTTTTCCATGGCGGTCGCGTCGATAGCGGCGGCACCGGTGGTCACCTTGAAGCGACCGGCATAACCGCCGATGCCCGCTTCATACATCTGGCCGCTGGCGGAGACCCAGGGCTTGCTGAGGCGGATGACGCTGTGCACTTCTCCGTTATTGTCGGCGCGGTTCAGACCGGCGCCGCTGTAGAAGCCGGCGGTGAACACGCCGTAGTCGCCGGATCCCTTGTAACCGTCCTTGACGAGGCTCTTGAAGAGGGCGCGATCCTCGGTATTGGCATACATGTAGTAGATGCCCTGGTCGCGTTCGCCTTCGACCGCGGAGTTAAGGGCTTCCGGACGCTCCATCTGGAGGCGGTTCTGAGAGGACTGGAGGTTGACCCAACCGTAGGGGACCTTGGAGACGCCGATACGGATGCGGTGCTCCTTGGCTTCGTCGAGGGCGATGTCGGCGTAGATATCGCGGGTCTGGTAACCGAGGTTACCGCGGGTGCCGGAGTCGACGCTGGCGGCGACGTCGAACTGCGTGTAGAGGAAGACGCGTCCGAAGTCGCCGGAGATCTTGAAGCGGCCTCGGCGGATGACGAGGTTCTGATTCGCATCCACGGAACGGTCAGCCGGCAGGCCGCCCGTCAGGTAGGCCTTGTCGTTCAGCTGTTCGGTGTGGCGGACCTGGGTGTAACCGTCGATCGACATCTTCTCATACCAAGCGGCTTCCTTAGGGCCGGAGCGGAGATTGACGATGGCGGCCTGCTCAAGAGCCTGAGCGCGCTCCTCGGCGGTGATGAGCCCCTTCTTGACCAAGAGGTCAAGGGCGGGGTTCCGCTCGGCGGCGGATGCGGTGAGTGCGCAACCGATGGAGGCGGCGGCAACGAGGAACTGCTTAATGCGGTGGTTCATGAGAAGGTGCGAATGCGACGGCATCCTCTCATGCGATTGTTACGGTTTCGTGGCTAACGGGGTAAGACCCCGCAACACCCCTATGGGTTAATTAGCCTAGAAAAGGCGCCAATCCTCCGAAAACATCAGCAAAAGCAGGCTTCCAGCTGAGTTCGGTCCGGATCCGGCCCGTCGCTACGATGCGGCTGGGCTGGGTCCGGCCTCCTTTGGCCACCCGCGGACCCGCCGGAGCCGCCGGATCGAAGATGGGCGAGGATTGACCGAGACGCTCCGCAATCCAGCGGGCGAGCGCTTCCTTCGTCACGGGATGACCATCACCGACGTTATAGACCCGCGCACCCGCGAGACCCGCGACGAGCGCCGCGAGAATCGAGGACGCGGCGTCATCGCGGTGCAGATAGTTGATGTAGTGATCGACGCGTCCGCCGATGACGCGGTCACCGCGCCGCAACTGGTCGACCATGTGATGCCGACCCGGGCCATACAGCCCGCCGAAGCGCAGCACCCGGGCTTTGGCGAAACCGGAATCCAAGACCGCCCGCTCGCCGCCGAGGATCGCGTTCGCGGTCGGCGCGCCGCCGACCACGCTCTCTTCGTCGACGATGCGTCCGTCGTCCTGACGATACACGCCGGTGGAACTCGTGAAGACGAAGGCCTGCGCGCCGACCGCGGCGGCCCAGGCGAGCGCCCGCTTCACGCCGACGTCATAGGCCAGCGCGTAGGCTTCCGGCCCGCCGCCTCCGGTGCTCGCGGCGTAGACGACGGCGTCAAACTGCTTCGGCAACAAAGCCCAATCACCGGCATAAAGGTCGAAGGCTTCCGAAGCGATGCCCTCTCCGCGTAGTTTATCGCGAGAGGCTTCGGAGCGGACGACGCCGAGGACGTCGTGCCCGGCCGCTTTAGCCTGACGGGCGAATTCGGCGCCGACGTATCCGCAACCGAGGATGGCGATCTTCATGGGCGGGCTTCCTTGGGAAGATACGAGGCGACCCACTCTGCGGGCGTGGAACCGGACTTCGCCGAAAGCAGCGCGAGGAGTTCGGCGGCGTCCGCGGCAGCCTGCGCCTGCGGCTCAGGCCCTTCGACACAGGCACGCAACCGCTCGGCCAGCGCGGCGGGCTCGCAGGCGCCTTGCAGGTATTCCGGCCAAGCCTGGCGCTTGAGGAGGATGTTCGCGATGCCGAGATGATCGACGCGACCCGCGATGAGGTAACGGCCCATGATCCAGGTCAGCGGGTTGGCGCGATAGACGACGGCGCCGGGAATGCCGGCGAGCGCGACGGTCAAGGACATGGTGCCCGAGCTGACCAGCGCGGCGCAACCGGCCGCGGGTCCTTCGGAGACCGGGCGCAGATCGATGCCCTTGGCTTCCTCGCCATACTCGGCGAGCAGGCGATAAAGCTCCGCATGGACTTCGCCGCCGGTGTGCAGAACCAGCGCGCGACGCTTCGGATGACTAAGACGGAAAAGCGCGAAGGCTTCGACCAGGGCCGGGAAGATCTTGCGTACGGGCTTGGGCCGGCTACCCGGCAGGAGTAATACGGGGCCATCCGGATCATGCCTCAGCCCGGGGATGTGCTCCTTCTCGGCGAACGGATGGCCGACGAAGCGCGCGTCGAGTTTGGTATCGGCGTAGCACGCGGGCTCGAACGGGAAGATCGTACCGACGGAGTCCAGGTCACGCGCCATGGTGAAACGACGCTTGGGTTTCCACGCCCAGAGCTGCGGACTGACGTATTGGATTACCGCGGTCTCGCCGAAGCCGGCGCGGGAGAGGCCGGCTTTGCGCAGTTCGTTCGCGAGGCGGAGATTGAGTCCGGGATAGTCGACGAGCACCACGACCTTGGGCTTCCACTGCAGCGTCCAGTCCACCATCCGATTAAAGAGCCGTCGGTAGAAAGGGTAAGCGGACAGGATCTCCACGATGCCCACCGCGGAGAAGGTGGTCATATCGAAGAGCAGCTGGGCGCCGGCGGCGCGGAGCCGCGGACCACCGAAAGCGGCGATGCGCAGGCCCGGGCGGGCCGCGAGGAGGTCGGCGACGACCTTGGCCGCGTGCTGGTCGCCGGAGTGTTCGCCGGCCACGACGAGGACGTCGACCTCGCCCCCGCGGGGCCGATCGAAACTCGCCGGGATGGCCGGGAACGCGCTCATTTGCGCGCCATGCCGGCGCGGATCTGTTCGGTGATCTGGATGGCCACCGCCAGGGCGGTGCGGCCGAGTTCGCCGCTGACCTTCGGGCTCTTGCGATCGCGGACGCAGGCGGTGAACGAAGCCAGCTCGATGGCGAGGGGCTCGCCCTTCTCGATCGGGATCTCTTCCTTGGCGAAGCCGCCTTCGGCGGTCGGGTCGACGCGGACGGTGTGGCCCTTCTGGCCCATGAAGTCGATGGAGAGGTAGCCGCCGGTCTGGAAGACGCGGATCTCGCGGTTCTTCTTCAGCGAGACGCGGCTGGCGCTGAGGTTGGCCACGCAGCCGTTCTTGAACGCGATGCGGGCGTTGGCGATGTCCTCGGTCTTGGTCACGACAGACACGCCGACCGCGTCGATGCGCTCGACCGGGGAATTGGCCAGCTGGAGGACGATGCCGATGTCGTGGATCATCAGGTCCAGGACGACGCCGACCTCGGTGCCGCGCGGCGTAAACGGAGCCAGACGCTCGGCGGTGATGTAACGAGCGTCGGTGACGGCCTGCTCGAGATAGGACATCACAGGGTTATAGTGCTCGATATGGCCGACCTGGACGATACGGTCGGCCTTGGCGGCGGCGTCGAGGATCTGGGCAGCCTCCTCTAGGGTGACGCAGATGGGCTTTTCGATGAGGAGGTGCACGCCCTTGGACAGAAGCGGGAGCGCCACGGCGGCGTGATGATTCGTCGGGACGACCACGCTGACGGCGTCGCAACCGGCCGCCATCTCGTCGAGCGTGGCGAACCGATGACAGCTGTGCTTGGCGCAGATCTCCGCCGCGCGGGCGTCATTCGGCTCGTAGATGCCGGCGAGTTCGGCGCCGGGCAGGGTCGAATAGATGCGGGCGTGGTGCTGGCCGAGCGAACCCGTGCCGGCCACCCCGCAGCGGATGCGCGTAGCGGTCATGGCCGCCAGACTCCCTCGGCGGGCGGATTCCTTCAATCCGAAAACCCGCCAGCCTTGACCTCGAAACCGAGGGCGTCCTTCGCCCGCTTGACGCGGACGAGGCTGCCTTCGGGGATTTCGCCGGCGAGCATGGCCTTGGCGAGCGAGGTCTCGACCTCACGCTGGAGGTAGCGACGCAGGGGGCGCGCACCATAGACGGGGTCGAAGCCCTTCTCGGCGATCAGGGCCAGGGCGGCCTTGTCGAAATCGAGGCGGATGCGCTTGGCGGCGAGGCGGTCATTGAGCCCGCGGAGCATGATGGCCGCGATGGCGGCGACCTGCTCGGGCCCGAGGGGCTGGAAGAGCGCGATGTCGTCGATACGATTGAGGAACTCGGGGCGGAAGTGCGCGCGAAGGTCCGCCATGACGGATTCGCGGACGCTGTCGGTGAGGCCGAAGCCGGCCTGCTCGGCGATGTGCCGGCTGCCGATGTTCGAGGTCATGATGAAGATCGCCTGGCGGCAATCGACGGTACGTCCCTGCGAATCGGTCAGGCGCCCGTCGTCCAGGACTTGGAGCAGGATGTTGAAGACTTCGGGGTGCGCCTTCTCGACCTCGTCCAGGAGGACGACGGCGTAAGGGTGGCGACGGAGGGCCTCGGTGAGCTGGCCGCCCTCCTCGTGGCCGACGTAGCCGGGAGGCGCGCCGACGAGGCGCGAGACCGCATGCTTCTCCATATACTCCGACATATCGATGCGGATCATCGACTTCTCGCTGTCGAAGAGTTCGGTCGCGAGCGCCTTGGCCAGCTCGGTCTTGCCGACGCCGGTGGGGCCAAGGAAGAGGAAGGAGCCGACGGGGCGGCGAGGATCCTGCACGCCGGCGCGCGAGCGCTGGACGGCTTCGGCGACGACGCGCACGGCCTCATCCTGACCGACGACGCGGGCCTTGAGATTATCGGGCAGGCGGAGGATCTTCTGGCGCTCGCCTTCAAGGAGCTTGCTCACGGGCACGCCGGTCCAGCGGGCGACGACCTCGGCGACCTCTTCGGGCGTGACGGTCTCACGGAAGAGGCCGGTGGCCGACTTCGCGGAGCCCTCGAGCTTGGCGACATCCTTCTCGAGCTCGGGGATGGTGCCGTAGCGGAGCTTGGCGACTTCCTCCAGTTTGCCGGCGCGCTCGGCCTTGGCCATGTCGGCCTTGGCGTCCTCGAGCTGCGCACGGGAAGACCGGACCTTGGTCACCGCTTCCTTGTCGGCGACCCAGCGGGCGCGGAAGGCGGTCTGCTCCTCGCGGGCGGCGCCGAGTTCCTTGCGCAGCACGGCCAGGCGGGCCTTGGAGGCTTCGTCCTTCTCGTTCTTCAAAGCGGATTCCTCGACCTCGAGCTGGAGCACGCGGCGATTAAGGGCGTCAAGTTCCTGTGGCACGCTGTCGATCTCGGTACGGATCTGGGCGCAGGCCTCGTCGATGAGGTCGATGGCCTTGTCCGGCAGGAAGCGAGCGGTGATGTAACGGTCGGACAGCGTGGCCGCCTCGACGAGCGCGGCATCCTCGATGCGCACGCCGTGGTGGACCTCGAAGCGTTCCTTGAGGCCGCGCAGGATCGAGACCGTGTCGGGCACGCTGGGCGGCTCGACCAGGACCTGCTGGAAGCGGCGTTCGAGCGCGGGATCCTTCTCCACGTGCTCGCGGAATTCCTTGAGCGTCGTGGCGCCGATGCAATGCAGCTCACCGCGGGCCAGCATGGGCTTGAGGAGATTGGCGGCGTCCATCGCGCCGTCGGCCTTGCCGGCCCCGACGAGCGTGTGCATCTCGTCGATGAAGAGCAGGATGCCCCCTTCGGCGGACTTCACTTCGTTGAGGACGGCCTTGAGTCGCTCCTCGAACTCGCCGCGATACTTCGCGCCGGCCAAGAGCGAGCCCATGTCCAGGGAGAAGAGCGTCTTGTCGCGCAGGCTTTCGGGGACGTCGCCATTGACGATGCGCTGGGCGAGGCCCTCGACGACGGCGGTCTTGCCGACGCCGGGTTCGCCGATGAGCACGGGGTTGTTCTTGGTGCGGCGGGAAAGAATGCGGATGACGCGGCGGATCTCCTCGTCACGGCCGATGACGGGATCCATCTTGCCCGTGCGGGCGCGGGCGGTGAGGTCCTGCCCGTATTTGGAGAGGGCTTCGTAAGTGGCCTCGGGGTTGGCCGTAGTCACGCGCTGCGAACCGCGCACCGCCTGGAGCGCGGCGAGGATCGCCTTACGCTCGAAGCCGACCGCGGCGAACGCCGGACGAAGCGAGGGCGACTCGGCGAGCGCGAGCAGCACGTGCTCGGCCGACACGAAATCATCCTTCATCGTCTCGGCCTCGTCCTTGGCCTTGAGCAGGAGCGCATGGGTCTCGGCCGAAAGGCCGGGCTGGCCCGCGGCCTGCGCGAGCTTGGGCAGGCGTGCGAGCTGGCCGGCGACGGCGGTGGCGAGGGCGGCCTCGTCCTTGCCCGCGCGACGGAAGAGCGAGGAAGTCACGCCGCCTTCCTGCGTGAGCAGTCCGTGGAGAAGGTGCGCGGGTTCGAGCGCCGGGTTGCGACGCTGCATCGCCTCGCTCAGCGCCTGCTGGAGGGCTTCGGAGGTCTTTTCGGTCAGGTTGCCGTAGGGAGTGGACATGCCACCCTTCATGCACCGACCGTTCCAAAATCGTTCCCTGATTAAAGGCTGAAACCGAGGTCTAACGCGGAGCAAGCGAGACACGCCAGCGACATCAAGTCCCGTGGGCGACGAGTTGTCGCTCCTTGCGTCAACCCCTAAAAGACCGGCGAAGGAGGACTCCCTTGTTGCCGAAGCCCTCCCCTCTTCGTTAGAAATCCGTCATGACGCACGATGCGGAGCTGGCGACCTTGGAGCGCCTCCTCGATGACCCTTCGCCGGTCGTCCGCCAAGCCGTGCTCGCGAAGCTCAAGGCCGCCGGCCTGCCGGGCGTGCTCTGGCTCGAAGGCCTGACCAAGGACGAGACCCTGGCCGCCCACGCCCGCCTGCTGCTCACCGACCTCCGCACCCCGGAAGCCGCCGCCCACTCGTTCCTCGCGCACATCCGCGACGCGCATTGCGACCTCGAAGAGGCCTGCCTCCTGCTGGAACGCGCCACCGATCCGTCGTTGGCCGACGACGCCTACTCCGCCGAACTCGATCGACTGGCCGAACGCACCCGTGAGCTCATCGCCGAACCGCTCGACGTCCGCGGGAAGTGCCGGCTGCTCTGCCGCGTGATCTTCGGCGAAGAAGGCTACCGCGGGGCCCAGGAGAGCTTCGCGATCCCGGCCTCCTCCCTGCTCTCCCAGGTGATCCGTACCCGCCGCGGCATCCCGATCTCGCTCTGCCTGATTTTCCTGCTCGTCGCGCGTCGCCTTGGCCTGCCCGTCGAGCCGGTCGGGCTGCCCGGACGCTTCATGGTCGGCATCTTCCGTGGCCGCGAACCGCTCTACCTCGATTGCTACGAAGGCGGCGCCTTCCGCACGCGCGCGGAGGTCCAGCTCCTCCTGCTCGACAATCAGCTGCCCGCCGATGAGGCGTTCCTCCGTCCGGTGACCACGCACCAGACGCTCGCCCGCTGCTGCCGTAACCTCGTCTCGCAGTTCGAAGCGCAGGGCGACGACCGGAGTAGCCGCCTCTTCCTTACTTTCGTCCACGCCTTGGAACAGACCGATGAGCGCGCCTGACACCCTCACCCTGGCTTCGTTACGGACGACGGACTTCGCGCCCGGCCAGCTCGGCGTGCTCGGCGATCCGATCGCGCACTCGCTCAGCCCCGCGATGCACAACGCCGCGCTCGCGACCCTGCTGCCCACGCACCCGCGCCTCGCCGGCGTGCGCTACCATCGCCTGCATGTCACCGCCGGTGAGCTGCCGGAGGCACTCACGCTCCTGCACGCCAAGGGCTTCGCCGGCGTGAACCTGACCGTCCCGCACAAGATCCAGGCGCTTACGCTCGTCGAGACGCTCTCACCCGAGGCCCGCCGCGCCGAGTCGGTGAACACGCTGGTGTGCACGCCGACCGGCTGGGCCGGCCACACCACCGACGGCCAAGGCTTCCTCGAAGCCCTGCGCGAACGCACCGGCGGCACGACCAAGGGCCGCCCGGTGATCCTACTCGGCTCCGGTGGCGCCGCCCGCGCCGTCGCCGCCGCTTGCCTCGACGACGGCTGCGCCTCGCTCTGCCTGCATAATCGCGACGTCGCCAAGGCCACCGACCTGGCCGCCACGCTCGCCGACCCGCGCGTGCGCGCCGCGGGACTCGCCGAGATCAAAGCCTCGCCCGATGCGGTGATCGTCAACTGCACGACGCTCGGGCTGAAGCCGACGGACGCCTCGCCCTTCCCGGCCGAGCAACTCGCCGCCGGCCAGTTCGTCTTCGACACGACCTACGGCGCCGAACCCTCCCGCCTGCTCAAGGACGCCCGCGAGCGCGGCATCGCCTGCTGTGACGGACGTTCGATGCTCCGCTGGCAAGGCGCGCTCGCCTTCCGGCTCTGGAACGGCATGCTGCCACCTGACGCCCCGATGCGCGCCGCGCTCGGTGAATCCACCCTCTGACCATGACGCTCGCCGACCTCCGGAACTTCGCCCAGCTGCATCCCGGGTTCGCCGCGTTGACCGCCGGCGCCTTCGGTGCCTGCGTCGGCAGCTTCCTTAACGTCTGCATCCACCGCCTGCCCAAGGACGAATCGATCGTCACCCCGGGCTCGCACTGCGCGTGCGGTCAGCCGATACCCTTCTGGTATAATATCCCGCTCTTCGGCTGGCTCACGTTGCGGGGTCGCGCGAAGTGCTGCGGTGCAAGCATCTCCGTCCGCTATCCTCTCGTCGAACTGATCACCGCCCTGCTCTTCGTCGCCGCGTGGTCTTTCCTCCCTCCAGCCAAAGCCGCCGTGGCCTGCGTCTACCTGCCGCTGCTCGTGGTCCTCGCCGGTTGCGATCTCGATGACATGATGGTCCCAGACGCGCCCAACTTCGCGCTGGTCGGGACCGGCCTGATCGCCGCGCTGCTCGTGCCCTCGCTCCATGGCGAGACCGCCCACAGCATCGAGGCCGTGAACCGTTTCCGCGCCCTGATGGACGCCCTGCTGGGCATCGCCGCCGGGACCGCCCTGGTCTGGTGGATCCGGACCATCGGGACCGTCCTCGCCGGACGTGAGGCCATGGGCGAAGCGGACATTATCCTTTGTGCCGGGGTCGGCGCCTATTGCGGCTGGCAAGGGGCCGTTTTCTGCCTTTTCGGGGGGTCGGTGGTCGGGGTCGTGACCGCCCTGCCCGGCCTCATCCAGGCCAAATTCAAAGGAGAAGAATACGCCGGTGTGGTGCCTTTCGTGCCCAGCATGGCCGTAGCCGGGGCGGTCTGGTTCTTCCGCGGACCAGAGCTGGTCGCCCTCTGGCAGAACTGGGCGGCATCGTGAATGGTTCTGACTTGTCAGCCCCCTACCCCCCGCCAATCATCCGAACTCACCCCATTATGAAGCAGCTCGCCCTTGCTACCTTGATCGCTTCCGCCGCCATGGTCGGTTGCACGACGTACGACACCCCTTACCACGGCAAGAACGTGTCGATGGAGCCTTCCCACAACTTCCTCGGCATCGTGAAGGTCGAATCCGGCTCCTACGGCCACTCCGACAAGGCCACCGTCGGCGTCAACATGAGCGAATTCTACGGACGTCGCATCACCTCTGGCGACCGCGTCACGCTCTTCTGGGGCGCAGTCACCCTGACCGACTACTAAGTCGTCAACTATCCCTTGCAGAAGCCCCGATTTCGGGGCTTCTTCATTTACAGGCCATGAACGTCCCCGGAAGCAATGTCGCCCGCCATCTCCGGATCGCGGCTACCGACCATCCGGAAGGTCTGGCCACGAAGTCGCCGGTCAGCGTCAGCCCGACGGGTGAAGTCCGTCACGAGACCCGCACCTTCCGACAACTCGACCAGGAGAGCGACGCGGCCGCCGCGCACCTCGCCCAGGCCGGCCTCACCACCGGGGACCGCGTGCTGCTGGCGGTACGTCCTGGTCACGACCTGATCGTCGGGATGTTCGCGCTGCTCAAACTCGGCGCCGTGCCGATCGCGATCGACCCCGGCATGGGCTGGTCGGCCTTCCTGGACTGCGTGCGTCGCTCCCATCCGACCGCCCTCGTCGGCGTCCGCGCGGCCAGCCTGCTCAGCCGCCTGCCGCTTGCGGCCTTCCGCACCCTCCGCACCCGCGTGACCGTCGGCGGCTCCGCTTGGCGCCAAGCCCTCGCTTCTGTCTCAGCCACTCCTCGTCCGCTGGCCACGGTCAGCCCCGAGACGCACGCGGCGATCCTCTTCACCTCCGGCTCGACGGGCGCCCCCAAGGGCGTCTGCTACACCCACGGGATGTTCGACGCGCAGATCGTATTGGTCCGCTCGACCTACGACATCCGCCCCGGCGAGACGGACATGGCGATGCTACCGCTGTTCGCGCTCTTCAACCCGGCCCTCGGCGCGACCACGGTCACGCCGCTCCTCGACCCTTCCAAGCCGCTTGCGGCCGACCCCGCCCCGCTGGTGTCCGCACTCATCGCCGAGAAAGTGACCCGGTCGTTCGGCTCGCCCGCCATCTGGAGCAAGGTCGCCGACCACTGCGAGAGCCGAGGCCTGACCTTACCCGACCTCCGTCTCCTCCTCATCGCCGGGGCCCCGGTCTCAGGCGAACTGCTTGCGAAGCTCCGGACGATCGCCCCGCACTGCGAGACGCACACACCCTACGGTGCGACGGAATGCCTGCCGGTCACGACCATCGCGGCCGCCGAACTCCTGGGCGAAGCCCGCCAGCGCGCCCTCCACGGCGACGGCACCTGCGTCGGCCGTCCGGTCAGCGGCGTCGAGATCCGCGTGATCCGCGAGACGGACGGCGCGATCGGCACGCTGGCCGACGCGACCCCTTGCGCCGTCGGCGAAATCGGCGAGATCATCGCGACGGGTCCGAGCGTGACCCGCGAATACGACGGCCTGCCCGAGGCCACGCGCCTCGCGAAGATCGCCGACGGCGACCGTATCTGGCATCGGATGGGCGACCTCGGTTCGCTTGACGCCGAGGGACGACTGTTCTTCTTCGGTCGTCGGGTGGAGAAAGTCCGCACCGTCGAAGGCGACCTGCCGACGGAATCCTTCGAGCCCGCCTTCCGCCAGCATCCGCAGGTCTTCCGCTGCGCGCTCATCGGCCTTGGCGACGCGCCGCGACAGACGCCCGCACTGGTCGTCGAACCGCGTGCCGGCTCCTTCCCTGCGACTGACGCCGACCGCGAACGCTTAGTGGCCGAACTGCGCGAGCTCGCCAAGGTCAACCCGGCGTCCGCGTGCGTGAAGCACATCGTCTTCCAGCGCGCCCTGCCGGTCGACGTCCGGCACAACGCCAAGATCCACCGCCTCCAGCTCGCCAAAGAGTGGACCCGGCGCCTCGCCCGATGAACACCCCACTCGTCCTCGTCACCGGCGGCGCCGGCTTCCTTGGCCAGGCGGTCGTGCGACGCTGCCTCGCCCGCGGCTATCGCGTCCGCATCCTCGGCCGAACGCTGCTGACCGGCGAACTCGCCAGCCGGGTCGAATTCGTCCGCGGCGACATCGGCGACGGCGCGACGGTCGACGCGGCCGTCAAAGGCTGCGACTACGTCTTCCACGTCGCGGCCAAGGCCGGCGTCTGGGGCCCTTGGGAAGATTACCTGCGCATCAACATCGACGGCACTTCGCACGTCGTCGACGCCTGCCAAGCCCACGGCGTCCGCGCCTTGGTGCACACGAGCACCCCTAGCGTCGTCTTCAACGGCGAGGCCTTCCGTGGCGCCGACGAATCCCTCCCCTATGGCGACAACTGGCTCTGCGCCTACGCGGAGACCAAGGCCATCGCCGAGGAAGTCGCGCTCAAGGCAGCCTCGGAAAAGCTCAAGGTCTGCGCGCTCCGCCCGCACCTGATCTGGGGGCCAGGCGATCCGCACATCTTCCCGCGCGTCCTCGCCCGCGCCCGCTCCGGCAAGCTCCGCATCGTCGGCGACGGCGAAAACCAGGTCGACGTCACGCACGTCGATACCGCGGCCGACGCCCACCTCAGCGCCCTGGACGCGCTCCTCGCCGGTCGCGCCAACGGTAAGGCCTACTTCCTCTCGCAAGGTGAACCCGTGAAGCTCTGGGAGTTCATCAACCGCCTGCTCGTCGGCGCCGGCGAGAAACCCGTCACGCGTCGGATCAGCCAGCGCGCCGCCTATTGGCTCGGCGCCTTGCTCGAAGGGGCGTGGACGCTTTTCCGCCTTAAGGGCGAACCGCCCATGACCCGCTTCGTCGCGGTCGAACTCGCCAAGGACCATTGGTTCGACGTCTCCGCCGCCCGCCGCGACCTCGGCCTCAAGCCCGCCGTCGAGACCTGGGTCGAACTGGACCGCCTCGCGGCCACCCTGCGCAGGAAGTGATGCGTTCGCTTGCCCCGCCCCGTTTTCACCGCATCCCTCTCACCCATGCCCGCCGACGGACTCCAGCCTGATAAGACTTTCCACGTGACCATCCGGACCTGGTTCGACCAGACCGACGGGCTAGGCATCCTCCACCACTCGCACTACGTGCTCATGATGGAACGCGCGCAGAAGGTGATGTTCATCGCCTTGATGGGCAAGGACACCATCGACCCTGCCGTGGCGCCGGACGTCTACGTGGTGGTCCGTGACATCGACTTGCACTACCTCGTCGCCATCCGCCCAGAGTGCGACGTGAAACTGATCCTCAGCGTCCGTAAAGTCCGCGCCGCCGGCCTGACGGTGGATGTGGAGTTCCGGAGCCCGGACCTCGCCACCCTTTACGCCAAGGCCTCGCGCACGATCTGTCGCATGGATGGGACGTCGCATCAGCCCTCCGCCTGGAGCGACGAGTTCAGGGCGAAGCACGAAGCCCTTATCAGGGCTTAAGAGCAGATGACTGAGTCGATGGCAGATGACAGAGGTCTGCATCGATAAAGACAGACGGCATAAGTTACTTTCCGCCTAGGGTTATTCATCGGCGCAGTCCACTGTCATCCTTCATCTGTCATCGATACAGCCATCTGTCATCGATTCAGTCCTCTACGCCGCGCGTAGCGCCCCGCATATCCCGCACGTCTTCCCATCGCATCCGCGGGCGGTGCAGTGTTCGCGGCCGTAGAAGATGATCCGGAGGTGAAGTTTGTTCCAGCTACCCTCCGGGAAGAGCCGCTTGAGGTCCTTTTCGACCTGCTCGACGGACTTGCCCGGGCTGAGTTTCCAGCGCTTCGCCAGACGATTGATATGGGTGTCGACGGGGAAGGCCGGGACGCCGAAGGCCTGGGCCATGACGACCGAGGCCGTCTTATGGCCGACGCCGGGAAGCTCTTCGAGCTCCTCGAACGTGCGCGGCACGACGCCGCCATGCTTGGCCATGAGCATCTTGCCGAGGCCGACGAGGGCCTTGGACTTCTGAGGCGCCAGGCCGAGCTGGCGGATCAGCGTCAGCACCCGGGCTTCGGTCATCGCGGCCATCTTGGCGGGCGTACCCGCTTCAGCGAAGAGCGCTGGCGTGATCTCGTTGACCTTCTTGTCGGTGCACTGGGCCGAAAGCACGACCGCCACCAGGAGCGTGAAGGCGTCCGTGTGATCCAGCGGCACGGGCGTCTCGGGGTAGAGCTTCTCGAGCTCCTTGCCCACGTAGTCGGCTCGTTCCTGCTTGGTCATACACAGACCATGGGCGCCCCTCCGCCGATGGCAACGCGCCACGGGCCGAAGACTTATTCACAAGCCCTCAGAGAGGTTGCCAAACCTTATGCCGAAACCGTCATTCTCTAATACCCCCACCCTCCCTTGGTGGGCGGTTGCGACACCCGTTTCCTCCTTCAAAAACCATCGTCACTTCCATGGCCCAACTGCCCTACGATCCGTCCAAGATCTCCCGCGAACTCGCCCGCCATTACATCCCGGCGACCGAAGCCGATATTCAGGCCATGTTCGCCGCCGTCGGCTCGAAGGACTTCCCGGACATGTATGCGCATATCGACCGCGCGGTGCAGTTCGCCGGCCCGCAGGACCTCCCTGAGGAACTCGGCTATCAAGCCCTCGCGGACCGCATGGAAGACCTCTCGAAAAAGAACTCTGTCAAGACCGCCTTCCTCGGCGACGGCCTGCAGGTCTACCGCACTCATGAGATCGTCGGTCACGTCTGCTCGATCCGCAACCTCACGACCTCCTACACGCCTTACCAGCCCGAGCGCTCGCAGGGCACGCTCATCACGCACTGGATCTACCAGTCCACGCTCGCCCAGCTGACCGGCTTCGAAGCCGTCAACTCCTCCCTCTACGAACGTGCCAGCGCGCTCTTCGAAGCCGCCGTCTGCGCCGTGCGCATGGCGGATGCCGAAGCCAACACCGTGCTCGTCGCCGGCAACCTGATGCCGGCGGACCTCGAAGTCCTCCGTACGCACGTCGCCGACACCTCGGTGAAGTTGGAATTCCTCGGCCCCGAAGACGCCACCGGCCGCCTCTCCGCCAACGGCATCGCCGCCGCGGCCGCCCGCCTCGGCAAGCAGCTCGCCGCCGTCATCTTCCCGCAGGTCAACGCCCTCGGCCTGCTCGAGGACGTCGACGCGCTGACCGATGCGTGCGCCGACGCCGGCGTGAAGTCCATCGCGGTGATCGACCCGATGCTCCTCGCCACCGGTGGCCTCAAGGCTCCGGCGCAGTATGGCCAGAAAGGCGCCGACATCCTCGTCGGCGAAGGTCAGCACCTCGCCATCGGCGCCAACTTCGGCGGCCCCGGCCTCGGCATCTTCGCCGTCCGCCACCACGCCGACAAGAAGAACGAAGTCCGCGAGACCCCGGGCCGCTTCGTCGGCAAGGCCAAGGACAACGCCGGTCGTGATTGCATCGTGATGGTGATGTCCACCCGCGAGCAGCACATCCGCAAGGACAAGGCCACGTCCAACATCTGCTCCAACCAGGCCTTCATCGCCACCATCGCCGGCGCGGCCATCCTCGCCCGCGGTGAAGCCGGCATGGCCGCCTCCTGCGTCGCCGGCCGCGACCAGGCCCGCCGCGCCGCCGCCAAGCTGCACAACATCCCCGGCCTCAAGGTCTGCTACGCCGACCAGGCTTTCTGGAACGAGTTCAGCCTGATGCTGCCCGAACCCGCCGCCGCCGTCATCGCCAAGGGCCGCGCCGCCGGCCTGCACGTGGGCGTCGACATCACCGGCCGCACGCCCTGCCACTGCTCGCTGCTCAAGATCTCCTTCAGCGACCTCCAGACCGCCGCCGACACCGATAAACTCGTCGCCTTCTTCGAAGGCCTCTACGGCAAGTCCGCCGGCACGAAGGCCCTCGCCGAAGTCCCCGCCGCCCTGCTCCGCCAAGGCGCCGTCGGTCTGCCCTCCTTCCCGCTCTCCGAACTCAAGGCCTACTACTCGAAGCTCGGTGAACTCAACGTCTCGCCCGACACCGGTTGCTTCCCGCTCGGTTCGTGCACGATGAAGTATAACCCGCACATCAACGACTGGGCCGCGGGCCTGCCGGGCTTCACCGGCCTGCACCCGCAGGCTCCGGCCGAGGACGCGCAGGGATCGCTCGAGCTCCTCTGGCAGATCCAGGAATGGCTGCGCAAGATCACCGGCCTCGCCGGCCTGACCACCCAGCCCGTCGCCGGCGCCCAGGGTGAACTCGTCGGACTCAAACTCTTCCAGGCCTACCACCGCCACCACGGCCAGCACCGTGACATCATCCTCATCCCGACGACCGCCCACGGCACGAACTTCGCCACGGCCACCACCGCCGGCTACGCCACCAAGCGCAACCCCGATGGCTCGCCTTCGGGCATCGTGCTCCTGAAGTCCGCCCCCGACGGCCGCGTCGACCAGACCGACTTCGCCGCGAAGATCGCCGAGTTCGGTCCGCGGATCGCGGGCATGATGGTGACCAACCCGAACACGTCGGGCGTCTTCGAGACCGACTTCCAGAAGATGGCGACGGAGATCCACCGTGTCGGCGGACTCGTCTACATGGACGGCGCCAACATGAACGCCATCGCCGGCTGGGTGAACCTCGGCGCCCTCGGCGTCGACGCGGTCCATAACAACCTGCACAAGACCTGGACCGTCCCGCACGGCGGCGGCGGCCCCGGCGACGGCATCGTGGCCGTCTCCGAACGTCTCGTCGACTTCCTCCCCGGCTTCCAGATCGAGAAGCACGGCGACACCTACGTGGCCGTGAAGCCGAAGCACAGCATCGGCTCCTTCCACCGCCACTGGGGCAACTTCGCCCACAAGGTGCGCGTCTACACCTACCTGCAGCGCCTCGGCAAGGAAGGCGTCCGCCGCATGGCCGCGATGTCCGTCCTCTCCAGCCGCTACCTGTTCTCCAAGCTGGGCAAGTCCTTCCCGTCGCTCCCCGCGGCGGCCGACGGCGTGCCGCGCATGCACGAGTTCATCCTCACGCTCACGGAAGAGGACTTCAAGCGCATCGAGGCCGCCGGCATCCCGCGCGCCGGCATCATCGCCCGCGTCGGTAAGCTCTTCCTCGATTTCGGCTTCCACGCCCCGACCGTCGCTTTCCCCGAGGTC
>Ga0208723_1000070_pt1 | contig 40440 bp, 43 predicted proteins | sample LakMenEpi31Aug12_FD_150750 | JGI IMG/M metagenome (GOLD analysis project Ga0208723, IMG submission 150750) | Freshwater microbial communities from Lake Mendota, WI - 31AUG2012 deep hole epilimnion (SPAdes) | ecosystem: Environmental > Aquatic > Freshwater > Lake > Epilimnion/Euphotic zone ...
TTATTTTGTGAAACTTATTTTATTTTACAACAATCCATTCAAGATTGTCAGGCATAATGCTGACCTCTCTGGAATATTGTACCCAACTGAAGTGGCGAAATAGGACACAAGAAGCCTGATGTTTTTCACATTATTACAATGGCAAATGTAATGATACACATCCTTTGATTTGAGGAAAGCATTTGGGTAATCTTTCTGTTGTTTATGGCGCAACTGGGCAAGATGAAACCTGATAACAGGAGGAAACTGTTTATCAAGGTCAATATTCATCTTGAACCGATTGGTCTTTGTGTTGTATGTTGTAGTTGCAACATACAGATTGTACAATACATCTTTCAAAGTTGAAATCATTGTATGAACAAGGTATGTAGCATCTATGAACCTACCTTTATTATCAATGGGTAACACAAGATTAGGCGCATATGTCTTAATGTAATCATTAATCTGATAATCTTTGCTATTCTTCATATATACCATCAGAATATTGTGCCATACATTGGGTTGACAAGGATCAGTCTCCTCCTTAAAATCAACGTGTGGTGGAGAAATCTTGAACAATCTACTACCGCCGTTGAGCATAATGCTTTTGACAATGAAACCATAACTGAATGGTGTAGTATTATGAGCTTCGGCTTCTTGCAAGGTATTGAAGTATGTTGGATACATTACCCCAATATTTGTCAAAGGCGTGTTGCTGATATCTGCTTCTACAAGAGTAAATCTGTTTTTTGAATTAATATGAAACATGACCTTGTAGCCACTACCAAGTGCATTTGTATAGTCAATCATATGCACATTCTCATGGTGAAGAAGGACAAATTCATATGCTAAACTTGGGTCTAAGTTGACAGTGAAGAGATGTCGCAATTTGTCAGAAATAGTAGTCTTATCGCATTCTTGCAACTCATTCTCTGTAAAATGAGAATTGAAATAATGCATGAGGACATCATCAAGCATATCTCCATGTCTTTTTGTAGGGTGTGCAAATCTTGAAATATTGACATCAGGACAACTGGAAGTACCAAAGTACCATTTATTATTATAATTATATACAGTCAACATTGTACCATCATAAGCAGCCTGATACTTGTCAGTTGGTTGTTGTATATAATCATCTATAGATATTCTATCTGGAATGTTATTAGCATATGAAACAACCACATTGTTATTCAGAGAAAGCGTGAAGTCCAATATAATGCTTCTACATTGGTCATACAACTCTTTAAAATGAGCTACGTCTTCACGCTTGTAGGTATTATGCAATAGTACAATGTTTTCACTGTCTTTAAATTTCTTTACCTGCATAGCAGGCCAAAGATGATATTTTTTCAAGATTTTAATCAGAATATCAGAATATGTTTCAGTCTGTTGTTGAGCATTGTATTCCTGAAACACTAAATGGATAAGTTCATGAACAGAGGAAGGAGGGGTAAGTGTATTGCAAACAGTAGTCATAGTTAAGGTTTTCAAAGAACAATGAGATATCAAGATACTTCTGTGTATAAGTATATCTTATTATCTTATATCATTTTTTTCATTTTTTTCAAATAGGATGTTGAAAATGTTTTAGCTACTGTATATCATGTAATTGGAAAAAATTATATTATTGATACAATTATTTATGTAATACTTATCGCGATACAGATAAACATATCCTTTATCCTCTTTAACAATAAATGTTTTACCAAGAATATAATTGTTGATATCATCTAATGCAAACTTATAAGCCAATTTATTCATCTGATGTGGTATTACAATATCAAATATTTTTACCTTTTTGAATGTAAAAAAATTACGCTGAATTCTAATATCTGTCAGATTGTATACCTTGTGAACACTTGCAGTATAATTGCTTCCAGATTTGCATAAAAAAAGCATTTTACACATAAAAATGGAGTATATAAAGAATATATACACCTATATAACATATGGACAAAAAAAGGAAGGGAAATGAAATTACACAAGATAATGATAAAAGTTTTATTAAGGATGGTATGACAACAGCTGAAATAAGGAATACTGTAAAACATATCCGTTCATATATTGAAAAAGGCGGCAATGCATCATTAGAAGATAGAATAAAGCAATTGCAATCTGAACATGCATTTTTTGAAGAAAGATATCCTATGTTATTTGAAATGTGCACGCGTCAGGATTTTAATTATGATCATCTCAATTATTTTTTGAAGATGCGAGAAGAGATTATCAATGACAAAGTATCATCAGAAGAAGCTTCCAAAAAAGTTGGACAAGATTGGTTTAATCAATATGTAGATGTTTCTAAACTACCTAAGAAAGACCAAAAATAAATATGTATTTAAATAATAAAAGATGCCATTTAGTTATTTAGACCCATCTGAAAATGTAGGCATACCTCCTCCCATGCCTCATGCAGGATTATATGCACCTGATGCAGCATATACTCAAACACAATGGAGCAAAGATTACAGAGGACCTCGTATAGAACCAGATGCAGTTGCATATGCATCACATTTTTATGCACCAAATCATATTCCTACTTATACAAGACCTGGTAACAATTCTATTTTGAATAACCCATTCAAATTTAGTGATACCAAATACAATAGCATGTGTTATGCTCCATAAGCCATGATGTCTTCATATAGAACTTTTTTTTTGACAGCATTTTTGTTATCTTTGATGATGTTGCAGATATAGAAATATGCATCATTTACTTGCTCAAATGTTATACCACCTGTTATGAGTATACTTCCGCTTTCAAAGATAGCCACAGTAACTTTTTTACAATTTCCTTCTCCGTGTCCAGGATTCTTCCCAAAGCAATTTCCAGTGCATGTGCATAATCCATTTTTCGTAGCATGTGCAGAATTCCAGAAATATTCAAGTTTCACACCTTGATAAATACCTGGTTGAAAACTACTCTTGTTATTATATTTTTGACTTATAAGAATGTTGTGCAATTCCTTACGCCTAATACTGAATCTTTCAGTAAATTCTTCATTTTGATATATTTTAAAATCAGTGTTTATCATTCTGATTTTAAAGTTTCTGTATTGTAACCTTTCAATAGGATTGGTATTATTTTCATTGTTTAAAATAATTTTTTTATCTATATCATTGTAAATTCTGATAATATTTTTTATCACGTCCTGTACAATTTGTTCAGGATGCTTGATGTCTTTAATTCCCGTCAGCTGAATATTTCCATTCTTAAATATTTTAATATTTGGCATATATTCAGCATTATATCTATAAATACTTGTTATTTGATTATCAAATCTGCTCTTTTTATTTTCAGATTTTGATTTCCTTTTTTTCTTAGGATACAGACCTCTGAAGTGCTCTTCATTCTCTTTGAGATGTTGTATCCATATAAAATTAGCATTTGTACTTTCTTTGATTTCTATGTTTTGAAATAGTATATGTAAATCAAGATTAATATCATTTCCTATGTCTGCATTACACGTTATTGTTGATACCCTGTAAGGGGTAAAGTAGATGTTTTCTTGTTGCTGCATCAAAGATACTTAAGGATACGTAGATATAAAGACATCATATCTTTATATCAGTTTTTCATTTTTAAGCATGAAAAAAACATTATCTATCTGTCAGCATTCTCAGAAATACGTTTGATGTAGGAAGTATTAACTACTTCATAACCAGATGATATAGCTATCATTGGAGGTAAATTTAAAACATGTGTAGTTTCACTATTTTTATGTAGTTTACGGAATTCTTCTATAGTTAAATCTCCATTAAACATTTTCAATAGATATCGTGATGGTGCAGGGCGAATAAAATTGTTGTATCCATAACGCTTCCCAAGCATTTGTATCATACTATTGACCTCCCATAGTTTATCACTTCCAGTATGTATAGAGAAGTTATAAGCATTTGCACACTGTAGTGAACAAAATGTTCCATACAAAACATAAGAGTCATTGATACTATCATAGTTTATAGGCATACCATAAACTTTGTAATCAATGTTATGACAACACCAAAAGCAACACTGATTTTTGTGATTGACTGAAGACTCTCTTTCAAAAATGACTTCATTATCCTGTTGCAATGTATTATTGAATTGTTCATCAAGATAGCAACAATTGTGCTCATATGGTAAAAGGTCGTATGCCTTATTATTACATGTTTTTCCTGTATTTACTATCTTCTCAATTTGGGTTTGGGATAATGGGAGCTGTAATACAATGTGTTCATCTTTATTCATATTTTTGACCATAGTATTAAGCAAATTCTTTTTTACATTCTTTTCATTGTTTAAATCAGGGCTCTTTTGCTTTCTAGGCATAATGTTGTCTTTATATCATATATTGTCTTATATACTTATATCTGTTTGCAGTCAAAAAAGTACATATACATAAAATTATAATAACAAAAATAAAAATTGAAAATAGTGGTGAGAAAGCTATGTATATGTACTTTTCCTGGTACTACAACCACAAAATCTTAGAAATTATTTAATCATCATTATCATTATAGTCATCTTCATCATTGTCACCATTGTCAATATCATCATCTTCAATATCATTATCATTATCATTATCGCCATCTGTTTGAGGTTTATCAGGATTGATAAATGGTTTGTCATCATCATTTTCATATTTCAGTCCAATCTTTTTCAGAGAGTTCATCAGATCTCTTTCTTCCATCGTTTTTGTATTCATAACATTTAATATTTTGACTTTATTTTGCTCTCTAATTGTATTAATAAACTTGACATTATCTTCCATAGTAGGCATGTTAATCATATGTAGATACTTTATCATAGTGCTATACACTTGCTTTGATATTTGAGTGATAAATCCATTTGAAACATTTATGGATGGATACAGTATATTGTTTTTGGCATTATCTGGATTGCATGGTAAACATAATGCTCTTGCAGTAATATATTTCTTAATACGATAAATATCCGCCTTATTGTTTTCATTGATACATGTTATGAGCTTATCAAGTTCCTTCAGAGTATCTTGAATACATGTTATAGCAGTTTGTAGTAACATCCTATCATTTTCAGATTCAGTCGGAAATGTGTTGAAGATTTTACATAGAGTATTCAGTATATTTCTGTCATGTACATTCTTTTCATTCATGAATAGGTCCTGTAATTCTTGGAATTTGTTTCCAGCTGTTTTGCATAAACATTGTATAAAAACTTCAGAATAAAGTTGAGCATTTTTGGTATTTTTTTGTATACGGAATTCATCAATGAGTTTATTTGGTAATAATGATGATTTATCTCGCATACTCTCCAACCAATCTTCAACTGTCATAGAATCTTGAGGAGAATTATCTAACATTGTAGGAAATACAAATGTATTAGATGTATCTGAATCAGAATCAGAATCAGAATCTGAATCAGACTGGTGTTGTTTTTCATCTGTCATAGGAACATACATTGCATATCTTGGTTTGTTTGTCTCTCTATTAGATGCATATTTCTTTTTGGCTGCTATAAGTCCTTTGCGATTCATAGGATCTATATCACTGTCTACTAAAAATTGTTTTCCAATCTTTTGCATACAACATCCTAAAAGAAACTTATGGATTTTCTTGTATTTATAACTTGGCATGTATAGTAATGCATCTACATAATCAGACAACAACCTATTCTTCTTGCGTTCTTTAATTGTGTCCAAAAGATTGGTGTAAGTTTCTGCACCTTTGTCCCTTTTTTTGTTGACAGATTTTGCATTCTCTCTCAGTCTTGATATAGTATCTGAGAAACTGTCTTCAATATGTTTCATAGAATTCTTTAATATAGCATGAGGTACTCCCATTTCATTGTTATCTATCATAATATCTTCCAAAATTGCAGCAAGATATGCCAATACTCCACGTTCTTGTTTAGTATCTTTGATAGGTAAATCATCTATACTCCATTTATCTATATAAGTTGGTGAACACAAGTTCATATCAAATATCAGAGTATCATTTATGATATCTTCTTGTACAACTAATGACCACCATGCTAAACACATATACAGCATATCATATAGATATGTTATGAATTCTTTATTGCATTGTTGTATGTATAATGCTATGTCATCTTGAGGCGCTTGTGATAATGCTGTATTAGGTGTTATCTTGATAACATCTTTAATGTATGCATCTGACATCTTCATATCTGCTTTGATAAGAATCTCACGCATCATATCATATTTTGTAGGAACTCCTGCAAATTTGGTATATAGAGCTTTGCATAACAAATCATAATCTATATTTAATACAGCAATATCCTGTACATTGTCAATAATTGGTAAACAAATTTTAAGCATTTCAATGAATCCATGAGCATCTTTATATTCAATTGATAACCAATATTTATCAAGAGACTTTTGTGCAATTCTATGAACATTTACACTCATATCTGGCATAATATCATCATTACCCTCTTCATTCATACCTTCAAATTTAGAATCATTTTTATAGACGTCTGGGATACCTTCATAACCACTGAAATCATTTCCTGCTTTTATTTCCTTTATATCTTCATATAGCTCAATGAAATGAAATTCAAATATATCTTTGAGTGTCCCTTTTAATAGTTTGAAACGTTCTGTGAGGTCTTGGAGCATATTAGTGATATTTTCCACATCATTTTTAGAGATACCCTTTAATGTATTAATAACATGATCAATAACCAAAACATTTCTATTTGCTTCCAGATTTTGAATGACTTCTTCAACAGATATGTCATTATTTATGACAGCATTCACCATATCATTGATGTTATTATAGAGCAATGGAGCAGTATTCATATTCACCTTTTCATCAAACAAAGATTCTGTTAATACTGCATATTCTTCTTTCATCTTGTCTGTAAATGTTAGCAACTTGGTTATGTTTTGAATCTTATTATAAAATTCAATCTTTTCATTGGATACTGCCAATTCTTTGATTTTGTACTTCTTGTATTTGATAGTATGTTCATCAATATCTTCAACACACTTCTGAAGATGTTGTTTGAGTAGCTCAAAATCATTGATGTCAATTTCTTCAAGTGATGTATTGAATCTTTTTAGCATATTATTCAGATGATTATAGTCAAGGTTGAAATCATCTTTGTCTATCTTTAGTTTTTCAATTATAGATTGCATTTTAGGTTTAACCACTGTAATTAACTTATTGATGTCTGAGAAAGCATCAGATTCTACATAATTGAATGCATCTGCTTTGTCAAGTTGTGAGATGACTTTTTGCGACATATAATCTTCACCTGTTGCAGTTGGAGCATTATAATATGCTGCCATAATAGGAATATTAGTATCATCAGATTCATTTACAGGATAGAATATATTGATGTTCTGTACAGTATCTTGCAACTCTATAGTTGTTTTCATGTAAGGTTTAAGACGAACATTCTTGGAATGCATATCATAAGCTAATGCAAAAAAATACTTGTTTTTTTCAGTTTGACTATCTTTGTATCGCATTTTTGTCATGATCTGAAATTCTTTAGAAAATTCTTCAATATCATCTTCTATCTGTTTTTTACTGGCATCTGCAATAAAAACATAATTCTTGATATTGACTGTATTGTTTTTATAGAATAGGTCAGTTAACATTCCGGATTTATTAGAGTTCTTAAAGAAATTGTAAAGTTCATCAAATATTTCTTCTCTGGAAAATGCAATAAATGTAGGGTTATCTTTGATAATTTCATCAAGAGTTATAATTTCATAGTATTCTATCTCTCCTAATTCTTCATCTACTATATTGAATGCATCTATCATAATAAGATTTATTCCCTTTATTTATAAAAAATAAATAAAAATTATGTCTTCTTCTTAGGTGTTTTCTTATTTTGTTTAGATTTTTTAGTCTTTTGTTTTTTACCACCATGAGCATAAGCATGTCCTTTGTTAGTTGGTTTGTAATATGGATTGATATAATATTGTCCATTATGTTGAAAAATTTGATGAGAACTTGGAACACCTCTTGGAAATACAACAGGTTGAACATATTGACGTTGATGAACAGGTTGAACATATTGACGTTGATGAACAGGTTGAACATATTGATGTTGATGAACAGGTTGAACATATTGACGTTGAACAGGACGTTGATGATGTTGGGTATTAGGTTGATGATTAGAGTAATTCAAATACGGGCTACCTTGTGGAAATAATGTAGCATATTTATTGTTATTTTGTAATTGTCTTTCGTAATGCCTAATTTCTTGTGCTTTTTCTTTCGCAACCTCCTGTCTATTTTTTGCTATGTTTGCTTGTGGAAAAAAACTATTAATCCATGATTGTGTCAAACTAGATGGTATATTAGAATCCTCCTTTGTTTTTGTATCTATTTGAACATTCTTTTTCTTAGCATCATTTTTCCCATTTTTTAATATACCTGGCATTCTAAACATTATAAATATTTAATTCATGAATTTGTTCCATTCTTTCTTCATATTCAAGAGTTCATCTATGATAACTCTGCAATTTATCTCCAAGAATCTGATAAACACTGCTTGATTTGTTTGGTCATCAAGTGTCATACGAATGATTAATTCTGCTTTTAATGGATGAGGACAAACATATCCAATATAAGAACAATGAATGTCGTCCAATACAGCTTTTTCATCACGGACATATTTATTATGTACAAAGGATTGTATGATGTTTCCAATTGTATCATCTTCATTTTGAATAGAAAACTCGTATGTATTGTGCAAATTTTCAAATGGATACAATTTTACATCATTTGTTCCTAATGATTCCGAGTTGATATTCGCAATCAAATTATTCAATTTATCCACTATAATTTCAATAGATTTGGAAACCAAATATTTTGGACCTATCAAATGATTTACACTTTCTATCTCAAATACAACAGCATTTGCTTCACCGTATTTATTAGACAGGTATGCCCGCTCTTTGTCAAGAATATTATCCTTTTTTTTGGCTTGTTCAGGGTCTTGCATATAGAAGAAATTTGCAAGTGATACAGGACTGAATGCGGCATTGTATCTTGCTGTTTTTTTTACTACATTTGCCTTAAAATGTAATTGCTCACCTGTTCTTAGTCGTGATATCAATATATGGGACTTTGAAATAGGATTTGAAGGAAACAATGTTTCCAAATCTTTTTTATTTACATCTTTACCTCCTTTTTTTGCTTTGATATCTGCAGTAGAAACATTCAACATAGTTGTCCCTTCATTCAAAACATTCAACTCAAGCTCCACATAACCATCTTCATATTCTTCAATTTCATCTTCTGTCATACAAACAGGAAGCAAACCAATGCGATGAATCATAATTTCATTGTGTAATGGTCCATTGTTTTTAATGATTTGAATAGTAGGTTCTTCCTCTCCTATCATCCCTGGTACTGGGATATCTGTTAGTATGGTGCGCCTAATGCCATTGATAATGGCTACATCCACATCATGGATTTCAAATGAATGTTTGTCAGAAGGGTCCTTTGCATCATGGGCGTAGTTTCTGAACATTGTGCTTCTCTTTAATATAATACATGATTATTGTTTTATGTCATTTTTTCTTTTTCATGCTTACATAAAAATAAATATACCAAATATATTCATGGAGTTCATTATGTCCATTGTATTTGACAATGAAAAATGTTTTGTTTATCTTTCAAAAATACATTGTAGACACATTATCAAGACATTTCACTATGATATGTATTCAGTGAATTCAAATATAATCAAATGGTGTAATAAATATGCAGCAGAGTATTATTATGAGATTCTTCTTGAAAATATGGTGTCAAAATTGTTGGCAACCCAAGATATATATATAGAAGAAGAACACAAGATATTATATGAGATTTCTTTAAAAAATCAAGAAATACAAGAAAACTTTAAGCTTCTTCTCATAACAGAATTCAAAGAGAGATTATTCACATATAGCGAGAACGACAGAGGACTTTTAACAGAGCATAAAAGAATAGTAAATCTTTTAGGGTATAAAAATAATGAAATACGTATGCACAAACATAATCCTTGTCATTTTATGTGGCATAATATGAACATCCAATACAAATTTTATGAAATGTTTGAAAAACTTTATATGCATTTAGAGTTTGAAGATGAAGATGATGAATAATTTATAATAATTTACGTTTTTGAGCAGTTGCCAATAATATACAACGTTTTGTTGAGGGGTCTAAAATCTTTCCAGGTGGACATTTTGTAATCTGTGTTTTTGTTTTTATACATCTACCAGTTCTTGGGTTTAACATTTTACCAGGAGGGCAGATTTTGATAGGTCCGATAGGTCCAATAGGTCCGATAGGTCCGATAGGTCCAAAAGGTCCGATAGGTCCATTCTTGATTTTATTGCATCTTCCTGTTTTGGGGTTCAAAACTTTACCAGGAGGGCATTGTTTAGGAGATTTTTTAGTACCTGGTTTGATAGGTATGACTGTATTCTTGATTTTATTACATCTTCCTGTTTTGGGGTTCAAAACTTTACCAGGAGGACAGTTTTTGGAAGACTGATCCATTGATACATACTCAGGAGTCTGTAATATATTCATATTTATATCATAATTTACCTTTTTAACATATACAAGCATTTGCTCTCCTTTGTTAAAAGAAAAGCACATATTTTTTGTAAAAGGTTGTGCATTATCAAGCTTACATTCTTTTGAATTGATACAGAAATCATGATGTTTTTTAACATCCCACTTATATTTCATCAATTCGCATGGTACTTTCAAATATTGTTTAGTATTCTGATTTTGAGGCATGGTAGGATCTTTTGTATAACGTGTCCAACCATTGTATACATATCTTTCATTATTACAAGTTATCCCAGCAATTGCATGCGAACGCGAAATAATACTATTATTCCAATTTGATAATATGACAGAATCAAGTACATATTGTGTATTATTAAAGATAATAACATCATTCATAGAAGCTAATTGAACATCTTTGAAAATTTGATTTTGATATGGACCTTTATACCTTTCACGCAAATCTTTTGAAGTATTACATTCTATGAAAAGAATATCAGGAATTGTTTTTAATTTTCTTTGAATGTATTCTAATGACTTGGGTTTTGTTTTATAAGTTATGCCATCGTCTGTAATTTGCACTGAATCTAAATGAATATGATTTCTTTTGCTATAAGCTACAGTGTTATCATCAAATCTGGTAAAATGCATACCATTTAAGTTTAACATCTTGTAAAACTTCTTGATATACAATTCATGAGCAAAGCCTTGTTTTGAATGTATCTTGGGATTGAACACAAATTTATTTGTCTTATAATCATGCAATATTTGCAGTATTTTTTCTGGTTTGATACGTTCAAAAAACTTGATATCCTTTTCAGGTTTCTTAGTCTTTACAAACTTGTATTTGAGAATATGCTTGAATATCTTAAAAATCTTTATCTTCTCATCCCAAGATTTACTTGCCTCCAATACACGCTCTCTGCTGTGTTGACTATAAAGGGCAACCATAAGCAATGCGTTGAACCAACATGTTGGGCCAAATTGTCCCCAATAAACTAATCGTTTGCACACATCAGTAGTTTGCATTCTATTTTCTATGCATGAAATAAAATGAATTATAAAATATGCCCAGAAGGCAAGGTCCTAAATCCTGAAACAGGAAGATGCATCAAATCAAGACCTATTAAACAGCAACGAGTCTGTCCTGATGGAAAGATACTCAACCCAGCCACCAATAGATGCATTATGGATAAAAGAAAAAATGATATAAACACATACCATAATAACAATGCCAAAATGAGTGTTAAGAATATGAATCAAGCAATCATCAATAATCTGAAAATTCTTTCAGAATATGAGGTTATCAATAAACAACCATTCAAGGCAAAGGCATATGATAAGGTGATAGATAGCATTGAACTGTATGAGCATCCTATTAAAACAACTGAAGATTTGAAAAATATCAAAGGGATAGGTAGCAAGATTGCAGATAAAATCCTTGAATTCTTGGAGACAGGTAAAATGCATGCTGTTGAAAGAGCTATACAAGATGAGAAATACATTTTAGGAAAGAAACTACTTGGTATATATGGAATTGGTCCAGCCAAAATAGGAGAACTTCTGGAAACTGTCAAAACATTTGATGACTTATATCAAAATGAATCACTTTTGAATGATAAACAGAAAATTGGTCTCAAATATTACGAAGATTTGAATATGCGTATTCCTATGACAGAAGGAAAGAAACATTATAAAATAATTGAAAAATTACTTGCACCTCAAGGAATAACATTTGAAATGGTTGGCAGTTTCCGCAGAAAAGCAAAAGACATGGGTGATATTGACATTCTGATACAAGCACATCCTGATTTCAATATGAAAACCTTTATAGCAAATTTGACAACTTCTGGATATATTATAGAGTCATTAGCTTCAGGTAAGAACAAGTTTATGGGCATATGCAAATTGACACCAGACCTTCCTGCAAGACGTATTGACATTCTTGTTGCAGATAAAAGCTATTATTACTTTGCATTGCTCTATTTCACTGGTTCTTATAATTTCAATATTTACATGCGTAGGAAGGCACTTCAGAAAGGTTTGTCATTATCTGAATATGGTTTTAAAGATAACAATACAAAAATACTGGTAGATACTACAGATTCAATCAAGTCAGAAGAAGATATCTTTAATTATCTGGAAATTCCTTATACACTACCCAATAAACGATAATATCAGTCACTATAAAAAAGTACATATACACTATCCTAAATCCTTACTTAAATAAATTCTATATGAAGTACATAAACACACTGATATGTACTTTTTCACATTCCTTATACCCCCCTGAAATAGTATCTAAATTTCCAAAGCTTCTTTTTATTCTTCTCAATAAATGCATGGTATTTATTGTCCCATTCAATACACCATTTGTCTCTTTTGTAATTACTCATATGTAAAATATAATTGGACGAAGAAACATAAGGTCTTCTCATAGTTCCGCCACCAGATACACAAAACACCATTTCGTATACATTCTGATGCATAACCCATTCATATGAATCACATGAAAATTCCATAAACCATCTGAATCCTTCTTTAGGTCTTATGTCACATAAATTCATATAATTTCCAATTACCATAAGTCTCTTGATATGATGTAAATATCCACTATCAAATGCTTCAAGGATAGCATCATCTACTGGTTCAATTCCAACTTTTGCAGTATACCATTCTTTACCCAACCTCTTTGTATTACCAAAGTAATTTCCAGAGAAATCAAAATATAAATAGCAGTAATACTGGTATTCACGCCAAAAAAGCTGTCTTATAAAACCCTCGTAACTATTTATTGGTATACCAGACTTAGGAAGCATTTTGATAACATCATATGGTCCTATCAAACCAATATTCAACAAAGATGATAATAGAGAGTGATACAGGTGATTGTTGTGTTTATCAATGAAATCCTGATATGGTCCGAAGTTCTTAAGTTTATTCTTGATGAAGTGTTTCAACCATTTCAGAGAATCAACCCTGGTAATAGGAAATATGAATCTGTCAACATTACCAGGATTATCCTTGAAATGCTTCAAAACATACCTGGATGCTTCTTGAATATATTCAATTGAAGGTTTTGACACAGCTACATCATCATAGGGTTGTTTGATGCTTACACTATTGTTAATTCTTAACCTATTGTTTTTATCTTGCGACTTGATATCAGGTATAATACCAATCCTTTTCTTAGACCACATATAGAAGGCATTAAAAAAGAAATTCTTGGTATGTTCTCTGTATTCTTTGAATATTGCATCATTTAGCAACATATTTGGAATCAAAATATCAATTATCTTGTGTTTCTTAGGTAATCCTAATATACTTGGATTGTCCAAAGGATTATAAAGCAAATATTCTGCATTATCATCCAACTTTGTACCAAACTCCACATATACAACATTATAACCTTTTTTCAACAACATATCATTATAAGCACGCATACTTGCTCTGTGCAAAATTAACTTCTTCTTGTTATAAGAATATGCTGTGAAATAATGAGGACATTCCCATATAATCATTCTATTTCCAACATTCTTCAGATATCCTATATCATATAATTGATTAGGTAATATCAAAAAAAACATATATCTATATCTTATTCAGCTTCTTTTCTTCAAGCTTATCTGGTATTTGGTAATTTTGTGAATAGTCATATGAACAAATATGGTCCAATCTATGTTTACAACAATACAAATTTCCACAACGACACTTACACGTTATGATATCTAATAATCCAATTTTCTTTGCACAAGCATGACAAGTTTCACACATGATAACAATTCTATTATACATCAACATTCTTATATAATTACATATTGTGTCCAAACACATTCTTGATATTTGTAAAAAATTGCCAGGCTTTCTGTGTCATGATAGCACCTGGGTCAGGTGTTGCGACTTTAAAATCTTCAACATTTGTATTACCAGAATGCACACATTTTGTCTTAATTTCCTTTATTTCTTCTATTAATGATTGCACAGCAGATGTTAGATAGTATAGCATAAAGCATAAAATTACGAAGATAATGAACATAGTAAGGTCCATATTTGCTATTATAGCAGATATTTATTTGGATATAGTAAATTTCATTCCAGCTTGTCCGCCTACAATTTCAAAAACATTGTAATTGACACTATATACATTGATTAGGTAATTGAAATTGTAGCTTTGTTTACCAGATGATGTTAAAAGTGCATTAATAGTGTCGTTATTATATGTACTCTTTGTATATACCAACAAATTTGTTTTTACAAGAGCAGCATTATAGTATCCTGATATAAACTCTTTTTCTGGATATATTGCAAATGAATAGCAATATATACCTTTCTTAGGAACCTTGCTATGATGTTGATATGGTTGAATCATGTTGAAATATTCTGCTCTCTTTTCTTGAAATCTATCATTATTATTGAATTTGATAACAGCCTTGTCTAGAATATCATCTGAGCTTTCTGGTATACTCGGACTATAATTATTAAACTCATTGTATTTCCAATAATCATCTCTTCTTAGTGTCCATATAATCTCTTTTGTAGGGTTATTAACCATTATATTTATATTATGGCTTGCATTTGTAGTGGATGGAATACTTTGAGCAGTATTGATACTTAATTGTTCAACCATGTATGTTAATTTAGATTTCATAAACAAGGTATTGCGTTCATCTTCACCAAGAAACACATAATTTGCCTCTATGTATGGTTGCAATGATATATTTTTAGTAAAAGTATTGATATCTATATTATCACCATATAACTCATTATAATACATGGGACTCACATATCTATTCAGACTTGCTGCCCATACTTGATATAAACTTTCAGAAGATTCTATATCAATTCTTACAGATACTCTGCTCAGCTGTAAACGGAGTAATGGGAGTGCGAGTGAAGGATTCTTTGTAAACCAAAAATTCAATGGAACTACTATTTTTCTACTATTAATTGAAGGTGGATTATTCTTGTCTTTGAATGATTCAGGATAATAGTAATATATGAACCTGTTATTCTTTATACTTACTCTGGAAACATTTAACTTGGGTGTCTGCAATTCAGGGACATTTCCTATCAAAGTACCATAATTATCATCACAACATTGTGTAAGTTCATTCCATATTGTCATCCAATCTCCAGTAGTCTGGTCAAGTAATATGCTATCATCAATAAATACACTTGCTTTTTTGATAAATACATGACCTATATTTGGAACCCATCTGAATCTATACCTATCGGATGAATATATATCAGGTAAAGTAAAGCAAAAATACAATTCACCTAAAAGGTCTCCATATCTTATTATTTCACACTTGTAATTGTTTGCAACAGCACTTGGAGACAATACAGGATTTGTTTCAAATGTTAATTGTCTTGATTCCATTGCAAACGGACTATGGCGTTTGTAGACATATTGATAAAAACTAAGCTCGGGATTAGCACTTAAAAATTGGTCAATCTGACCAACTGCTATAAGTTGTAATAGACCACCTCCCATATTATATATATTCAATATTACAAATATCTTATATATGATAAAGAAATAAACAATACTAAAAGGCAAGAGGAAGGTTATTACTATTTTCTGATACAGCTGCTATACTGTATTTGTCTTCCTGAAATGTTTCATTATCCATTGGTGCTCTTGCTGCCTCCTGTGTAAACTTTTTTTGAAATAGACCTGCGATGTCTGATTCAGACAAAGCATAATTGAAATAGGTCAGATTTGCCATCTGCAATGCTGTGGATATTCCAGATTGTGCTTCTATTGGATTTGTTGTGTCGTCTTTGATTGTAGAAAATATATCACCTGGGTTTACATGTAAAGGAGCTCTGTTGTGTTTCATAGCAGCTGAACCATATGCTCCATTGTATGGAGACTCAACTGTTCTATCCAAAACATTGATTCCATTTATATAGACTCTGCAATTAGTCTTATTTTTGTATAATACATCATTTTCAGGCGTAATTTCGCGTAAAACCATAGTAAACATAAACCATTTTTTATTATATACATAATTGCTCATATTATAAATACCAAGTAATCCCTTGTTTTTGTCCATCCATGAACCAGAACCACAATTGATAACATTTGTACCATTCTCACGATAGGCATCAGGATTTGTGATAGTATTATATTCAATAATCATAGCAGTACCATCAGATTTCATGCGAATCAAGGGATTTTTCACAATAACATACGACCCCTTATTGACAATTTCGCAATTTGTATTGTTTATGTAAGGAACTTTGATTTTGCTGCCTCGCATCAAAAGAACAATATCAGATGATGATATGTATTTCATAGCATCTTTATTAATACAGAGCCAAAAATTATAAGAATATTCTGCTCCTCCGTTTTGATTAATAGATGGTGTCAGGTCTTTGAAAGATGCAAATGATTTGTTATATGTATTGAATGTCCATTGTGTTGTTGTAAAATCCATGATTCCATCAAAAATTATAATTTCTTTTTTTAAATACAATTTGTTGCGAAGATTTATCATTGATTCATAGTTGTATATTAAATATGCTACAAATAATAATATAAAAACTAAGAATAATGCTAAAATAATCTGCACTATATTAGCTAAAATCATCTTAATATACTCTATATCTATTATACATTAAATTTTTTGTTTCATGTTAACTTGTAAACAGGGCTACGGAGACCATAATTGGCAAGACCAAGTGATGATAAGAATCCATTCAATGGTCCTTTATTATAATCATCGTATATATCTTTATCATTGAGGTCATAATTGAACAGAGCAATCTTGCATATCAAACCAGAAAAACCAGGTCCTATATTACCCTCAAAAGTGCCACCAACATGCAAGTCTCCCATATTATCAAGGTCTAAATTACTAACCTTTATGCTACCACCTTCTGCATTTAACTCACCAGATGAAACAATTTTAGCAATATCACCATCAACATATGCAACAACTGTTCCACCATTAGCATTTTCATTGATAACAACAGCAATATGCACCCAACGTTGTAATGGTACATATGGGATTTCAATACCTTGTTGCATGAACTTGAGCAATTCACTTGGTGAAAGGTTCTGTACAGAACTTGTATCATTTATGAAAGAGTCATCTGATAATGCAGCAAATCTAAAATACATTTTATTTTGATAAGAATCTAAGAATACAAATGGACTCGCTGACTTAATACTATCAACTTTGCCAATGTGCCATACGTGTTTATATGACCCATTATAACTATTCATATCATTGATGTATATCCAGAAGGTATAAGAACGTCTCTTACCATTTCCAGTCTTATTAAAAGCTGTAATATTATACTTGCTATATATATTACATATGATAGGAACTTTTGTTCCTTCAATAATTAAACGTGATTGGTTAAAAATAGCAGATGATATGATATAATATAATCCATATGATACAAATATACTAAGCAGGATAACAAATATTAGACCTGCTATGACAGTAAATTTACTGGTATAGAAATCCACTGTTTTATTAGCAGTATTCACTACAGTAGAAACACCATCAGATACTTTGGATGCAGTGTTTTTTATTGTTTGGTATGAATCATCAAAAATGTTATTTTGTTGCTGTACATTTACATTTCCATCCATTATTATTATATATCTAATTAAAGAACATAAAAATTTCTTCCTGAAATATGAGTATGATAATTGCTAATTTGATATAATGGAAAATTAGATGTGTTATTCGCATGTGATTTTTTGATAAATTTCTTTTGTAAAGACAAATAACTCAGAATTTTTGTGAAACCCTCTGTATTGAATTTTGCATTTTTCTTGGCAGATAAATTGCTCAAAAAATATATCATTGATGCAAAAATATCAGATGCTATATCTGATGAACTTGTGGTAATGAAGTCAAAATAAAGTAGATTTTGCATGAATGTTTTGTAGTATTCGTTTCTTTGTATATTAGTGCATTTATGTTGCTTCAATACTGCTATCAAATTTTCATGAAATCTAAGTGGTATCAACCAAATATCTGTCAATACCACCTTTTTTATCAAGTCTCTATCAAAGTTTTTGCTATATAATGCATGTATGCGTGTATCTTCATCCATACAATATGATATATTATTATCAAGTCTTTGAATGCAATGTGATAAGTTACCATCACATGCTTCTGCTGTTGTTTTGATTATATCTTTGTCAATATGAGGATATATCTTATTAAGAATTCTACATACTTCGTGAAAAGAAGGGTTTTCTATCTCTATGATTTTGCATTTTTTTTTTATAACACCAATTTTTTTGACTATATCCAAAGATGATATGCAAATAATGGGAACACTTTTTAGTTTTGTATTGGTAAGAATATTTAAGAGACATGTATTAATTGTACGGTCTATTGCCATAATTGACTCAAATTCATCTATAATAATAATTTTCTTGCGAAAGTTATTGCACAATATTTGTAGCATATTTGATGTTATATATTTAGTAATAATGTCATTCAGTTCTTCTGATGACATACAATTATTTGTAGATACATGCATGATATCAAGATTTAATTCATTGCAAATTTTATGTATATTATATGTTTTGCCAATACCAGAGTTGCCAGCAACAAAAAGAAGATTTTGCAGAGATAATTTTGGTGTAGGATGATTGATTTGATTCAAAATCCACTCTTGTATCTGCTGATATTGTGTCATATCTACTATAATATACAATGTCTTAAGTTGATGTTTAACTCATAATCAATTCTCCAGCTAAAACTATGAAATAACAGAGTATTGCCAGTATACACAAAACAATTTCTATATTCATCAAGGAAGCATTTGTATCACTTTCGTCATAACTGAAATGTTTTATACAACCCTTATCATCAAACATCATGGCAGGTTTGTATAAAAATATCAGAAACAAACATATGATATACAGCAATATTACAAAATAGATACGTGATAACATCTTAAATCCTAATATATGATAATAATAAAGAATTGCGGAAATAAATATATTATTTTAGTAAAGAAGATGCAAATGATCAACTTGCTTATTTTATTATTAATAACAATTTCGTTTATGTCAATATCATACAAAATTGCAGAGAATTTTGCCAACATTGATAATGTTTATCTTCCAGATAGAACCTTACATACATATGTAAATAAGAATCTATTGGACCATAGTATAAAATGCAATGATGCTAAAGTGCAAGAATTTGTACAATCTGCATTATGTGGTAACTCATATGCTATAAATGCAATCAAGTATATTGAAGGTACTACATGGACAAATTGGTCAGTGTCATATAATGAAAATGTAACTGATATGTGCAATAGGCTTCATGATTTCATCAAGAAGAAACTAAAAAATACCAATATACTTTATGCAAATGTAAACAAGATCAGAAAAAATACAAAGAATGAAAAAGAAATTATGATAGATTATGATTTTGTATATCATAATAACAATGACATGTATGCTTATCACATAAATATAGTTTGTGTAGTACGTTTATGCACAAAGTGTATTAGAATGGTATATGCTAATTTAGTAGGTGCTATATGTGAAGACAAGATATACATGAAATCAAGTGAAGATACAAAGGATATGATGCAAATTCCCAGAACATATAAACATATACCAGATATATCTTTTGAAGATGAATCTCAAAAATGCATAAGTACACAAGATGAGCAAGTTAAAAATATTTTATTTGACAAACTGAACGATAGTCACGAAGAACACCCAGATTATGATAAAAATCAAGAGTATATACGAAATCAAAATATTATTCGCAATATGTTCTTACAAGATTTGAAGAAAGACGTCAAACAAACCAATAAATACAAGAAGTACCCATACACACATGATTTTGAATTATGTCCATTCTAACATATATGAATTGTATCATTATGATATATTACTGTATCACCTTCTGAACCAATTGCTGTATAACATAGAGATTGTTTCCATGAAGCTTTTGATATTTGTTTATCTATTACACATTTGATATACTCGCATGAATATCTATTTAGATTGTCTGCTGTAGTAATAACTTCTTTGGTTTCTGGGTTTGTAAGTACAAATGTCTGCATATATATTATATAGATAATATTTGAAAGATTAGTTATAGTTAGTATATAAGGTTATACATTATTTTTGTTCTTAGTAATAATGATACTGTTCTATAGTAATTATTGTCAACATTGTAATATCCTCTTGGAAACTATTCAAAAACATGATAAAAATAAAACAGTCAAAACTGTGTCAATTGATACATTACGTAGCATGCAAAAACCTATAGACCCCAAGATACATTCTGTACCAGCTTTATTATTGCTAAATACAAAAGAATATATTTTTGGCAAGGCTGTATTTGATTATCTTTTACTACCAAATAGAGGAATTTTGTTTGCAAGTAATAGTACTAGGAATGAAAAGCGCATAACCAGAGAATCAGATGCTTCAACCATACCAGATGTTGCCACACAAAATGTACCAGATGAACCGATGGCATTTACATTGGGTTCTATATCAGCAGAACACTTTTCTAATATAGATGATACAGATACAGCTATCAATGATAAAAATTATAACTGGGACATAATTGACAATGAAATCATGTCAAAATCATTAATGACAACGCCTTCTGTAGCAGCATCGTCTTCAGTGTCTTATACAGGTGATACTCAGGAAAAAAAGAAGCTACCCAGTATGGAAGAAATTATGAAACAACGCTCTCTGGATATTCAGTAAATAGATATAAAGAATATGTCATAATTTCCATATATACATATGACAGCAACATTTATATTCAATCAGTATTACATTGATTTTTTGAAGAGAATTAAAGATGTGGCAAAGAAAAACAAAGACAATAGTGATACAGCTAAAGCTGTGTATAAGGCTATTAAAGAACATTATGTAACACTTGATAAGGCATCTGATGAGTATTTGATTTACTTCAAAGAACAGATACCTTCTGAACTATGGGATAAATATATAGAAGGTGATTGTGAGACTTGGATGGATGAACAAAAACATTTGAATTTATATCAAAATATCACATTGGATGATATTCAGAAGATTATGGATGATAGTTATCTATGTAATCACTTTATCTGTGTGTTCTATATTTTCAGCAAGGAACTAACAGATGAAATGTCTGCAAAGATTGTAAGTATTTTACAAACTATTGATAACAAGGCATTAATTGAGGAATTAGAAGATGAGAATGTTAAAAAGGTTCTTACAAAATTGCAAAATCTTCGTAATGAGAAAATCAAGCAGAAATCAGGAATTGACATGAACTTTATTGAAGACACTACTCTTGGCAAGTTGGCAAAGGAAATTCTTGAGGATATTGATGTAGGAAAACTACAGAAATCAATGGGTGAGAATGGAGATGTTCTGAAGGCTATTGGAGACCCAGATAGTGGTTTTGCTGATATCATAACAAATGTGAGCAAGAAGATGGCTACCAAAATTTCCAATGGTGAATTGAAGCAAGAAAATCTCATTCAAGATGCTATGAAGTTTGCTTCAATTATGCCTAATATTTTTGGCGGAGGAGGAGGCGTACCTGGTGGTAATACAAAAGGTGGCAAAGGACCAGATTTGTCAAACATAATGAGTATGATGTCATCTATGATGGGTAATTCAGATGGAAATGATTTTAGTAGTATTTTGAAAAGTATGAACAAAAATAATGCACCAAGAGGAACACGTGCCACAATGAATGAATCAGCATTAAAGAAGATTGCAAAAGCAAAGAAATTGAAAAGGAAGTTGAATGAAAAGAGAAAAGCTGCAGCAGATGCTGAAGCAAGCAAAGTAGAATAAAAATAATAACAAATAAATAGATACAGAACATATGTTTTGGACAAACAATATTTCACTTTTATTTGTTCCAGTATTACTACCCACTGACTACATGACTATAGAAGAAAAATTAAATACGTTGACACGATTGATAATATTTGTATGCCTTATTCTTGCCCTCATATTGAGAGATGTTCGTATTATACTCCTTATGATTATATTAGTAATTATAATTGTAATAATATATACTTATCAACATAATATAATAAAAGATTCAAATGCTTTTCTCAATAAAAACAGTTTGAAAGTTATTGACAATGAAGTATGTACAAAGCCATCAAAACATAATCCATTTATGAATCCAAACATGATATATGGTGATGATATAGGTATCAAAGCATGTCCTATATCTGATAATCAAATACAAGAAAATATAGAAAAATATTTTGATGAAAGCATGTTCAGGAATGTAGATGACATATATGATAGGTCCACATCAAAACGACAGTTCTATACAGTCCCTGTATCCAGTCTTCCAAATGACCAATCTACATATGCAAACTGGTTGTACAATAGAGGTGATTCATGCAAAGAAGATACAATATTTTGCTACAAAAATATTTACAGAGATCTTCGTATGTAGTAAAAACTATATAAAAAATAATAAATATATGCAGTATATGGAGACATACACATCTATAACATATTCAGTCCATAAAAAAAATGACCAAGCTATTTCAAAGATTGAATATACTTCTTCATTAAAAGATGATAATAAAATAGTAAACACATACTATAATAATAATATATCTGATGATATTCATAATGAATCTTTTACGAAAACATTGAAAGACAAACGAGACATTTATGAACAGATTGGTGTAAGTTCTGATAAAAAAGAATGGAATGTGAAAGAATATCATAATAATTCATGTCAAAAAGAATATAAAGAACCATATGACGTTCACAATTTTGATAAATGTATAACAGAGTGTATACCATCATTGGCAAACTTGAATAAAAGTTTTTTGATTGAAAACAAATAATTTTTATATGTCTATTAAAAATAGATAGTAGTATGAGCAGTTTATATGATGCTAAAGCCAATTTAAATTCAGATAGTTGTTGGATGAATGCAAAGGACACGTACAATGATAATTTGGGTAAGTATGCTCTTTATTATAATGATACAGCAAGAGACAATAAACCAATAGGAAGTCTTCCTAATATGATTACTGATCATGTTAATCTTCGTGGCAGACCTGGGTATGGTCTATCAGATGATTATTTGATTGACACTTATTCAGCATTGCGAAATAATCAAGATGCTATGACACGAGATAGATGCCCTATTCAATTGATTACAAGGACATTTGCAGGAGGTCCTAAGCTTAGAGGAAATTCTGGTGATATCCATAAGGAACTTGATATTTTGTCTGGTTCAGATTCAAGGAGTATTCCTGTTCTTTCAAATGCAGATGAAACAACCTCACAGCCATATAGATGCAATAAGTCTGTTATGGAAATAACAACAAATGAATTTATGCCAATGTTAGATTGTATAAAAGAGGTTCAAAAACCAGAACATATTGTATATGACTGGACAAGAGGGGGTGAAGATACAAGGTCATATAAGAACAAAGTTGAGTTCAATCGTTGTAATAGAAAATAAATTATATGTATAAAATAGATATACTCATGAGTTTCAACAGATCAAAATATGATACCTGTTCTTATAAACAAAATCTTCAAGAAAATGTTAGTACATTAAGTTATATTTTATCTCCCATGTTTCATGAACATAAGAACAAATGTAGACATCAATTAGGCTTCCTTGGAGGAACATCTGTATCTCATATCAAAGGAAATCTTGTAGACCTTGATAGTGAACTTAGAGGACAAACAAGATATATTTCAAAGTGTGGCAATAATCAATATGTGCCTACAGGGGACGGTATTATACAAAATGATAAGACACCACCTATAAATACAACTGCTCTACATCTCCCAGCCTGTCAAAGTATCATGTACAGAAGCATACCTTTGCCTCCTAAAATGAATTACAACAACTGCTAAGTCTCATTTTTTTGTATAATAAAATATATTGTTTTATTAGAATGAACCAGCCTAATGATACACGAATGAGTTATGATAGTTGTAGTTATATCGAAAAGTTGAAAAGAACCATTGGACCTGGGTTATATTCTTTGAATGTCCCTGCAAATGATTGTTCACAATGTGGAATAACTCTTCCAGATGACCCAAGTATGCGTTATCAATCTTATGGACCAGCAACATGCACAATGCAATCTACAGTGGATGATTCAAGTGAACTACTTGGGCTCAATTATAAAAAAAGTAAGTGTAACGCTGATGAATATATTCCAGGGAAATATGCGTCAAAGAATCCATGTGTCGTAAATGTTGGAAATCCGAGAGCATGCATGGCACCAAGAGAAGATACGAGATTGTCAAACCCAGCATGTACATTACGTGGGACTGGAATCAATCGTTGGGAATGGCTATGTACTGACCCGCAAGAAAATGCGTTAGAAGCATTTGATAGAGTCCCTGTTAATTATAGAATGGTAGCCAAAGATAATCATGTTCCTGTGATTGATGTACCACAAGACCAAACAATATTCTTTCCTAAATGTGATGGAAAAGAGTTAGATGATATTAATAATTGGGCTAAAGGAACTGCCCAAGATGCTTTTGCACCAGGATATCCAAACGGATATATGAATTATAATGTCAAATGTAAGTAATACATAAAGATTCTTCTATAACTATATAAATGATGTCAGAATCATTAACATATCCATATAATAATGTTATAGAACTTTCATCTTATTCTGCTATGAATCTACAAATACAAAAGTATTGTTTACATGTGAATAAGCACAACTGGGCTGATTTAATAAATCAAGATGACCTTAGGTTCTATAAAAGCAAAAAAAACATACTAAATATTTTAACAAATGATAGAAATGGTGTAATGTTAAAAATTAGTACATGGAATCATCCTATTTTGAAGCATGATTATTTCATGTCCAAGAAGATTAAAAACATTAATTTTGTTCAACATCATTGTTATTTTGAATATGAAGAAGACATTATAAAGTTTTTATGTGCACATGAATATGATAAAGATATAGAAGATATAAATAATGATTCAGCTGTGATATTATCACCTTATTACAGCAGTATTTTGCATATTCCTTTAAATAGCAGCATCGTCAAACAGATAATACTTTCACTTTATACAGCATTGTTTACATATTATATACAGTTCCAAAAAATAGATATCAATAATATTTATGTTGAAAAAACAGACAAAATTGTTGGTATACATTATAAATTAGAAAATCCGCAATATGTTAATACCAATCATGTAGTGAAGATAGATGAATTTAGCAACTCAGAGATGCTTTACAAACATGAACAACATAATTTTAAACAGTTGTATACAAATATTGTAAGCATACTTGAACAATTCAAATCTAATCACCTAATCAATGTTATAGAGTTTGTGAAAGATTTTAATACTACAACCAATCATGTTGTGCATCCAATGAAAATATTGCATGGAATTTTATTTCAAATTGATTCTTCTTTGTAAATTTTTTTCCATTTTTCTTTCAGTTCATCTACATAATTTGCATTTGAATTGTTAAAAGCACTATTTTCGTGTACTCTGTGATATACCATAACTTCAGGCACATTAAAGAAACTTTTTTTACTTAAAAACAACTTGAACCAAAGGTTGTAATCATAAACAAAATGATCTTCAAATTCAAGCAATTCTTTCCTTATTAAAATGGAAGAACATATCATTGGGTTTACATTAAATATATCAAATTCTGAATTGGACACTTCATTTAATGGTATACCTGGTATAAAATAATTGGTCTCTATACCGTTATAAAACACTTTCACACCAATGTATCTACATGATGTGCCAACTACATCATATTTTTTAACAGTTGCATACAATAACTGTATTTCTAATTTGCGAGCATCCCAATAATCATCTGCATCCAATATTGCAACATAATTATATTTGGCATCTCTTGCCATTGCATTTAATGTAAGTGGTGCACCTTTAGTATCATAATATTTAACAATTATTTTTTGTTTATCGTTCACAAACATTTCTCTTATTTCATTTGCCTTTTTCTCCACATCTGAACCAGGGGGGTACCCGTTTATGCCTATAATAAGTTCCCATCTTGTATGTGTCTGATTAACAACTGAAGCTAAGGCTTGTGGTAAAAATTCAATACCATTATACAATGGTATAATAACACTAACACCTTCATTTAGAAATTGTTTATTCATATCAGGGTTATTATGTAATAGCTTTATATCTTAAGTGTACATGATTTGGATATCAAAAAAGTACATATACATTTATTTTTCTAACATATTTAGATTGTCTAAGATTATTAAACAAACAATGTGTATATGTACTTTTTTGATATGATTTTTTATATGTTATGTTTAGAAGACCATGTATCAACACAATAATATATATGCATCAAACTATTCAGACTATGTGCAAAAAGATGCCAGTAATAGAAGTAAAAAACTGCATGAAAAGGCTTCAAGACCATATGAAACAGGTGTAGTATCGCCAACACAGTTTCAACCTAATTATCAAGAAATTAAGCAAATGGATGAGAATATAGACAAACAAGATTATGTATCGTCATTGACTGGTGAAAAGGTCAATATGGAAAACTTCAAACATAATAATATGCAACCGTTTTTAAAAGGAGGTGTAACACAGAATATTGATAAATTTACATCAAAACTTGACATGAACACTGGAGTAGATAGAATGCTAATCCAAAAACGCGAAGTTAATAATATATTCAAACCTACTTCTGGATATACAAATCTACATGGGGCACAATCTCATACAGATTATATGAAATCCAGAGTTTCAGTTTCAAATATAAATAACAATGTATTACCATTTGAACAGACAAAAGTTGGTCCAGGGTTAAATAAAGGATATACTTCTCAAGGTAGTGGAGGATATCAACAAGAAAATACACGTGATTTTTCTAGACCTAAGACACTAGATGAACTACGTTCAAAAGTTAATCAACGAAATGCTACATATGAAATACCATTTCAATCACCTCCTACTGGCACTTATCAACGTGCAGTTGTTGCACCATATGCTAAAAACAAGCCTGAGAAGATTTATAAGCAGACTGAAGACAATTGGTTCAAAACCACAGGTGCTGTCATCAAAGAAACAAATAGACCAGAACTTGCAATTAAGAAAACACAGAGACCAGACACGCATATTGAATATAAAGGAAGTGCGAAGATGGATACAATTAAAGGTATGGCTGAGAATGATGATTATGGAAAGGAAAATATTATAGTGTATAATAATGAACGCCAGGAAACACAGACACGTACAGTTGTTTCCAATTTAACAAGCACAGTGAAGGCTATAGTAAGTCCAATTCTGGATGCTTTGAAATATAATATTAAGGAATATCTTGTAGATGCACCAAGAGCTGGTGGTAATCCAAAGGCACAGATTCCTTCAAAACTCAGTATTATCAACACAGATGATAATATGAAGACAACAGTCAAGGAAACATTATTACATGATAGTGAAAATCTAAATCTTACAGGCGCAGACCAGTCTTATTCAGCTTTACAAGATGATGCAAAGACTACTGTAAAAGAGACCTTATTACATGATAGCGAGAATCTAAATCTTACCGGGGCAGACCAGTCTTATTCAGCAATACAAGATGATGCAAAGACGACAGTTAAAGAGACATTGTTGCACGATAGTCAACAATTGAATGTAAAGACTGCTAATAATGTAGGATATGCCAAAAATCAGGATTTTATGAAGACAACTGTTAAAGAAACACTGCCTGTTGTGGATACTGTCAGAAACATTGGTAAATCTACATATAAAGTGTATGTGTATGATCCTGATTTGGTCGTTAAGAAGACAGTCAAAGAAACTACTATAAAAGGAAAAGCTGAATTCGGATTTATTGGTGGAGTGATTAATAGTGTTCTAGGTGGTTATGCAAGCCAAGAAATTGAGCTCAAGAATACACATAAACAATATACCTCTGATAACGAAGAATATGGTGTTGCAAAGGCTATTTATGAACATAGACCTGTTAGTAGAGAGGCAACAGAAAATGCTGAAATAGATGGAACAAGGGAACAAATGATGATAGATGCAGGACACACTCCAAATCCAGGAAACATGAATATCCCAATAGACAAGGATGATGTTAACATGAAGAGCAATAGATTAGTAGCAGATAGTTATGCGGCACGAGATGCAGGAAATGTTAATGTTATTTACCAAGTAGGTCCCACATTAGATGGTTGTAGCTTAACACAAGACCCTGATACTAAGAATGCATTTGAAAACAGACTTGATGGAAGTATACTTAAATCATTGAAAGCAAATGAATACAATATTGGCATTAATCCTATATTAGATATATCAAGATAATATCATATTTTTCTATTTGTATTTTGTAAGATGCCAAAGAAACAAAAAGGAGCAAATATTAATGTTTATGATGATATTTTGAATAACAGTACAGTGATAGGCACAGTTGGAACACAACATGTTGAATATAAGTTAAAGGAAGGACACACTATAATTGCTGCATTAGGGTCTATGATATATATGAAAGGAGGTATTCAAAAAGCTGAAATACACTTTGATGGTATAGGAAATAGTTTCAAGAAATGGCTATCAGGTGAATCTTTTGTATATCAAAAATTCAGTGGAACTACAGAGATAGGGACATTAGTTCTGGGTTCAAGCTTTATAAATTCTATTATGATTCTCAGAATAAAGAGTGGTGATGAATACAGATTATCAAAATATTGTTTTTTAGCATGTACGGACAATATAAAAATATCTATGACAACACAAATGAAAGGAATAATTGGTATAGGACAAGAAGGTTTCATACTACCTGTTGCTTCGTGTATAAATGGCGAATATGGGTATATTTGGTTATCTGCATATGGTAATTTGCAGCAAGAAAATATTGAAAATGGTGATTCTATATTAGTAGACAATGGGATGTTTTTGGCATGTAACAATAATTATCAATATGATGTTGAACAGATTGGAAAATCATTATTTTCATCATTTATAGGAGGTGAAGGATTTGGTATGAAATTTACAGGACCTTGTGTAATTTACATACAAACTAAAAACATAAATGATTTTTTAACACAACCTACGTCAGCAAATAGCAATACAGGAATTCTTGATGGTGCATTAAATCTGTTGTCAGATGGAGGTGCAAGAAAAAGGATAAATAAACAAAAGGTCAATAGAATATAAGAAAAAGTCATAATATGAATATATATGCTACAAGGATTAGTTGATACAAAAAAAGAATATATTGAACATTTACAGGATATTTTGGCAGTACCTATTGCAGAGAAAATTTATTCTATTTATGTCGAGTGTCAAAAGAAAGGACTAAAAGCATTTCAGACAGAATTGAACAATATACCTAAATGGAACAATAATATGATACAAGAAGAAGTTAAAGCCATTGTCAAAAAGTCACAATGTGATTATTTGAACAGGTTGATTAAGCTCACTATTATAGTTAGTATCAAGATTAAATTACATGAATTTAAGAAAAAATTGAACAAGCTACATGTCAAAGTACCAAATATAGAGGATTTTGTTCATAAATGTTTGATAAATGCATCACAGTTTGCCTGGAAAAATTCATATTTGTTTGTACAGAATAATTTGAAACCTGTTGAGATTCAGAATAATTTGAATATTATTGAATATAGCATGCGTAAAATGATAGCCAAATCTATAACAGAATTTATCAACATCAAAGAGATTATAGAATATATTGATGATGTTATGGAAAAATCATTAAGAAAAAAATCAAAGAAAAAAACTCATGAAGCTGATATGAATAAGTCAGAAGATGCTCATGAATCAGAAGATGCTCATGAATCAGAAGATGCTCATGAGTCAGAAGATGCTCGTGAATCTGAAGATGCTCATGAATCAGAAGATGCTCATGAATCAGAAGATGCTCATGAATCAGAAGATGCTCATGAATCAGAAGATGCTCATGAATCTGATGATGCTCATGAATCTGATGATGCTCATGAATCAGAAACAGAAAATGTAAAATATCAACCAATACCAGATGGAAATAATTATGAAAATAAAGATGAAAGTCTGAAAGAAGAAAATGATGATGACTTTTCAGTTGATGCAAATGATATAGGTACTATAAACCATTCATCTAAATCAGAAAGCTCTGATATAGATTCTGAAAGCTCTGATATAGATTCTGAAAGCTCAGCAAGGTCTGAAAGGTCTGAAAGGTCTGAGAGGTCTGAAAGGTCTGAGAGGTCTGAAAGGTCTGCAAGGTCTGCAAGGTCTGAAAGGTCTGCAAGGTCTGAAATGCGTGATATAAAGGTAGTTAGTATAACTCAACCAAAATCTATAACAAAAAGGAAAAAACCATCATTTTTTTGAATGGTTGAAAAATAAAAAAATGATTATGTGTGTTAATATGATATAACAATATCAACAAGCATGCCTATGATTACTCGCAACAGAAAGAGATGGACTGATAGTGACAATAATAAGCTTATAGAAATGTATAAACAAAATAAAGACTATGCTTACATGGCTGCAAAATTACAGAGAACAGAGGATGCTATCAAAGCTCGGTTTGTAAAACTTTACATAGTAAAATATATTTATCAAGAAACCAAACCACACAAAGAACAAGAAGAAAAAATATGCAAATTATATAATTTAGTTCCCAGTGATTTAACAAGATACTTAAAATATGCTGGGATATATGTGGAAGAATATTCAGATACATCTTCGGAATGCTCAACAATAGATAATGTATCAGATACAGATACTGTTTATAATCTTAAAATTATTAGTAAAAAAATAAGTGTGTTTGGAACAATTTTCATGTTCTATGCTGTATATAAGATGATGAAAGATGCAAAATGTTTACTTACCTATTGGTAAATGAACTTCCTTATTTATGTTTACGTGTTTCTCATTTTTGTATACATGATTAGATTGTACTTCTTCATTTTGTCTTCGTAATTGTGCTGGAGTATTTTGTGCATTACTGAAAGCTTCATTGATAGGTCCTGTAAAATATAGCCCTCCTATAATTACAAGCACTAACACAACAAATAAAAAGACATACATGACCATATCATTCTTTCTTCTCATACTTATTATGTAGAAAAATAAAAAAATGAATGATATAATATAGAAATTATGTAATCATGTTTAATAGTTTGCTTACCACATACCGTACTATCTGTGTCCAAGATGAAAATATATACGATAGGTGTAAACTATATTTTGAAAAATACCTATGTATCAAAAATACACTGAAACATAATTCAAATATTTTGCAAAATATGCGCATCAAAAATAAGATTCTGCTTATGAAAAATAGACAATTGGAGAAAGAATTACAAAGCTTGTTAAATTATGATATGCCTTCAAAAATAGATTATAGAGATGTTGAAAAGGATTCATATGTATCATACGATGATTATGAAATAATTGAAGCCTAATATCTACCAGATGCTTGTTTCTTGACTTTGATGATGTTTGAATTCTTCTTTTTTGTAAATACACCAGAATCAAATGGTTCTTCTTCATCTCCATCTGTTGCTTTATAACCCATCTCCTGACGCTGTTCTTCAAGTGCTTGCAACTCCCACAAATCTCCACTACACATTCTAAAATTTGCTTCAGAAGCCTTGTACCAAAACACTTGGTCTTCAAGCTTATTACTCTGAGTTTTGTTATCAATAACCATACATTCATAATTTTCAGTAGTCTGCATCATGACCTGTTCAAATGCTTCAAATGTTGGAAACATTCCTGCGTAATGTTGGTAAATCTTTTCACGCTCTCTCCGAATATTATTTCTGAATATAAAAATATAATCTATATTATTTCTCAAAACTGGTGGCAGACCCATGGCATGCTGTAAAGTAATCAAAAAGAATATTTTGTAATGACGTCCATTCATAAAAATAGACCTAATATTAATATTATTAATCCATTTTTTGTCATACATGCAATCATCTAATATAAGAAAAGCCCTGGCATCTATCTGGGAATTACCAAACTTCTTTAATTCTTTTTTTCTTTCTGTTGAAATAGTAACCTGTCTATCTAAGAATTTTTTGATAGTATTTTCATCAGGTTGATCATATATCAACATTTTTGGAATAAACTTTTCAAAAAAACCATTAGCTGCTTCTGTTGGACTTACCACAACTCCAACTGGAATGTCTCTGTGATGGTTTAAAATATTCTTTAGCGTCCACGATTTTCCTGTATTGCGTTTTCCGCAAAAAACGAGTACACTATCTGATGAAATCTTTGATGGATCAAATTTTTTCAACTCTAATTTCATGGTTATAATATACAAATAATTTTAATCTTATTGATTTTAGTTATATTTAACTTTATATCAATATTATACCAAATGTTGCCATTGTACCTTGAAATTCTCCCAACTGGCTCTTACTTCAGGTATTATCATTGCTTCTTTTTTATCTTTGTAGTTTTTTTCTTGGTGCGATATCCATGTAGATAACTGTTTTTGTTCTCTTCCCTTTGGGAATGTCTTGTGTATATGAATATATTCAGTTACTTTATTCAATGATTGCATCCAATACTCTTCTTTGGTCATAAATTTTCTACAAGGATGTCTTTTGATAAAATCTTCCCAAATGGTACGCAACTCTGTATTAGACAAGCTTTGTTTATTATCCTTATAATTTTCTGATTGATGATATAACCATTTTGCTAATACTTTTATATCAGGGTTTGAGTCAGTCAGATAAGGGAGTTTTCCATCATTTTGTGCAGCATATCTCTCAACTTCTGCAATTTTTTCTTTCCATGCTTCAACATTAGTTAGAAAATACTTGCAATGTTTTTGTGTAAATTCTAACCATGTATTTCGTACATTCTCATTTTGCATTATACATGTTTGTTTTTTATAACGATATCGTTGATCTGCAACCCAGTTTGCTAAAGTTGATATTGACTTATCATTATCATTTTCCATTGGTAGCTTGTTATATGTTTGAATATATTCATCAAGGTCTTTTAAATAATCAAACCATTTTCCTTCATTATTTTTGAATAATCTTGGATATTTATTGTTGATATCAATCCATAATTGTTTGATATTTTCATGTTTCATGATTTTTGCATTATTTTTGTAATTGGATTTTTGAGCAAGAATCCAAACACCAAGCCTTTTAATATTTGTATTTTTGTGTTCACTTGAAGGAAGTTTATCATGTTTTAATATATATTCATCTACATGATTTAGGGTATCACACCATATTTCATGTTCTGACTTAAATAAATTATTATGTGTTTCAATAAATTTACTCCATGATAAGACTATGTTGTCTTTTTTAAATACTTGGCTTTTATTTTTGTAAAGCTGTTTTTGTATAGTCAACCATCTTCCCATTTTTCTAACAGAAATATTCTTATCTGTACCAGATGGTGTCTTATTATGTTCTTGTATATATTTTTGTACCATTTCCAATTTTTCTTCCCAAGTGTACATCTTAAATTCCTTAATTCCAAGAGTATAAATACTTATCACTTCCTTGTCTTTCTTAACAATCTCTATATCTTTTTCATGAGCATTATTATAGAAATCAACAGTATTTAGATTAATCTTATCTCTAAACATGATATCATATTCTTTAATACTTGATAGAGTATCCAATATTTCTTCATAATCATTGCACCAAATATAGATATTGGCAACTTTGTAAGGATTGAGTCTATCTATCCTATTTGCTCTGCACATTCTTTGTATGGTTGTGATTTTATTTTTGGGTGGGTAGCTGATATACACTGCATCACATGTTGGTATATCAATACACTCATTTAGAATTTTGATATTGAATAATATCTGTATCTTATCATCATTATCAGAGAATTTATGTAGCTTTTCTTTACGATTATTCTCATTGTCTTGACAACATATGCTATCAATCTCCACATCCATGATATAGAAGTCATTAAGAGTCTGCATACTTTTCATCATGGCTTTCATATCTTCTGTATCTCTGCAATAGACTATGCACTTCCTTGAACCATTATTACTCAGACAAGAATACAAGAATTTGCATCTACTCTTCATTACATTGTCAATATCATAAATTGACAGTTCTTTGTCAAGTTCCTCACTATTTTCATGAACAGTAGGAAGCCATAATTTATAATCACAAATATATTTCCTATCAATAGCCTCTGTCATACTCATATTATAAACTACATCTCCAAACATCCATTCCATATCATAGCATTCATCATCATATTCTATATCATATATTCTGGGTGTAGCAGACATGAAGAGAATTCTATGTTCAGACATAAGCAGCTTAAAGATATTATTGCAATTATCTGATATGTTATTTTTGGACAGATTATGATATTCATCTATAATGAATAGTGCATCTTTGAACATTCCCAAACACTCACTAATGACATCCATAGAGTCATATGTGCAAGATATCAGCAATGTTTCATTATGCTTGATGAATTCCTTGATGCTTTCTGTATCTCTTATACCATCGCAATCAACCAATAGAGCATTATTTTTATTATAACCATATTCTATGAAATTGTTAAGGTTTTGATTTGCAAACTCTCTCAATGGAGATAGAATAATTATATGTTTGTAATGACAGCTTATGAGATATCCTACAAATGTCTTACCGCAACCACAAGGTAAAGAAATGATACCTCTCGTATTATTCTCATAATATGTTTTACACTTGTCTACAGCTTCTATCTGATATACATAAGGCTTTATATTATTATCAATAACTGCTATATTTTTATGCTCTTTTTTTGCATATGGAAACTTCACAAAGTATATATTGTCCCCATATACAATTTCTTGCAATTTGTCTATTTCATTACTACAATCTATTGGTACCACCCGAGATGTCTGCAATCCAGCTATATATTTGACATTTCTGGATAAGCAGTTAGTATAGTAAAGGTATGTATCTATAGTAGGAAGACATGCTGCACGTATCATGACACCTGCAATATTTTCAATTGTCAAACCATTCTTATAGCCATTTTTACACTGTACTATAGAACATCTGTTGTGCGTATCTTCAATTTGTACAATATCTATTCCTAAATCTTGATGACAATGGATGTTTCCTTCTCTAACATCTTTGCGCAACAATCTCATACTATTATGAGAATCTATTAGGCAATTTTGTATCAGAATATTCTCAGGACATTCATTCCATAGATACGCATTTTTATGTAGTTTGTGAACAATAAAGTTTTTGATAAACTGTTCATAATCTCTTCCTTTATCCTGATTACTCATTGTTATGATGATGCTTTCATTATCTAAATGTAATCATTTTTTCCATATTTACAATACATTCAAGTATCATATGGTGTAAAACCTGTATACATATTGTCAGGTATTTTTTTCAAAGTAGCAGGGTCTATGTATGTATATTCTCCTCCCTTCTGCAATTTTGTATTACCTTGTTCGGTTCCCAAGAGTAGATAAAATGCAATTGTAGAAATCATATACATTATCAAAAATGTAATGAAATTTGTCAGTGTATATACAGTATAATGATATTCGTCTTTTTTATATTCACTGTATTGTATTGCCGCAAATATAACAGTAGTTGCGAATAGCGACCATAGATAATACATCTATCATTCATATCATAAGAAAATATAGAGTATATCAGCGCATATGCTACAAGAATGCATAACAAAATGTTAAAATAGTAGACAATATCATCAAATATTCCTTGTGCATAATGTAATTAGAATATTTTTCAGGTGAAAGCATCCAATCTTTATAAGTCTTGCAACATTGCATACGTGGTTTGTATGATAACAAGATAAGCGTGTTAGACCACAATAGAATTATCATACACATTGCATGATATTCTTGAGAAGATTTTGGTAGCAAATATATACAAAGTACATATACAATACATAAAGTTTGTGCTGTCATTTCATATTATGAACAGTTCAAATCTTTATGCGTAATTTATTCAATCTTCCTACAAATATGTTAAGCCAATTATGTGGTTTTTGCCATTTTCTGAGAAGATATGTGTGTTTGTTTATAACAGTAAGGTAAAGATTCATCTATTATATAATAATATTTCTTATGTATTTATATCCTGTGTCTTCAAGATAGTCTAAATATACTTTCAAATCATGGATTACTTTCTCATAAGGAGAATAAGCTTAATTGCGAGATAATTCATAATAGGGATAAGAACGCAGTCCAAAATATGTTATACATAGTAAAACATATATTTGAGAAAGGAAAAAGACCAGAAGTGTTTAGTAGAATTCATACATAGTTCTCGCTATGTACTAACCACATTTTTACTACTTTTTAATATTTTTTTCGCTATGTAGTCGGCGTTTTAAATGTTAAAATGTGTCAAATAAACATTTATATTTATCAGGATTATTTTCAACAAATCCCCTTTCAATACCCCTGAGTTTGTCAAATATGATGTCATCTGATCTTGAGTTACAAAGACTATCAATAGATTGTTCTGTTTGCCAGTTGTTATCAACAAGGTATTTAAAGGGTCCATCTTCTGCTTTTTGCAATAATAATCTGCTTTTAATCTCATCAATGCTCATCATATTTTGTAAAACATATTGGGCAGCAATGTGCATGGATAAATAATTAGGATCATCTATATTTTGAAAGTCAGTATTGATTTTCATATGAGCAACATATTCTTCTAATGTCTCATAATTGTTGATAGTTAAAAAAACATCTCTCCATGTATTTATAAATTTGGTATTTGGCTTGCATGCAAAAAACCAATTTTCTATAACAGGATAATCATGATTTGTTGTAAAAAGCTCAATATAATATCCTATAAATTCTGCTGTTTTATTCACAAACAAATCATCTAAACTTTTGTTCATGATGATGGAAGCATCACTCCAAACACCTCCGTATTTTGCAAGTATGTTCAAACGAATCATATCAGACTTTCTTTGATGTGTTGTGGCAAATTTATATTTATCAAAAGAAATATCTGGTAAATATTTTGATAAATTCTTATCATTTAGTATATTAATTTCATATGTGGGATTATGTTGCTTCCAAGTAGCTATACATTTTTGTATTATGTCTGGTAATTTCTCTTCATGCCAATATGTCCAAATAATTTTTGGTATTTCTTGTTGCAGTGTAAAACCTTCAAACTTTTTGAGATATTCTATCAGATGATATACAAATATGCTTAATATTGCGACACTTGTTATTGCAATTAAAAGCAGCCATTTCATTTATTATATCTTATATAAAAATATTATGCAGTATGGATAAAATTAAAATGTAAGAAGCTTGAATTTTTAGAGATGTATCATAAGATCATAATTTTGTAATGTTATATTATTTCCTTTTTTGGAAATTTAATATATATATCTATTTATAGGTATATATGTCCGCTACAAATATACCTATGACTGCTTTAGACCCTGCGTTATTTGGAATATTTGATAATGCTCGCCAGAATGCTAATATTGTAGACCATACAAGACACATTGGAGAAAATATGATAAATTCATCAGCAAGAGAATTTGGAAGAGTTAATGATAATATTGAAAGAAATGCTATTAATACGAATCAATTATTAGGAAAAGCAGAATCAAGTATAAAAGATACTATTAATGATACATCCACAGTTAATTTAGCTGCAACAGAAAGAACAGGTGCTACAAATATATCAAGTTTATACCAAGGAAACACTGCTTTATTAAATTCTATTGAGAGAAACGGTGCAGCAAACAGCATTGCATCAGAAAAAGTAGGCGCTGCAATGTTATCAGGACTTGCTGACAGAAGTGCTATTATTAGAGAAGGCGTTGAAAGAAATGCTAATTATATAAATTCTGCAATTGAAAGAACCAACGCATTAAATCTTACAGCAATTGAAAGAAATGGTGCTACTGCACATAGTGCTATAGAAAGAATGGGAGGAGTAAATCTTGCAGCTGTTCAAAATTTAGCAACAAATATGGAAAGAAATAACGGTGATGCTAAATTATTTTCAGCAAATCACTTTAATCAAGTTGAAAAACAAGCAGGAGATTATTTTGCAAATACTCAGCGTAATTTTGGTTTAATGGATAATAATCTTCTTAAAGTTGAAAATAGTTTGGGGCGCTTATCAGACCAACACTTTGCTGCTTCGCAAATTGAAATGTTGAAAACAGCAGCTATGTTAGATAAGAATATTGATAAGAATGGAACTGAATTATACAAGCAAGGTGCTGAAAATTTTGCAAAAACACAATTAGATATGGCAAAATTAGAATTTTCAATTGCAAAGCAAGCGGCTGAAAATTATGCTAATCTTCAAATTGAAAATGCTAAAAATCGTCTTGGATTAGAACAAAAAATTACTGAAACTGGAAATGATATCAAGATGAAAGTAATGAAAGAAAGTGAATCTTTTAAAGCTCTTTTTAATGAACGTAGTATAGATTATTTACGTGATAATTTGCAAAATGAAAAGATTATCCATGCCATGGACCATCATTATGGACATCACGGACATCATCATGATTACTACGGACATCACGGACATCGCGGACATCATCGTAGATTGTATTATGAGGATGGTCCAAATGTTGTATATGATTACAGAAACAATTATAATAATAATGATGATAGAAGAGGTCGTAGAAATGATTCACCTGTGCGTAATAGAGATTAGCAATTAACAACATTATCATCATCAAAATGGAAATCAAACAAACATAATTATTGTTCACCTAATATCATATTAACAACATATACATCAAATTTCATATATAATACATCAAATTTCATATATAATTATTCATCCAATATATATAATTATTCATCCAATATATATGATTATTCATCCAATATATATGATTATTCCTCAAATATATATGATTATTCCTCCAATATATATGATTATTCGTCCAATATATATGATTATTCCTCAAATATATATGATTATTCATCCAATATATATGATTATTCATCCAATATATATGATTATTCCTCAAATATATATGATTATTCATCCAATATATATGATTATTCCTCAAATATATATGATTATTCGTCCAATATCATATATAATACATCCAATATTATACCAGAAGGCGGTGTATTAAATAATCAAACTGAATTAGACATAAGTAGTGACGATGATGATGATAATAGCAATCATGGTGATAATAGCAATCATGGTGATAATAGCAATAATAGCAATAATAGCAATAATAGCAATAATAGCAATAATAGCAATCATTGTGATAATGGCAATAGAAATCTAAATATTACTAATGTCAATGCAATAGATGGAAAAAAAACTTGAAAATTTTACAAGCGTTTTTTAGAAGAATTGTTATAGTGAATAAATTACAAACATTATACAATGAATATATTGAAATAGAACATTCTGTATCAATCATACAAGCAAGTATAAAAAGACATTTTACAATGACCAAAAATAATAAATACTAATTTTTTTATATTTTATGCAGATAAAATGAAAAAATGATTGGATTTAAGTGAGAATATTTCTGTATCATAATCATGAAGCTCAAGAATCTTGTTGAATTGACAATCATTATTGCCTTGTGTTTATCAAATTATATGATAATAATGCAATATTATAATGAATATGTTCCTGAAAACTTTTCCATAAAACAACTCTTAGATAAACAGTACAGATGTATCAGATATTTTCATGCAAAGGAATATGATAAATTTGCTCATAATTCTTGCAAATCTTACATGCACGATTATATTAATTTCCAATTAGAAAGGTCAAGATTCATTTATATGTATTATGCACATAATCTGATTATGGCAAGTATGTTTGTAATATTTCACTTAGTATTGTAAAATAGAAAGTTAAAAAATAATTAGTGTAAACTTCATGTTTCTTTTTTTGGATGATTGCTGGATGTCTCTCATACGAAAAACCTAAGATAATTTGATTTTGGATGATTGCTGGATGTTTCTCCTACGAAAAACCTAAGATAATTT
>Ga0208723_1000075_pt1 | contig 39138 bp, 46 predicted proteins | sample LakMenEpi31Aug12_FD_150750 | JGI IMG/M metagenome (GOLD analysis project Ga0208723, IMG submission 150750) | Freshwater microbial communities from Lake Mendota, WI - 31AUG2012 deep hole epilimnion (SPAdes) | ecosystem: Environmental > Aquatic > Freshwater > Lake > Epilimnion/Euphotic zone ...
ATCTGCTCCAAATCTAATATCTAATCTCTAATGAAATTGTATGTATTATATTGACCAATAATGTAGTAGCTTTATTTAACTCCTTTTTGGTTCTCCCATATTGTCTTTATTCTTTTTGTTTTTTCTATTTATTTGTACCATATCAAATCTTCAAGAGTGTAAAAGAGATATTATTATCATTTATAAATTAGGTATGTATAACTTTTTAATACTTATAAGTATAATTATTATAACAGTTGTAAGCAGTATAAAATTTAAAAATACTGAAACCTTTAATAATAAAGAAAAGCAAATACATGCATTTGTCATAAATTTAGATAGGAATATAGAGCGTTATAATGCATTCATGAAAGTATATAATATGCACATGAGCACAACTCCTATAAATCGTTTTGTTGCAGTTGATGGTTCAAAGTTATCTTATGATGACATACAGAAAATTTCAACACCAGAAATTCTGAATGGTATTGAGACAATAGATAAAACACATCAAAGGGTAAGTAATGAATATTTAACACGAGGAATGATTGGATGTTATCAAAGTCACATTGGTTTGTATCAATATGCTTTACAAAAAGACTATGATGTCATTATGGTTTTTGAAGATGATGCTGATTTTAATATAGATTTGATGCAATTTATACATGATATTGGAGAATTACCATTAGATTGGGATATGTTGTTATTAGGAGATGTTGGAATATTCAAACAGCAACCATATACAGATGCATGGAAACGTGTCTATGAATTTTGGGGATTACAGGGATATATCATTAATAAGAAAGGTATGCAAAAAATAATAGAAAATGCATATCCAATAAAAAAACAGATTGATCATATCATGAGTGATTTGGCACAGAACAATGTGTTGAAAATTTATTCATATAAAATATGCCTAGTAAATCAAGCAGCTCCTTACTCAGATGTTCAAATGCAAGTAACACAATAGAAATGATAAAAAACAAAGTTAAAAAGGGGATGCATTCTATAAGACAGGTAATAGAACAAAGTTTAAGAAATGTATGAACATGCACTATTATGGGTTTGGAAGAAGCTGTTGTTAAGTACTTATACACTTGTATTCCTATTCTAAAACATGTCCAAAAATCTCATTTTGGACTTTTTTTGTTTTTTCGTATTTATTTATATGATTCCTGATCCTCCTTGCTTAATTCCTTCCATTCTGATGCTGCTACCCTCATAAGGTCCTTCGCGGCTACCTCCGGACTCTCCGATTTCAGCTTCTCTATCCTCTCCTTCACATACTTGTTGTATGCCGATGGAGCGCGTTTCGGTTTGTCGCTTACCTTCGCTGGTCTCCCACGTTTCTTTGGCTTCTCATCATCAGATGATGATGCCTCTGTATTCTTCATTGTCTTCTTTGCTGTCTTTGCAGTCTTCGTCTTGTACACTTCTGTTAGCTTCTCTTTTAACTCCTTCAAGCTGTACTCCTTCTCTGTGTCTATCAGTTGCACAAACTCGTTCATGATTTCAGTCGTGTTGGTGGTTTGCGAAAGCGCAGTCATTCCGGTTGAATGGTAATGAATTATTTAATTACCTTAATCATTTTTTTCATATTTATTGTGCTTTTTCATACAATTGTTTTTCCAATTTCTTCATTCGTCGGTAAATGTGTGAATTTTATTTTGACAACTTATGTATAAATGAACAACACATAAATATAAAAGACCAAATTATAGGGGTGATAAACCTATATCTATATTACATAGTAGTTTTCAAGTGCGTTGAGAGAAACAATAAAAATCAATGACTATATTGACGTGATAATTGATATGATATTTTCCTACCTCGTCATAAAAACGCCTTAAATCCTCCTTCAGATTAGTGTGATTTTATGTCTAATTTTAGGATAATTCTTATGTTTTTTTTCTCGCAATATTATTATATATTATGACTTTACCTAAATGTTGTGATGTAAAAGGTGTAAAAAATATGTGAAAATTAAATCAAATTTTTGATACTCTTGTATGTATATAAAGATTTATTCATGATGTATATACATGTTTTCGGTCTTGATTCCAATATACAATGGAATTGAATTTTTGGATGAATCATTGACATCGGTAATCAATCAAACTTTCAAGAATTGGGAGGTAATAATTGGCATCAATGGTCATGATATAAATTCAGAGGTTGAAGAAAAAGCCAAATGTACTGTTTCTGTTTTAGGAAATGATGTTCATGATATTAGAGTAATTTATTATGATACTAAGGGGAAATCTGCTACATTAAATGCTATGTTGAAAGATTGCAAATATGAATACATTGCCTTATTAGATGTTGATGATATATGGCTACCAAACAAATTAGAAAAACAAGCTCAATATGTTGCTAATTACGATGTAGTCGGTACTGATTGTCAGTACTTTGGAACACGTAATGATAAGACTTTTATCCCATGTGGTGATATTTCTGAATTTAACTTTTTAAGTAGTAATCCTGTGATTAATTGTAGCGCTATTATTAAAAAGGAACTCTGTTACTGGGACCCGTGTATATTTTCAGGTGTAGAAGATTATGATATGTGGCTGAGACTGAGATATGAAAAACGAAAGTTTTTTAATATACCAGAAATATTATGTTTACATCGCTTGCATCCCATAAGCAATTTTAATAACTCCAACAACAATTATGTAGAAGCGCTCAAACATAAATGGATTAATATATCATTGAAAAGATTTACACCATTGAAGATTAAAAATGGTACAAAGTTAAAAAAAATATTGTATATAAATTAGCTACAAAGTCTCATGAGTAGATATCAAGTATACAAGACATTTAGACATTATAAACAAGGAAAAGAAGCAAAATCTATGGATGAAATTTGCATTAATAATGATGATAAATTCAAACTCCAAATACAGCAGTTGTTTTTACAAGAATTTATCATCAAACATACAGGTATAAAAAATCTCTTGTTTTACCACGAAATTGGTTCTGGTAAGACTTGTACTGCTATAACAGTAGCAGAAGCATATATACAGTCTATACAAATTGCATCTACCCAAATAGCTAAGGCAACTATCATATTGCCTGCAAGATTGCGTACAAATTTCATTGATGAATTAGTAGGTCCTTGTGGCTTTCAAAAATACATTTCAGACGAAGATTTGGCATTATACAGGTCACATACAACACCTAAATCCACAAAGAATAGAATTAGTAAGCAATTTACAATTGCAATAAATAGGAACTATAATATTCTATCATATGAGGGTTTTGTCAAGATGATGATGCAGAACAAAAGCAATATCATAGAGTTTATTCAAAAATGGACAAAGAATAATATCATCATAGTAGATGAAGCACATAATATATTTTCCACTAAATATGATATTAATGTATACAATAGTATATATCAATCTGGTATTATCCAACGTTCTTCCAAAGGTATGGCTGCTATATTAATGAATTTGATAGTTAGATACTCTGATGAGAGCTGCAAGCTAATATACCTTACTGCTACACCAATATTCAACAATTTGGACCAACTTAGTGAATTAGTAAAGGTAATGACACCAGATGTTGAATTACCTAAGAAAACCAATCTAAGACAATTGATTGAATTGTTAAGAGGAAAAGTCAGCTATTTTCCAGGTGTTAGTAAAAATGCCTATCCGTCTGTTGAATATAAAAATCATAACATAATGATAACATCTAAACAAGATCAGTTCATACATTTGATTGCTGAAAAAAATGAAGATGAATCATTAGACGACAATGATGAAGATGCATTTATGTTGAAACAAAGATTGGCTGAATTAAGTCTACTAGATAAGACACAGATACATGCCGAACATTTAGAAGAATATGCTCCAAAGATTAAGCTGCTTGTTGAAAATATTGAAAGCTCGGTTGGAAAACAAATCGTGTATACTAATTTTGTTGACAGTAGCATTAATATTATACAGAAGATCCTTGTAGAGAAAGGGTGGTATAATATACTGCAAGTTGCAAATCATATAAATGATCCTATTAGTTGGGAGCAATATAAGAATAGGACATTTGCAATATGGTCAGGAGATACTAATGATCAACAAAAACAACTTATCAAGACAATTATAAATTGTAAAACAAATATATTTGGAGAATATATTAAATTAATTATTGGAAGTCCCTCGATTAAAGAGGGGATCAGCTTTCTAAATATACAAGATATGCATATAATAGACCCTGTATGGAATATGTCTGCAAAAAATCAAATTGAAGGAAGAGTAATTCGCTATTGTTCACATATTGATATCAATGAAGTGGATGATGCGCCGTTAAAAAGGAAAGTCAACATACATTATTACAAGTTAGTACATAATCCAAATGGTCTTGTTGAAGCCACTGCAGATGAAATTATATATGACAAGATTATCCCAGAAAAACATAAATTTGTAGCACTTGGTGAAAAGTATCTGAAAAAAGTTGCAATAGATTATCATTTATTTAAGAATATGTACAAATCACCAAGATCAACAAGCCCTAAATCTGGGAATTCTTCAATAAGCTATAGTGACGAAGATACAGTTGTCTCATTAAGGCATCAAAAAGAAAAACAATGTCCAAAAGACAAAACTCCTATTAATGGAATATGTAAAGAAGGATATGAGATCAAAAGAAACAAGTCTGGTATACCTTGTTGTTATAAAAAAAATATATCAGCATCAAAGACATTGGGATGCGCTATTGACACAATACAGATTCATGGTAAATGTCCAAATGGACATGCTGCTAAGACTAAAAAAGATAGTGTACAATGTTGTAAATCAATGCAAATAAGTGATACTGAAAATGCGACTATGTTATCATCGAGCAAAACCAATTATGGCACAAGAAGAATAACCAGATCAATGACATCGCAAAATAAAAAATTGGGCACACCTGTATAGATTAAATAGTAATAAACATCATGAAAGCCTTCTCTTTACCAATCAATAACTAAAAAAGTGTTATTTTCTCAGATAAGATATTTATGTTCAAGTATACGTTCTTGGATATATTTTGGGATTGAATATCTTACAGACATATATTTCTTTTCAAATTGCTCTTCTAATAAATCTCTGAAGGCACCTTTGATGTGTAGTATTTCTTCAGCTCCTTCAAAGAAATCTCCTACATTCGTGGAGATGATACATTTAACATAACTACCTTCATAATCCTCGTATAAAATGTTCATTTTGTAGTGAAGATATGTCAAATGTCCCATAACCATAGTATGCTTTTGTTCACCATTGAATTCATAATCAAACATCATATTGTATATACAGTATAGTATTGTATCATTTTTTTGTATTTTTATGATGTACTCACATAAAAGTTGCAAGGTCAGAAGGATTTGATGCGTTGGTACATCTGCTAAGTTCATAGAACAGATAAACATATATAACTATAAGTAAATATAATACAGCAGAGCATATTATGTTGAAGTATATAACAGAAATACCCGCAAATATAAAAAGAGTCAAAATAGATATAGGTCTATCTTACAATGCACCACATTCACAAGATTGGTTAGAGAATGACAGTACAAATGAATTATTCGTGTTTGGATTTGAACCTAATCCAGAATGTGTAGAAATCATTAAAAAAGGCGGTATACAAAAGAAGGAACCGTCGCATGGTAAGTGTATTGAAGATAGATTTTTACAAAATAAATTTTGTTTAATTCCTGTAGCACTTGGTAATGTTACTGAATGTACTTATATGGACTTTTATCAGATGACACAAGATTGTGGTACATCTAGTCTTCATAAACCATGTGATGAATCTATTGGAACTGTGAAAAGTGTTACAAAAGTACCAGTGTATTCTTTGAAAGACTTTTTTGATGCATTTGATTGGAACACAATTCCTTATATAGAGTATATCAAAATAGATGCACAGGGATCAGACCTAGACATTTTACGCAGTGCAGGAGATTATTTGAAAGAACGTGTTGTATATATCACTGCAGAACCAGAATCAAAACAATATGATGATGTGTCTCATAATACTTTAGAAAATATGCGAGCGTATTTGGAATCTCAGGGTTTTGAATATATAAAACATCCTAATACATTTGATCCTACATTTTTGAATTCCCAGTATGCTTATCTAAAAAATGATATTTATATTCGTCAATATGGGTAATAATGTATATATGATATACACTGTTGAAGAATTTTTTTATATAAGTATATCTCATTTTAGATCTTCAAGGGTGTATAAGAATCATAATAATGCGTATTGGAATTATTGGAACAGGAAGATTAGGAATATGTATGGCACTGTGTTTAGATGCTGTAGGATTTGATGTAACTTGTTATGATATTAATAAAACACTGATGAATGATATTAATACTAAAACATTAGATAGTAATGAACCTTGTGTGACAGAAATGTTAAAAAATTCTAACCTTAAAGTTGCAGATAAAGAAGAAGATATTGTTATTGGATATGATGTTATATTTGTATTTATACAGACACCATCATTACATTCAGGTGGTTATGATCATAGTTATATTGATGCATTTATAAATAAATGTGTAAATATTGATTACAAAAAGACAGATATTCGGAAAGTTATTGCAATATCATCAACTGTCATGCCAGAATATACTGATTCTATCATGCAAAAATTAAATGATAAAGGGATAGATATATGCTATAATCCAACATTTATAGCACAAGGTTCAATAATTGCAAATCTTGTTAATCCTGAATTAATCCTTATAGGAGGATATTCGTATGATGCTATGGATACAATTGAAGCAATACATAAGAAGATCGTTAAAAACAATGCATCTTTTCATCGTTTGACTCCTTATGAAGCAGAAATAACAAAGATATCTATTAACTGTTTTATCACAACAAAAATAGCATTTGCAAATATGGTAGGTGATCTACTTAAGTCAAAAAATATTGTTCCAACAAATGTGCTAAACGCAATTGGTTCTGATAGCAGAATCGGTAATAAGTATTTGGGTTATGGATTTGGATTCGGTGGTCCATGTTTCCCAAGAGATAATAGAGCTTTGCAATATTACGCAAATAAGCAAGGGTTTGAATTTGACTTATGTGAGATAACAGATAAATTAAATGTAGACCACTTAGCATATCAGTATAGACTAATTAAAGATTCCAATAAAGAACATGAATTTACTTATATTACATATAAAGATAATTCTGATATTTTAGAAGAATCACAAAAATTAAAATTGGCAGTTATGTTAGCAGACACGGGTCTGAAAGTTATCATAAAAGAAAGGGCACATATCATTGAAAAATTGAAGAGAATATATGGCGATAGTAAGTTTGTCTATAAGTGTATTACTTGATGTAATTCCTGATACTCTCCCATTCTTCCAATGGAGGATGATGAAATGGTATATAGATAACTTTATTTTTATTATAGATTCCTGCAAGGTAACTAAAAGAACTTTTTGAAATGACAAGAATATCCGCAGAACAAAAATGATGGAATGTGTCAATTGCATCTGTGTTTATATGCACTTGCACCCCATCTAATTCTGTTAATGATATATATTTTTTGTAAATATTTGGTTGTGAAAATATATGAACATCTGCATGAGGATACAATTTTTGTAATTCAGATATTAACATTATATACTGATAGTCGCGGATCTCGTATCTCCCTTCCAAATTTTCAAAATCTTTTATTTCACACTCATCATCGTGATGGTTAATAACACGTATATGTATTGCGATATTTGTTCTATTCGTTTTAAATAATTGTAGAGTTTTATTTTTATTACTTTCTTGATAGAGTCTCTTTATATCATCTTGTACAATTTTATAATATGTGTTCGGAACACGATCAACAATATCAAAAGGTAATGAAATTGAAAATATTTTGTTTTCAGTATTCGCTATAGTTTTGAGATCTTGCATATTCAAACGATTACTATAAATGATTTCATGATTTGGTGGATATTGTTCCTCTGTTAATGTCTTAATGTTAAATAATTTATCCCATTTTTCATTCCACGACGGATCATTATCGTAATTATGGCCAACTGTTACCATTTTATGCAAAAACTTTAGATTATGTATTTTTGCAATACCAAGAAGCCCTATGATTCTTTGATATTGTGCTCCCACCCCTTCACATGTCATATTATAAGTTAAATACATAGGGTAAATATATAATATAATATATAATTAATTTTATATCATATTCATTTAACATCGGTTATTCTACACCTTTTACACCTTTCAACATTTAAAATGGCACAAAATATTATTTTTATTGTGTATTATTATGAAACATTTATATTCAGTAACATATCAACACTATACTAATGCTATAGAAATGTTCTTAATATTACAAAAGAAGACAGGTTTGACTTATAATGAACTGAATGAAATATACAAAAAAGGACATATATAATAGAATAGATTATATGAAGAAAACAATAATGAAAAGAAATAAACTATTTATAAGGACTAATAGTCGACGTTATAAATGTTAAAAGGTGTATAAACATGCTTTTCAGATATTTTCTTAAACAGTATTTAGTAAATGCGTGTATGTACTTTCATCATGTGAAATAATATAATATAATATAGGATATTTATGTCAATTCAAAAATGATGAACAAGAAAATATACCATAGTACATTATGTATCTTCAATTGTGTAAAACATTTGCTATGATTTTTAAGGTTTTTTCATAAAAAATGATACAATATATGAGTTTGTATGTTATAGCAACATGAGTTCTGCTAATCGGGTCCCCGATACAACCATTTTCAAAATCAAGCGACTTTCTTTTGCGAAGCTCAAGGAAACAGGTCTGTCAAATGGTGGAACAATATTTGGTGGTTTCGTTCGTGATGAGTTCATATCCGAGTACTATACTGGAAAATACAAGCGAGAAAATCCAACTGCAACTGATAAACAATATTGGAAAGCAGCTCATTCTCCTGCCACACGTGCTCGGATGTTGCTTCCAAGCGATATGGATATCAGCTTCACTTCTGAAAAAGAAGTAAACAAGTTCATTAATGATGTAAGGGCTATAAAAGAGTTCCACAGAGTGCATGTGATTGACAGAACTCGTGACTTGTCTAATAACCAGTTCTCAAAATATTATAGTATGCAAAATATTTTGCACAGCATCAAGCAACTTTCAATACATATGAAAGTAGGCAACAATATCCCTTTCATTACCGAAGGGCATACAGTTGTCATAATGGTTGATGTCATGATTCCAAATGACACAACATTACAGCCTCCTTTCAACAATCTGGACATGCTTTGCAACGGTTTCATCATGTCTGGAACAGGAGACAAGACATTTTCAAAACATACCGGAACTATTATCGACAGATACACTGATTACGAAAAAGCAGTTGTAGTTCCTCAGATATTGCGAGATATGCGAGACTTTAAAACTGTCTTGTGTATGACAACAGCATGTAGTCAAAAAAAAACAACAATCAACATCATAGCACTGAATAGAATCAACAAGATGATGCAGAAACCTATCCCTTGGTCATTCACAAACATGCCTTTCAAGCAAGAAATATATCAAGAGCTTACAAGTGATAAATGTGATTGTTGTATATGCTCATGTGATTTGCAACAAGACGACCAAATAGCTTACACTGTTTCATACAAAGACGACGGGACTGAACTTCCTGCAGCTAAGGTACATGTCAAGTGTTTGATGCAGTACCTCCACCATCAAAGAGATGAATTACAATCAAATATACTGCCATTTGATAATAAAATAGCAATATTCAAGTGTCCTTACAGAAATGCAATCTCATTCGCACGCTGCAATCGGGATGTGCAGTTCACATATAGGACAGATTTGTAAATATGTAAATATGTAAATATGTAAATAAAAATGACAAAAAATAAAAAAAGACCAATTTTTTGGCATTTTTTGTAGATTTTGAAGAGGTATTATTGCAACAAATTTGGAATGTAGAGACCAGAATGGGGGGAAGTCTATAATATAGATGAATATAGAACTTCTTGCCTTAATTATAAGACAGAGGAACCTTCTAGTAATTTATACTTACCAGATAAGAATAATAAAACACGAAAAATACATTCTATCCTAACATATAAAATGGAAAACAACAGGTTAGGATGTATCAATCGTGATAAAAATGGTTGTAAAAATATTCAAAAGGTATTTGAATATTATATAAAAAATAATGAAAGACCTGAAAACTATAGAAGAGGTCAAACAATACAAAAACTACAAACCGCTCTTGAGCTGTCAAATTGTAGTTAGCAACTTTAATGTTGTCATTTACATCAGATGAAAATGAAATAGACTTAATTATTTTATATAGTTTTGTCTCATTTTTCTTTTCGGTTGGTGTAATATCTTTATCTTATATGATAAAAAATACAATCTTCATTTTAACAATGTGCCAGCTAAAATAAATGCAGATATATCAATTCCACATATGAACATCTTATATATTGCAAATAATGAAGCATATTCTGAAAAATTTTGCAGAATACCACAAGGCAGTTTTGGTATGCCAAGAGTTATGTAGAAAAAATGTTTGAAATCCAGAAATATTTGCAGAATCAAAAAAAACCTAAAGGCTATAATATTATTAACAAACATTTTTAGGTGGACAAAAATTAAAAAGTAACAAAAAGAAATTGAAGACAATTTGAAGCATTTGCGACACACAGTGATTCAACAAAAAGACCAAAAAGAGGTCTTAATATTATATTATAATCTATTCGTATTCTATATCCCAGTATTCCCTGTTTTCATCTAATATACTATATCCATATTTCTCAACCATTTCGTGAAACATATAATATGCTCCTTCGTATATTTCATCTGATGCTTCATGAACATGTTTACATAATCGCTCCTGAATTTGCTCGTCACTCTTGATAATGCATTCATATTTATCCATGATTTTGATTTCTGTATCCTCGAAATAAGGATCATATATGCTGTTATACACATATTCCTTGTATTCTGATATCATCAGGTTGAAGAAATTTTTTTGAATCTCCTCATTACTTTTGTAAACATGACTTATCAATTCATTTATTGTTTCATCTGTCTGCTTTCCAAATACATACCCAATGACGACTTTATGAAGTTTATTGTATAAGTCTATTGCTTTGTATGTATTGTATTGTCTTTCTATGTTCTTGTTTTCTTTTACTATCTTTGTTGTCATAACAATCTTCTTTACATCTTCTTTTGACAAGTTTTTGAATGTTTGCTCATTGAGCAATACCAATGACATAACTAATTCGCTTTGCTGCATTTCTGAATATGTTTCCTTGTTGTCCAATTAATCTTTTGGATTACCGTCATCATTTTTTCGCAATTTTTATGCATTTACATACAAATGTTATTACATGACCAAAAAATACTTCTTTTGGTTCTTTTTTTATGTTTTGTCATTGGCTTGGTATGATTGTATTTACTTGTATGATTCTTGTTCTTGCTTGGTAAGGTCCTTCCATTCTGCTGCTGCCATCTTCATGAGATCCTTTGCAGGTACTTCTGGTGTTTCACTTTTAAGCTTCTCAATGCGCTCCTTAACATACTTATTATATGCTGATGGAGCGCGTTTGGGTTTGTCGTTGACCTTTGCAGGTCTTCCACGTTTCTTGGGCTTTTCATCGTCGTCAGATGATGTGTCAGACTTATCTGACTGCTTGGCAGACTTAGCAGCACTGGCTGTCTTTGTCTTGTATACTTCTGTAAGCATTTGCTTGAGTTCATTGAGCTTATAGTCCTTGTCAGTGTCAATGAGTTGGACAAACTCGTTGATGATTTCGGCAGTCTTGATGGTTTGCGGAAGCGCAGTCATTCTGGTTGAATGGTAGTTTTATTTTCATACCCCTAATCATTTTTTGCACATGATTACAATTTTTGATGCAAATGTTTATGTCATATCATATACATACTTAAAAATTTGTCTCATATAATAAGTAATAAGAAAATGCAGATATTTGTGAAGACCCTAACAGGTAAAACTCTTACTCTTGAAGCAGAGTCATCTGATACTATTGATATGGTTAAATCAAAGATTCAAGATAAAGAAGGTATACCACCTGACCAACAGCGTCTAATATTTGCTGGAAAACAATTGGAGGATGGTAGGACATTAGCAGACTACAACATACAAAAGGAATCTACGCTACATTTGGTTCTCCGTTTACGAGGTGGGCAAAATCGTCATATGCTTTACTAAGGAACGTTCTATGTTCATGAGGCTTAGCGTATACATATATGTCTATCATAAATTTATAAACATCAATGATATTGGTGTCATTCATATATAGATATATATTATATACAATAAACAATGTAATGCCAAAATACACGTCTTGTAATAACACTCTGACATCCTTTCTATAATGTAAAATAAGCAACGGACCTACTTTCATTACAATACTTATAAAGATAAATTTAATAACATTATAAGTTGGTGCATTCTTATAAATAAGTCTTATTACCATTACAGTGATGATAATGATTGCAGCGATAACTGCAAAGCTTGGATTATATGGAATTGCACCTATAATATACAAAATTGCCCATACCACGAGCCAATTTGATAATAATAAATCATCTTTCATCTAGTATTTAACAATATATTTAGAGTATTTGTTGACACGGTGGCTGACAATTTTTCCTGAACTCTGATAATTCTATTATACGAGTGTAATAAAAACAGCTCCAATAAACCCTCCTCTGTCATTAGCAACGTGATTCTTTAGAACATGTATACCAGATATGTATAGTGCTCGTGACAATTTTTGGGAAATCAGGTAGCTATGTAAATAAAAAAATGAATATTGTGTGTTATGTAATCAATAACAATAATGGGAACTGGAATTTCTGTTGACGTACGTGAAACAAATGAGCAAGAAATGTTTGTGCGAAATAACTTGCCTAATGCCAAACTTGCTATGTCTGTTTACAAAAGCGATGGACATAATAGATTCAATGACGCACAAATCAAGATGAAATTGCGAGAAGAATATCATAGAAGACCTGCAAAAGGAGACAATGTTATACCAAAAAACTTGTGGAGCAACTGGAAGAAAAATAAAAAATGATATGTGTACTATACATAAAAAACAGCAATGGAAGACATTCAGACTGCTTTTGAAAGCATGGGTTTGCAACACAACTATGACCTAATAACATACATACGCAGTATAAAAACAGTTGATGAAGATATGAAACAACACCTCATACACCTCATTGAAAATGATAACTATAACAGTTATATGGAAATTTACAATATATGTATAGAAAATGATATTGAACTACCTGCAATATGACTTACATGACTTACCAGTATTTTATTACCATGAAAATCGTAATTATCTTGTCTATATTTTGCCCAGCGCATCTTCCTCGTTTTTTTGGCAATCCTCTTCATAGGTACAGGTGTTTACAGAACCTATTTTTACATTGATACAATATAGAACATATAACCACAAGATATATAGGGTGTATATGAAGCAAGGTATTATCGTGTCTCTGTCCAAAATAAATACAGTAAATGTAAACAACATAAATAAAATGAGCAAATTCAAGTATTTTGGTATCAAACTATGGCATACAGATGATATGATTATTACAAAACAAGTTATGAGTTCTAAGCCTGTCCAGAGTTATATAAAAAACAACTTCCTTGGCTCTTATATTCTTATGACATTGCTGAATGAATGCTGTAGATATATTATGTTGTATCATAATTTGCTGAATTGCTATCATGGAAATACAACGATACAGAATTTCATGTTATACGAAGACAATAAATGTTTGATACCTATTGAACTCATTGGAAATGATAATAATACTCTTACATCCAAAACCAAATATGATGATTATTTGATGTTATTTGAAACATTTTATCACGAATTGAATTATAAAAATAAGCATTTTAATGAAATATTTTTACACTATAATAATACTTTTTTGAAGAATTTGTGAATCAGTTGCTTATCATCGTCATATGGTATATAAGGGTGAAAAACAATATCATATACAAAACATGCATAAGAGATATGATATAAAAGATGATGAAATTATTCTTGATGGCAATGTTTATGACCTAAAAGGTTTTTCGAATGTGCATGCCGGTGGTAAACAAGCTCTCAATATTTTTGGCGGTTCTGATGCAACTGTGCATTATTATATGCTACATCCACATATAACTTTGCGTAAAAATGTTTTGAAACCATATAGACTACGAAAAGCAACTATAACAGACAATAGGTATATACTAAATTCATGTCAATTTCAAGAACTAAAAAAACAAATAAATGATGTCATCAAATATCCCTATGCAACATTAGAATGGTATATAAAGGCTATTGTAATAATTATAATTGAAATATCACTTGAATGCCATAGTATTTGGTTTGGTTTCACACTGATGAAATCAACATGTATTGGTATATTTATGGCTTTGATAGGTTTATGCATACAACATGATGCAAATCACGGCGCCATATCACCAAATTGTTCTATAAATATGCTTTGGGGTCTCACACAAGACTGGATTGGCGGTAGTTCACTTTTGTGGAAACATCATCATGTATTAATGCACCATGCATACACAAATATGAATGATTCTGACCCTGATGCTACTACAGATATCATACGCTTGCACTCAGCAACTGAATTGAAATATTGGCACAAATGGCAAGGTATATATACATGGTTTTTGTTGCCATTGTTGCCAATAAGTTGGCATTTCAAAGAAATATGGGATTTATGGAGTATGAGGCATATGGGTAGAAATATTTCAGATATGGCATACACAGAGGCTCGTATTGGCATTGTAATGAGACTATTATTTTTGATACGTTTTTATGTTGTACCACTGTACATATATCCATCTTTGTACACAATGGGGTGTATTTTATTTGGTCTCATAGTGGGTGGTGCTTATTTAGGTTTTAATTTTATAATTTCGCATAATTTTGAAGGTGTCAAGCATACAAATATTGGATACACAGAGAGAGATTGGTGTAGAACGCAAGTTGAAACATCTTCAACAGTAGGTGGAAGAATGTTGGGATACTTGCACGGTGGTTTGAATTATCAAATTGAACATCATCTTTTCCCTCGTATATGTCATGTGCACTACTATAAAATGAAACCTATTATACAACTATGGGCTCAACAAAACGGAATATCTTATAAATATTTCAGAACATTACCAGAAAACATAAAATCTTGTTATCAATATTTAGTATCCATGGGTAATCCATTCATGGTGTAAACAAAGCATGAAATTGAAGCTACACAACATAAATAAAATAAGCAAATTCAATACAGATGATATAAGACTCAGAAGTTATCCTTTAAGATATCCAACCAAAATTTACCTTTATAATATTTAGAAAGCATTGAAGACACAACTTCAAAATTGTGCAAAATCACTGGTAATTTATAGGATAAGATATACAAAAAATAACACATATGTATAGAGATGCCTATAAGCAAGTTGAAGGATAAATTAGAATCAACGACATTTAGATACCCTATGTCTTATCCTATAAACATGGAAAATGCAAAGAAATTTATAGAAGCATCAGCTCCTGATGCAAGAGGTGCTGTACGAAAAGTTATCCAAGCAACAACTCATATATCCTTTGAAAAATTCATAGCATACATCAATAGCAATTTAGCAGAAGTCGTAAAGTTTGCAGCAAAAAATAGACCACTATTTGCATATATTGATATAACAAATGATGAGTATATAAATAAATCTAATTATTGGATATATTTGTATGTAAAACAATTAGCCAAAAAGAAATACAATAAAGATGTTGAATTTGTAAAAAGCATAAATGACAAAATCATCCAAGACGATGATGTAATATTACTAATTGATGATTGTGCTTATAGTGGTAGTCAAATTGCAGAAACAATTTCTGTTATGAAAAATACCTATAAAAAACGTGTACATATTGTATTGTTTGTATCATTTTTGTCTAATTATGCTGTTAATATAATCAAAATGACTAAATCAAACAACACGAGTATAGCCAACTGTAGTTTTACTTTGCCTAAATATGTATATATTGTCAAGCCATTGGGTGATTATATGACTGCACACGAGTTCGTACCGATTCTAAAATACTATTTGTCATTTTATATGCGATTTGACGCAAAAAAACAACTCGGAATACTTACAGAAGCAGCAATAGAAGATATGCAAAAATATCCTATATACTTTGACCATAAACTAGCTGACTTTGTATCTTCATTTCCTTTATTTTACAGTGGTTTTGTTCCAAATAATGCTAATGTAAATATCATCAATTCTAAAAACGATTTACAAAAACAATATATAATGTATCCTCTAATTTCAAATTGTGAGTATATAAAGAACCCTGAATATGACATATCTACATGTCCACCCCCGCCCTATAAGGATGGCTACGCTAACTTTGTCAAGCTTATAAGGGATAGACTGCGTGGTAGAAGTATACACCCTTGAAGATTTACACATCTCCATAAAGTATATAAAAATGTCTCATATTTACACCTTCAAGGGCTATATATATCATATGGATTTACTTATAGATAGACTGGAGAATATTGACAAAAAATTAGAGAATCTTGATAAAATAAATGACATTGAAAACCGTTTGCAAACAATAGAAGGTAAATTACAATTTATAAAGGACAGTGGTATCAGAATGAACAATCACATATCTTTTGTAGAAAGCATATACAATACTGTTAAGTATCCTTTTTTTTACATCATGAATAAAATTCAACCCATCAACACAAAAGATATTGAAATGAATTATCAAAAAAAATTGCTTGAAAACCAATATTGAATTATATGATATGTGATATGTATTTATGATAAATTTCATCATGTACTTTAGGTCCAGTTGGACCATACCAATTTTTGGGTGCAACAATAATTTTAGGCTGCTGGTATGTACTAATAAAAGATGCCCATATACTGAATGAAGAATTTGCTATAATATTATGCTGGAACATGCTCATTAGGATAAATTCAATTTCTACATTATTTATATCAACAAAGTAAATATCCTTATAATCATATAATGTTCTGTCAATATTTTGTTTGCACCATTCAATGTCATCTGAGAAAATTACAATATATTTTTTGTCGGCAGTTTCAAGTGCCTTTTTATAATAATCAATTGAAAGGTTGTGGTGATAACTTTTCAGCAATAAATAATCTGTACGACGAATGTGTACAGATACCATATCATCATCTTCACATTTGAAATTTCCCTTGATTTCATTATATTTGTTATATGCAGTATGCATCAAGTCTGCATTACTGTACACAAGATTTATCATTTGTTGCCTGATATCGTCATCAATATATTTGAAAGATTGAAAGTAACCTTTAAATAAAATATTATTATCATATGTATATGGTAATGTCATGTATTTATGATGAACCTTTTCATGTAATGTGTGAAATCCGATTTGTTTATATTCCAATTCGCGTAAAATTTTAAATTGTTCTTTAAATAAAGAGAACCAAAATGTTTTGCGAGGTAAATTAAATTGGTCAGGTAACTGTTCCTGATATTTGAAGACCATTTGTTTTTTAGAATGCTTGGCATACAAGTATAACATAGCTATTTGAAATAGATGGTTACCAAGACCTCCTATGATTTCAACACTACAGAGAGACATTATTATTATCATATACATGTAAGACTTATATACAAATAAAGAATATAAGCAAAATACATAATTCATAATTCATAATACATGGTGAACAATATACTTGTATTATATGCATATTATGAAAAGGATGACATGTATAAATGTAATTTAGAGTTTTTTCTTCACAAAGCTATATATCCAGAATGCGACTATGTCTTCATAGTCAATGGTCAATCCACAGTCAAAATACCCAATCTACCTAATATCAAAGAGATATATAAGGAAAATGAAGACTATGATTTTGGTGCATATAAATATGCCTTGAACAGTATCCAAACAGACTACAAGTATTATATGTTTTTGAATACTTCTGTAAGAGGTCCATTTATCCCTCAATACGTGAATATGAAATGGTATGAACCCTTCATCAATATGATTAAAGATGATGTCAAACTCGTGGGGACAACAATAAATATTCTAAATTCGCCTACACAAATATCAAATATATTTGAAAACTATTCAGGGTTCAAAAGACCACATACACATGTGCAAACCCAATTCTTTGCAATGGACAGGGAATGTCTTGACTTTTTAGTTTCAAAAGAACTATTCAGTACAAAAGACTATCATAATTTTCTTGAATTTATAGCAGCTAAAGAAATTCTGATGTCGCAACTTGTTCTACATAATGGTTGGAATATCAATGCTGTTTTAGCAGAATATAATGGTTTAGATTATAGAACACTAAAAGAAGACAAAAATTTTAGCGGCTACGAACACGACCCTTGTTTTCCAAATACATGTTTTGGTAGATCAATACACCCGTATGAATGTATTTTCATAAAGACAAATCGTGGTCTTTGTCCAAATGAGATTAATAGTATCTCACAACAATTATTGTCTCAGTGAATAAAAAATGATGTATGTATATAAAGTATGAGCATCTTAAAGATACAAAAGATGCCAAAAATGCCAATAATACCTGCATATAGATTAAAGAAAAAAAAAGAGGTTGACGCAAATGATTATAATAATTTAAAGAGCAAATTTTACAAGCAACATTTTAGAACACCCAAAGATTACATAACAAAAAGATTTGCTACAGTACTCAAAACTCAACATTACCAAAATGTATTGACGCCAACAATACTGAAAGGGTTGTGTAATTTTCAAGAAAAAACTAACTTGTGTATCAAAAGAGTACCATTATATTCCAAATTAGTTTCAGGTGAATATCAAAAAGGTTTCGCAAATTATGATAAGAGCAATACAAAGGCAAGTATTGATATATTTGTACAACTCCCGTCATTTACACAATATCAAAACAGAGACGAACTGGATTGGATTGTACGTGATCACAGATTGTTAGCTCTTGAAATATTTGAACATTACAAGAATGGAACAAAGAGAGGTGATGTATCATTATCAACGTTGGAAGCACGATTTAATTCAATATTACGTATCATTCGTATAGCATACAATACTAAAAAAATACCACTGTACAAATTATTCTCTGTCATTGTATTTCAGATACATGGAAACGTTATGGACGAGGAAGGTGAAAATAAACTTAATCAGCATGAGCAAGAAAAATTTATCAATTGGAATGATATTATGAAAATTCAATCTATATTAGAGGCGAAATTTAATGCCGTTGAAAATAAAGATACTATAGAGGCATATGATTTAAATAATGATTTGGTATTATTGAGTTTATACTGTCTCATACCTCCATTACGTAATGAAATAAAATTGCTTGAATTTACATCAAACGCAAAGCTTAACAAGATAGACTATATATATGTAAGTGCAAATAAAAAAAAATTAATACTCAAACTAAATAAAAATAAAAAACAACATGCTGCTATTCATTTCAATCTTACACTCGGTCCTTTTGCAAACACGCATTTGTGCGACATTATTATTCAATCTCTGACATTATATCCAAGGAAATATGTATTTACTCTCAAAAATGCTTACCCTGACATGTCAAGCAAGGCGACCCAACGTGCAGTTGACGAGAGGCTTATCGACATATTCTATCGCAATGGTATAAAAAATATGATTAGTGTGAATTCTTTGCGTAGCTCTTATGTATCACACAGACTTTCAGAACCTCGTATAACATACAATCAAAAGAAAACCATTGTGTATAGGATGAGAACATCTCTCATCTGTTTAGAAAGGTCATACAATAAGGTACAATTTAATAGCCCTGTTTTGAAAGACAAAGAATTATGTGATATGTGTGATGATTGCGATGATGACATCCCTGTGCAACCACATCACCCAGACGTAGCACAACCAGCACCTGCTGATGATACACGGTCAAAAGAATGCAATATATCGTATTATCATAAGAAATTAGAGTACAACAAAAACTATTATGAGGCACATAAAGAAGATGTACTAAAAAAACAGAAGGAATATAAGGATAAGAAGACACCATTTGAAAAAACAAGAGAGCGTACGGTGCAGCTATTAAATTCTTCTACAGATTATGCGAAATCCGTTCGGAAGACAACATTAGAAAAATACAAGATATATTTTCATGAAGATGATGCAAAATGGAAATGGCAGGAATAATTATGCACATTTATAAGTAGATGATAGGAACTGAATTACAGCCATATAAAATTGTTTATGTTTGGACAGTAGCATATGCGTTATTCGAACCATTTGTTGCATTAATAAATTATTTGATGTCCAAAAAATATGGCATGAAAACGATGTTTCAATTGTATAGCAAGACCAGTCCATTTTTAATAGTGGCATGCGAATATGTATTTATGACAATAACATTGGTGAAAACCATGTATGTCTATAAGCATATCTTAAAAAAACCATCATATTATCCTGAGAAGGATTCCGAAAATGCGAAAAAAAATTATAGAGATTTTATTTTGGTATTTATTACAATATCAATTTTACTTGATATAATATGGTCTTTTACACTTTATATAGTAAGGTCGCACATACCCTTCCTAAGCTTCTTGAACAACTATTCACACGAACTTGGATGGTATTCAGTTATACGTCCTGTTATAATTGGTATTACATTACTCATGATTTCAGATGCTTTACTATATAACGCAACCGACGTTGAATCAATTGGTATAATCCTATTTTCTTTATTCACACTTATTGTCGCATCTTTCTAATAATATTTCTTTGAATAATAAAAAGTCCAAAATATGCTTATATAATGGCACTTTTTTGTTTTTTGTTTTTTCTTTACTCTTCATCCTCATCTTCAGAATCGCTGTTGAAGAAGGTATCATCGTATATTTCAAGTATGCTGTTTCCGTTTATCTCCACTTTGTCGTAAAACATATACTTCTTTCCATCAAACACGTAATGATGTGGCTCGTGGAAGTGATTGTATACATCATCGCAAACGGAAGTGTGTAAATTCTCGATAAAGACTTGTGAAAGCATGGTGTGAAAATGCCTGTACTTATTGTCTCTGTAGGAATATACTATGTTGTATGTAGCTTCTTTGTATTCAGCCATAATGAGCATTTGCAAGCAGTCTTTAACATCTGGATTATATGAACAGAAATCATAAATATCTGCCATAATATCATGTGCTTCAGAACATAAGGCTTCGTATTTGGCTACTGTTTCTGGGCATCCACCATTGTACAAAGTATATAAGGCTTCGTTCAATTTGTTTGATACGCTGTTATACATATCAAATGCCATATACTTGTTTCGCATCTGCGTTATGGTGATACTCGCTGTAGCAAGTTTTGTTGTTTTGCATATAATCCCAATTTGCTTCTTGGAAATATCTTTGAATGCTTCTTCGTTCTCAAAGACTATAGACATGACTAATTCTGACATATCCATTTTTGTATCTCGTTCGGTTGTTCGGTTGTTCGTTCGGTTGTTCGTTCGTATCTCGTCTGTATCTACGTGTATTTTTTATATGGCGATAATCATTTTTTTCATTTTTGTTTATATTTTAGCTCAAATGTTTACGCGATAATGTTATAGGCTGTATAATATGGGTTTGCTTGAATATTAGTTAGAAAAAATAAGGGTTCCGATACTCATTTGTAAAAATAACCATTAGATGAGCGCAAGTTATTTTTATATTGCGCAGCTGGCTCAGTTTTGCCAAATAGTCTCATATTTTGTACTGTGGCAAACTTTATTGCAGGTGGTTTTTCATGGTCAATATTGTAATCTCTGTAATTCTTACTTGCCTGTATTGCCTTCACGATAGTTGACCATTTTCTATCAATCATAGTCTTGAGTTTTTTGGTTTTTGTTCTTGTCATGAACTTTTGGTAAGATTTTTCATAGAATTCTGTCTGTTCTTGAATGAGAACCGAACATATTTCATGGGAAAAACAAAAATGTAAAGGACATGAACAAATCACGATATTGCAAAACCTTGTCAATGAAGTTATAGAAAGATATTAGTAATACCAAAAACATATTTGGCATTTTTTGTGTTTTTATTATATCATTCTAACGTAATTTTTCCAGTAATTTTCCTGTTCGACTGACATAAAGTAGTTACAGTCTCTCACTTGTAACAGTGTTACATCATCGTGGTCCAGCATATGGATGAATTCCTCTACTGTCATTTGTATTTCATCGTCAGGTCCTTCAAGATACACATATATTACATCCTCCCATGAGTTGTAATCATCCTTTGGTAGATCTTCTGATTTCAATATCTGGTCGTTGGATACATCTATGTCCCATCTTGAACCGTCTTCCAGTTCTATTATACATCCTTCATAGATGTCAAATAATGGTGTCTGTAGGACATCCAGGCTGTGCCTTATTCTGTAATGTTCCCATTTTGTCGGTTCCAGTTCCAACTTTTTAGGAACATTCATATTCTCTTCTTGAATCATCTCTATGATTGCTTTCTTGTTCCAAGGGCATTCTCTCCTGAATGGGGTATCGAACAATATGTCTATCAATTCTATCAAAGTATAGTTCTCGTATGAACCATCTTCGCTGTTTTTTATATCGCTATGCTCAGTTTCCATATTTGCTTGTCGTTTGTTCTTTCTCGCTTGTGGGCTTGTCTCTCTAATTTCTGCCAAATATTTTCTTCCACTATGTTGATCATTTTTCCCGAAAGTATCATTTTTTTCATACAAATTGTTTTTATGATATACCGATGATAGGTTGCAAATGGATAATAATAAATAATAATAATAATAATAATTAGAATGACCGCAAATTTATCAAACTTTATTCATGCATTGTTTGAAGCACAATTGAACATCAAATTATATCATTGGTCTACTTCATCGTATGCTAGGCATAAGGCAGCTGATGCGCTATTGGATAAGCTGCAAGAAAATGGTGATAAATTTGTAGAAGTATTTGTAGGAAAATATGGAAGAGACAAAATTTCGCTTTCTAAAAAACATGTGGCTATACAGAACCTAAATGATACAAGTGTATGTAAATTTTTGGATGATTATATTAAATTATTATGCAACGAAGTGCCAAAATATGTGAATAAATCCGATACAGATTTATTAAATATTCGTGATGAACTGCTTGCAGCTTGCAATCAAACGAAATATTTATTTGGACTTGAATAAATACATATCATAATTGGAGAAAGTACATATACACATATTTTTCAACTTCATAAACACTGTATATGTACTTTCTGATTACATCTTAAGGTCTGTATAAACTTCTTGCATTTTTGCTTCAAACTCTCGTACAAACTTTTCGTTATTGCATACGGTATTCACAAATTTGGTACGGATATTATTTTTGATATTATGTAATTCTTCCAAGTGATTTGCGTAATATACTACTTTGTCTATATATTCTTCCTCTGAAAAGCAAACATATTCTGATAAACCTGCATTTATTAGGATAGATGTTGAAACATTTTGCACATGATATTGTCTTTTACAATCAAACAATGTTACAACAGGGACTCCCATATATAGAGCATCACACGTTGTGCATGTTCCAGAATAAGGAAATGTATCAAGTGCCAAATCTAAATTATTATACTCCAATAAATGCAGTGTATTTGTGATGGAAAAATCTAAAATACTTACACGTTCGTGTAAAGATTTGTTTTTCCACATACTCATAAATTGCTTCTTAACAACAGGTGTACTAAAATCTTTCGACTTCATGATTAAACGTACATTCGGACATCTCTCCAGAATTGTCTCCCAAACTGCTATAACGTTTTCATTAATTTTGTTGATTTTATTGAATGTTCCTATGCTTAAATATCCATTCTTCTGACATGGCTCTACATCTATAACAGGTATACTATCAACATATGGTGTATATGTCAAAAAACAATTATCCATAAATAAAAGTTTTTCTGTGTAATATTTTTGTGTACTTGGTCTGATTATACCACCTGGTCCTGGAGTTATACCATCTGAATCACAATATCGGTCAACTATATGATAATCCATATTTGCAATACCTGTCGTATTAGGATATGCACAATAACTTATTTGAATTGGTGCAGCTCTATATGCAAATACATCTAGTCTGTCTACTGCAGTATGTCCAGATAAGTCAAACAATATGTCAATTTCGTCTGATTGTATTATTTGTTTCAATTCATCTGTTGTTATCCCATTGTGAATATATTTACATAGTATCTTGGGAAATAATGACTGCAATTGTGTTATATGTTTTGTTGAATAACAAATTAAATCAAATTTATTGAAATCTATCAACTCAAATATACTATGTATAAAATACATAATAGCACCACGTATGTTATTATGGATATATTCACTACCTACAAAGCCTATTTTCAGCTTTTGTGTGTTTCGTTTCATAACATAATTCGGAAGCCCTTTTTTTGCATCAGTTGTAGTATTTGCAAAAAAATGATTGATTCCTTTGTGCAAAATATACATATACATTTCATCTTTTATTGTGTGTAATATGTAATGTGAAGTGAATAACTTATTCTGGTATGCTGGAAGACTGTCGGGCAACTTGTCATAACATTCAATTGCTCTTTTATAGTCTAAATAGAATGCATATGCTGTGCCCATGTTTATATACACAGCTGGTGTTTTCACTTCATCTGGTATTTTGCCAAAATGTTCTAAGGCTTTATCTATGATACGCATATTCATGTAGATGACACCAAGTAAATTATTCACATCTTCATCATTTGGGTTTATATTATACGCTTGTAGTGCATAATAACGACACAAGTACATATTATTGACATCATAATAGATTTGTGCAATTGTGTATAGTGAATTAACCTTACATGTAATACAAGTGTGCAAATCATCTGTATAATTCATCTTCGTATCTGCGATGCCTATTGCTAATTTTAGATGATGAAATGTACCATCGTAATCATTTATTTTATGACATGTCATACCTATCAAATATTGCAATTGATAATCAAACGGATTGTATACCAAAAGATTTTTGAATTGTACCAACATCTCCTTCAGGTCTGTATTCTTGCTACATAGATTGATAGTATTCAATTTCAATATTTCAAAGGCATTTTTATGATAAGGGTCGAGTTCCAAAATTTTTCTAACATACATACTAATATTTTCGTTAGGTTGCTGTGTATTGATGAGATGATGTGCCACAGTGTAATACACATATATAGCATCATCTATTATTAATTCAAGTTGCAAGATATTCAAAGTATTCAGAAAGGATATCAATTCATTTGCACGCTCATCTGTATAAGCTTCTTTGAAGGTTTGAAAATCTTCTTTAAATGTTTCAAGAGTTATCATTGAACAACATATGCTGATATGCTTTATGTACATAGACAACAAAACAACTCATGAACAATGTTGAGAGCCTGATATAAAAATAATTTACACTATATGCAACATATGAACAATATAAAAGACCACATATCGCTCAGTAAGAACGTGGTAAAGTGTAAAGAATGTAAATCGCTCATGCTTGTAGCATATCTTGGCAATCAATTATGTAAAGATTGTGATAAAAAATATATCAGAATGATAAATGCTGTATGTGCAAAATGAGAAAATGCATGTCATTTTTTGGTCTATTTTATGTAGTATCTGTTGTGGAATGACACCTTTATAGTTTATATTTTTTTATGATATAATATGATAATTCATCATCATCCATATGGTATTCTTCTATACAATCATCATTATTGTCATGTGGATCATATGCATAGAATGCTATTGAATCTTTGTAGAAATCCTTGCCTGTTTTGCGTTTGAAAATCTCCCACATATCACCGTATTTGTTGGTAAATCATATTACAAACTAAATATCATTTTTTTCATTTCGTATCATAAAAATCATGCAATTGTTTTGTATTTAAGAACAATTATACATTCATTGTGTATGATATACACACGCCTGCGACATAGACAGTTTGTAAATATGGCATTGGAACTCATGTCTGCAAAATATAATCAGAATCATTTGCAATTACATAATATGATGAATATACCTGAAACTATGTTGCCTATGTTAAATATGCATAACTATGTCTATAAAAATACGGACATAGATAATGCAAGGAGATTAGTAAAGGAACAAATAAAAATAAACAACATGATAAAAGTTGGCAAGAGTATGTTACAAGATGAATGAAGACTCGTGCCAAAAACCGTTCTAAAATTAGATAATGAATGTTATGCTTATTTTTTGTAAAAGCACTTACCTTAATCAGGGATGAACTCTCCTTCAATCTTGAGTATCGTGTTGAAACAAATGAACTTAATTATGTTGATACTTTCATTCTTTAAGGTCTGACCTTAACATACTGTTTTGCCATTGTTGAAAATTGTCGCACATCTTTTAGATATTTATAATATGTATCTCTATATGTTTCATCAATCGTTTGTCGTTCATGTTCTTTATTTATTTCAGTTATTGCATTGATATACCGTCTTCCATCCGTGGGCTTATACATCTCAATGATGTTGGCACATGGTATTTCAAAAAATGGAGAGATGATGTTTTCATAATCTTTTTCCATTTTATATAATTTTTCAGTTGGTACTCTTATACTCTGAAACATATCATATATGTAAATCTTTGGATTGATGTTAGTTCCGAATATATGTGAATACTTTACACCAACTTTTAGTACATATTCTCTATCTGGTATTACAATGTAGGCGTATTTTAATTCATTATTATTATTCTTGTACACAATAATGTCATTTCTCTTAATAGGTTCAGTGAATTCTACATATGATGGACCTTGTATAACAAGTTTTTTTGATTTTTCAAATATAGACATTACTATATACAAATAATTTTTTTTGGATTTCAAATCTTCAAGAAAGTTGAAAGTACATATCACTAAATTTGAAGCAGTAATAAACAAACATAAATATACCCAGCAAAGAATGTCAGATATGTACTTTAGTAATCTGGTAGAACGCCTGTTTTTCGTTGCAATTCTTCAACTCGTATAGCAGAGTTGATGTCCTTTGCACACTTTGTATCAGCTGATGTTGCGCCAATGTTCCTGATGCGAATTGGTAGAATATATCTGCTATTTACTATAGGAATTGCAGAAGATTTTGTAGATTTTGTTGCAGCCTTTGAACCATATCCAACACGTGCAGCATTAGATGGTGTCAATCCTCTGGTCAAACCTCTTGTATGTTCTTCTTCATGTGTTTCTTCTGTATATACTGGTTGGAAAGTTAAATAAATCATACCCGAGTTCTCATGTCTTTCTTCAACACCCATCAGTTCTTGTTCAGGTGTGGGTTTAACACCCTTTTCAAGTGCTCTTGCAGTGGACCACTGAAACATAGCTTCACCATTCTGATCCACTCTTAGTTTTTTATTATTATGAACAATCCACGGTACACCATCTCTTTCTATCTCATTGCTTGGTGTAAACCCTGTTGTATTATTATATACTGGTTCTTTATTCATGTCAAGCACTGCTGTTACACCATAGTTATACGTAACATAACCATTATGTATTTTTCTTTTTGTCAGATTTGTTTTGGATACCACATTCACATCAGACACATGCAACACAAATGGACCTTCTTCCATCAATACACAGTAAGCATTATTTTCATCAATGATGTGATGTTCAATTTCATAAGGTTTGTCATAGTTTGTTCGTGCACTGGAATCATCACAATTGGTGCTATCCTTGGATTTTCCGAATTCTATCTTGAACGAAACTTCAACATCGCCAGTATCATATGAAATAATAATATTGTTGGTTGTCTCGGGTGTCATGGTGTTGGATACAGATATCTTTGTATCTGGTAATCATTTTTTATTATATTTCAATCAAATTACAAAACATAAATAATAATTACTATCAAAGTTTACACATCTTGTTCTAGCAGTGTATGTAAGTCCTCGTCGCGTTCAATGAGAGGCACGTTTCCGATACATCTGAATAAACGTCTCAGTTGATAGGTATCACACTCTATATCATTTATTGTTATACTATGGTCGCTATCTACAAGCATTTTTGATATTTTGTTTTTAAGTTCTTGCATATTCCTCAGCCATAATTCTATGCTGTTTTTGATGGATATGTTGTACACATGGACTTCTTTTGTCTGACCTATGCGATATGCACGATTAATAGCTTGTTGATACTCACTATCGTTCCAATATGGTTCCATAATAATTACGTGATTTGCTTCTGTCAAATTCAAGCCACATGAACCTGATTTGAGGTTGATAAGCAATACCTGTGTTTCAGGGTCATTTTTGAACACATTCAACACATCCGATTTTGTTTGAATATCTAACGCACCGTGATACAAACACATATTTGCATTTATGCTTAATGTATCAAACATATGCTTCAATAATCCTGTAAAGTTCGAGAAAATGATTATTTTTTCGGATTTCGGAATCTTCGCTATGATTTCTTCCACAGTCTTGATTTTTGATGAAATATCATTTGTTTGCTCACCTTCAAGTAGTCCTCTGTGGTTATTGAGAGATTGCCGCATGCGCAGAATTCTTCGCAACAATTCATCATCACTTACGAATGTATTATAGGTGTTCTTCTGTTCTTCGCTATCAATATTCAATACACAATCGTGTATATGAAGTTTGGGCAGTGTTATAGCACCTTCCTTGGTCTTGCGCGAAAGTATAGAAGGCATAATACTATCCAACATTTCTATCTTTGTTTTGACTGATGTATGCTTCCAGATGGCAACATCGTTATAATGGTCTATGTTCGAAAGGCATAGAATGGATATCAAGTCATCAGGCTTGTTGCAAATAGGTGTTCCTGTGAGGAAAATCTTATTTCGAATAAATGGTGCAAAATTATGTAATTTCATGTATATCTTTCCTTTCGCATTGCGAAGCTTGTGTGCTTCATCGATGACCCAACGTTGCACAGAACGTAGCATATGGATTCCATCTCGGATATCGTTGGCGACAACAGCAGGTGTCGTAAGAATAATATCCGCTTCTGCAAATTCCTTGTGCTGTCTTCTGCGTTGTGTTCCGTGATACACAAATATCTTCAAACCTTGCGTGAATTTGTTCAATTCTGAATGCCACTGATGAATGAGACTGCATGGAAGCAATATCATTGTCTTCATAGGTTTCTGTGACAAGACAGCACATGTTATCACTGTTTTACCCAGACCCATGTCATATGCGAGAATACAGCATTCACTCTCATTTTTCATACACCATTTGACGGCTTCTTCTTGATAAGGAAGCAATTGGGTTCGCATGCTGGCTGCTTGAGCTACCTGAGCTTCTTGATGAGGTTCTTGCATTTCTCAAAAGATAGAAACCAAATATCCTTCAATTGGCGTCAATTTTTGGTCAAAAATGCATTTTTTTACAACAAATGTTTTTTGATGGGTGTGCTATAGATTAGCCAAAATTTATAATGAAAAAATAACTACAAGTACTAAATGATTTAAGAATTTTAGTATATAAGCTCACTTTGGGTCTTCAAGTAATAGAAAGGAATGGTTGTGTATGGATTTGCTCAGGAAATAGGGTTCTCATGTACTTTGATGAAGATGGTTCTATTAGTGTAAAAGGAGATGTCAAAGGATTTAGCAGCATTCACCCTTTACCACAATATGCTATTTAAGGAAGTATTTTATTTTATGATTTTCAAAAAGATTTTTTCTAATTTGAATGTTGACCACGTCTTATTTATTCTGTATTTTCCAAGTTTGTCGCCAATGCTGTATATTTTTCTAATAACATTGGCTCATCCATTTTCTCTCGCTGAGAATGAAAAGCAAAATGTGATACAGTAAAATTTGTATCAACTGCGTGCTCTTTTTTCAATCTTCGTGAAAGTGTTATACTGAGGTCTTTCTCATCATCGCTGCCTACTATTTGATACAAATTCAAGTTTTTGCTACATACTGCGAAAAAATTGATACTGATGCGGTTTCCCAATGGATGTTTGCATGTTTTGTTAGGAAGCGCTCTTGTTGTTTCCAACCATGTTTCATGATTATCTAAAAAATATTCATGCAATTTTTGACATAATGCTCCACTTGCCCATAATTTACCACAACATGTATCATATGGGAATGTATCAAGTGTATTTGGAATAAGTCCCCATTTTTGTTGATAATGTGCACATACACCATTGTTGATGATACTTGGAAATCGTAATAAGAATGTGTCTTCTTCTACAGTCCGTTGGATAAATTCTGGAAATGTTTTTACATCAATAAATACAACATCGTCATCACATTTAATAATAACATGTGCTGGATAAGCAGATTGCGTATAATGTCTATAATACTCTAACCAGGAATGCTTGTTTCTTACATTTTTTACTGATATATATGGCGATGATGTGATAGTTGGTGATGTTTTTAACCATTCTGTATCTTCGGTAGCTCTTGTAAAATCCCATAGATGTACTTCGTGTATATGACCATGTTTATGCAAATATTCACTGTATTTTAGTAATATTTCAAGATATCTCTTTCTACCAGCAAAACAAGTCAGTATTACGCGTGGTGGTTCCATATAATACCTAATATTAGTTATGATAAAAGAATGATTTAGACCCCGATAATATCCAAATATTCTTTCATGTATAAGCTTCTACAATCTTTATTGAATTTTCTTCCAAACAAGCTCTTGCTTTGTAAAAGATACACAAGTTCTTCTTTGCTAATAATGCTATAATTTTTGAGACCAAAGTAAGATGGGTATCTATAATCCATTCCTTGCCAATTTACAAATGTAGTCGCATCTTTGGCTATATTTGGTGTAGTTATGATTTCATTTTGGAGATTATTGTGGAATATAGTCGTGATATAACAATGTTCGTCGCTATTGTCGCATCCATCAAACCATTTCATATAATTTTCTTCTTCCTGTAGCATAATATTAGAATGTTTTTTATTTAATATACACCATACTGATGCTTTTTGAATAAAGCCCTTTTCTAAATAATTTAAGGCATTATTGCATCTTGGAAAACATGCAGCATGTGGTGCTATATTGAAATACGAATAATTTGCATCTAAATTCTGGTAAATATAGTCAAAGCTCTTGAAAGGAATACAAGAGCCTGATAAGAGTATAAAGTGTTCATTATCAGTATCTTCCAATGCATGTCTTAATAATGCATTGAATGCTTTCATAATTGTTGTAGTACCATAAGTAGTTTCAACACAATTTTTAATTTTATATTTTTCGAAATATTTCAATGGTTTGGCACTTTTGTAATGTATATAAATATTATACTTGTCTTCGGGAACATTTTGGAAAAAATGCCTCCAAATATCCTCGTGATTTATTTCGTCATATATCAAGAAGAGAAATGCTATTTTTTTCATGTTGATATATGAATTCATTTTATGTTTAAACCCTTGAAGATTTAAAATGGCACAAACTTTTTTATTGTGTAGTATTATGAAGCATAAAGCACAAGAAGTGTGATGTAAAAATATCAACAAGGTGTTATGACAAAAGAAATATACGCGTATGTCAAAGACGAATGCGATACGAAGACAACGCAATCTAACATTGTCAAAGCATTCAATATCTACAAAGAGATGCATGGTAAGGACCCTGACTGCAACCTTACGTTTGCAAATATGCTCACTGAGATGGAGAGAATATTGTCTGTTTAGAATGCCAAAAATATATTTTGGCTTTTTTTTGTTTTTTGATTTAATTCAGCAACCAGGATTTGGTACTGATTTTGATTTTTTTGTCATATATGCGAATGTAAACATCCATTTCGCCATAGTGTTCGTGTTCCACGGGTACGCACACAACATCTTTGTCGGTATCTACCCTCAAAGCATGCATTATCTGCTCATGGTTGAAGTCAAGTGAGACATCTGACACCAAATAATCATGCCAATTGCATTGCATACCAATGATGGTATCGGAATCATTTGCGAAATCTGTGCAGATTTTCTGGATGTGATTATACGAGATTGTCATTTTCTTGGGAGACCTTGTTATCGGTGAATGATATTGTTAAACGTGTCATCAGTTTTTATGGCATTTTTAACTTTTTAAAACAAATGTTTTGCAAAGTCAGTAAAATAATAAAAAATTGATTATGGTTTTGTACAGATTGACTCATCAACTATGTTTGAGTGCGTTAAAGGGCTATGGGATGATTACTATATTATAGTTGATGGTGTATATTTTAGCAGAGATGACATCATTATGATTCATGATGAAAAATATACTATTACAGATATATCAGATTCATTTCAGATATATTTGCACAACTATAGTACACTACATGATAGTGAACATGATGTCAGTAATTTTGTGGAAGAACAATTGCCTCATTCCAAAATCATTTACAACAAATATGATGCCTTAAAATATGAGAACATACAACAGAACAAATATTGGAATTGAAAATCATTTTATTTCAGGCAAAATTATTTTACGTCCATGATACTTTTTTATAGTCTCGTCATAATTGATAATTCTTCGTCCATTTTCATGAGGTTCTCTTACAAAATCTATCTTTTCAAAATCCAAAGATATATCAAATAAAATATCATTTACGTCTACATTATCCCTTTTTTCAATTACAGACGGTAACAATTCTATGATTTTTGTTATAAATGTTGCTTCATCTATAACACGTCTTTGGTCATCATATAGTATATAATTTGGCGTAGATAAGTTCATCAGTTCTTTGCGCTGTTCAGGGGACAAGTTTTTGGTCTTCGGTAATAATAATATATTACCATAATCCATGGGTACATCTGGTTTTATTTTATTATAGATAGAAAATCTGTATATCAAATCTGTTATGGCAATGAGACCCACAGGTATTGGATTATTTTCAAATTTCAAATGACCATGTTTTCTACGCACAATTTTTTCATCTGCATTTTTAGCTATGAAATGCATGTTATATTTACCTTCGTCTTTTCTTAAATACAATGATAACATTTCATAATCATATAAAAACTCCATTTCAGGATTATATATTTGAAATGATATACCAAAATCCCATATTACCCATAAATATCCTAAATTTTTTATATAATATGATTCTGTACCAATAGTATATTTTATATAACCTCCTGGGTTTATTTTATGATATAAGAAATTCCCATGATGTGTATCATGATGACTTATTCCTAAACTGTGTAGCGTGGCTATAGACATCAATATTTGTGAGACTGCATTGAGAAGAATATCTTCTGTTATTTCACTATCAACCTTGTCATATAAGCTCAAAAATTTTTCCAAATCACCATTTGCCAATTCATTTATGTATACATTATAATTTTTGTTGCTTTTGAAAAAACTTTTGATTAGTTCAAAATTTTCAACCTCAATATTGGGGTTCATATTATTGATGATATATGACTTCTGTAGTTTATTGAATGAGTTATATATAATTGGTAAATTTTGATAACCTTTTTTGACAAAATCTAACATTTTTTCTAAAATAAATATTTCTTTCACTGAATCATTCTTTATATTTTCAGCAATTTTAATAGCAAATCTGAAATTCGTTAGTTTTTTATTGTCTAAAGTTAGTTCACTGTTATTACTTAAACAGGCTATACCAGTTGCTTTATTTTCAATTTTCTTCACAAATGATTTCTTAATATTAAGATAGTATTTTATATCCTTGATACTTTGTAAATGCCTATACTTGTCTAATCTATCTGAAATAGACGTGGTTGCTTTTCTTTTGTATATAGGTGATGGACTTGCAGATTTGCTATCTCGTGTAGGATGCATAGTCGGAGTATTGGATTTGCGAGGAGACTGTGGGGTCAGAGAGCTTGGTTTGCGAGCAGACTGTGCTGGCGGAGAGCTTGGTTTGCGAGCAGACTGTGCTGGTGGAGAGCTTGGTTTGCGAGGAGACTGTGCTGGTGGAGAGCTTGGTTTGCGAGCAGACTGTGCTGGTGGAGAGCTTGGTTTGCGAGCAGACTGTGCTGGCGGAGAGCTTGGTTTGCGAGCAGACTGTGCAGTTGGAGATTTATTTTTTGGCGGAGACTTAGGTTTGTTCACACGAGATGATCTTCTTAAACCGTGTTCATTATAATATGAGCCTAAATTATTCATATACTATTATATTATGATATATTTTATCATTTTTTGCATTCATTCATAAAACATATAAAAAAATAGATATATTGTTTATATATATGGATGGTGTTCAAGCATTAAGCTATATTTTGGATAATAATATTGAAGGTGCTATTGTAGAGTGCGGTGTGTTTGATGCAAATTTTGAATTCATGTGGATACAAGAATTGAAAAGGAGGAATGTTGTAAGAGATATATATATGTATGATACTTTTGAAGGACTTCCAGAACCTTGTGAATATGATTATACGACAAATACAGCATCTATTTATCAAATGGATGCAAAACAAGTTCATGACTATTGGGCTGCTCAGAAGATAGATGATAAAAAGAACAATTGGTGTTTATGTCCCTTAGAAAAAGTTCAACAACGATTGCGGTCTACAAATTATCCTGAAGAAAATCTGCATTATGTTGTGGGTGATGTTATGCAAACATTGAACGAAACAGTTCCAGATAAAATTGCCCTACTTCGTTTAGATACTGATTGGTATACATCTTCATTGTTTGAGTTGGAAAAATTGTATGATAAAGTAGCTGAAAACGGGGTTATTATATTTGATGATTATTTTCATTGGGACGGACAACGCAGAGCAACAGATGAGTACTTCAAAAAAATTAATAAAGAATATATAATTCAGCCTTTACACAATTGTAAAACAGGAAGTATCATAAAAACCTCTTAAATTGCACAACAAGAATAGCTTATGCTACAATTTTCACCAGTTCTGGTAAGGTTATAGGATGGTATTGAACTTTTTTATTTATTTCATATATACACATCAAGCTGCTGTTTAGCAATTACTATTACAAGTAAGTGTAATGTCCAAATGATTTGCGCGGACTTTGTATATTTTCCCTTTGTCTCGAGATGTGTATTGAAAAAAACAAATTCATGAAAAAAATGATCACAAAGTTTGATTAACCTACATACACAATGCTGCAATCATTGCCTATTGAATTACTGACAGATGGTATTTTGCAGTATGTTCATGCGAGTGATATCAGCAAATTGATGGTGGTCAGCAAAGATTTTACCACGATGATGAATGATATTGTATACAAGGATATCACAAGTATTTACAGACTTGATACTGCCATGAATGCGAAAGAAGATGGATTCAACCTCAAGTATATTGACATCATTGAGAGTTCTATCAAAACAGATATATACGACCTATTTGTTAAATCCATGGAGACAAAGAATGAGATGATGCAAATCAATAATCTTGACCTTGTATTCAATTACACCATAGTATCTAAGAAAATAATGAGGAACTTGAGTGAAAATATTGCAGGAAAGATTGACATGCAAACTCCTATATTTGAAATTACAACAACTTCACATCAAGACAAAGACATAGAAATATTTAATTTCATGCTCTATCTCGCTGATATGTTTACAGTAGGCAAAGCTCGTACAATAGCAAAAGTGTCTATAATCAAACAAATGATGCAGTACAGTGACAACTTGTATATGTCCCGTTTTGCAGCAATTTGCAGCGAGGAGACTTACACAAGAGTTGACAAGCTGTCAAAAAAAACAAGACAAGACAATCAGGACATGATTGTGAACAATGTAATGACACATAGTATATATACTACAGAAGTCAACATTTACAATATATATTCACTATACACAACAGATTGCCTCGGTAAAAAATATGCGAAGATTTTACCAGTATCCGCCTTAACAGGTATGTTGGATAATGATTTCATATATTTCAAGGCGCAATACAAAACATGCTTTTATGTTCAGTCAAATACATTAGCAATTCTTCTCCACATGACAGAATATATTAAGCCTATTAAGCTACAGATTATTGGTATGATATTTAACTACCTCACATATGCTATACAACACAATAAATTATCACCAATAATAGCCAACAACGAAAAATTCATGAAGACGTGCAAAAACCAGTGCGAACAATATTTGGAAGACATTCCAGATTTGTCAAATTACAACGATGATACCTTGGAAATTATCTATGACATTGTCATGAAATTCAAAGAAATTCTGTAAACAATAAATCAAAAAAAACACAAAAATAATATTTTTTTACATGTAATACAAAAAAATGAATTACGATGTTGTAAAAAAGAATATAAGTCATATAAACGTCATGATGAGTAGGATGGTCAAACAAGCAGTTGAATTATCATATGTCAGACAACCAAAAATAATTGCCATTTGTGGTGCAAAAAGAAGTGGTAAGGATGTATTAGCTGACCATTTGGTGAATAAATATGGTTATCAAAAATTGTCATTTGCAGAGCCTTTGAAAAAAATAACTCAAGTCTTATTCAATTTTAGTGATGAACAGTTAGGAGATGGCGACATCAAAGATGATGTAGATGAGCGTTGGGGTATAGCCCCAAGAAAAGCATTGCAATTCTTTGGAACAGAAGTCATGCAATACAAGGTTCAAGAACTGCTTCCTGGTATTGATAGGAAATTCTTAGCACGTTCACTTGTATCCAAAATTCATCCAGAAAAATATTATGTCATCAGCGACATGAGGTTCTATCACGAATATGAAGAACTTGCAAAAATGAATGCACTTGTCATCATGGTAGACCGCTTTCCTTCCAGATATACCCCCGATGAATACATACACCCTTCTGAGATAGAATATAAATCAATTCCATATAATATTCATATCATGAATGACAAAGATGTTGATGGTCTTTGTAAGAAACTTGATAAGGCTCTTGGTGCAGATGTGTAAAGTGTGTTAGCAATCTCTTGATAGTTCATCCAACTCTATTTTAAGTTGTTTAATTGCTTCTACAAGCAACGGAACCATTCTTGAATATGAAATTGTTAGGAAACCTTCTTGATTTTCTGATACAACTTCTGGTAATACTTGCTGCACTTCTTGTGCACTTACACCAATTTGAATTGTATCATCTGCTTGGTACAGCTGTTTTGCAAGAGCACTTGGAGTATATTTAAATGCACTAATATTCATTATTTTTGATACAGGATTTATGATGTCTCCTGATACTGTTTTTAATCTCATGTCAGAGCTATTTTGTACTATAGTTCCAGATGCAAGTAAATTACCTGTAATTGAAATACCAGATGAAATTGTTTCTAATTTTTTATACCCACCTGCGTGCAGTTTAGTCAAATTTAACAAAGAATTTTTTACATAGGCGTTATCAACAATAGAATTATATGTATTTATCAATTTATTTGTTGCAGGGTCATATAAGTGATTTTCTATCTCAGTTGTTAAAGGCACAGTAACTATTTTGAAATCAGATATATATACACTATTTGCATTGACCGGACATAACTTATTAATATATGTACTATTACCCAAAGGAATCTTTGTATATGTTTGTTTAGCACCATTATTAATTTTCACAAAACCTTGTTGTAGTGTGCTATTTGTTATATTCCATAGTATATACGTCCAATCATTATTGGTCCATGATGGTGAAGTATATATAGGTGTATTATTGATTTGAAAAGATAAATCTGTGTTATTGATTTTTTTGATTAAGATGTTCTTCTCTTGTTTAGTAGAATATCTTATTATGACAATACCTGAACCACCATTGCCTCCGTTATACGCATTAGAGTTATAAGCACCTCCACCACCTCCTCCTGTATTAGCTGTTCCATTTTCGCCATTTGCACCCCAAGGTCCTGCTCCGCCTCCTCCACCATCTCCTCCACTTGTCTTTCCGGAACCCCCTCCTGCTCCTCCTCCTCCATAAAATACGTTTGTGCCTGTAATACTAACTTGTCGCCCGTCTCCACCTTCTAAAAAACCATCTGTTCCTCCTACTTCCCCTGCTCCTCCACCGCCACCTCCAGTATAATCACTGCCATTCTGTCCATTAAACCCCCCCGCAATATACGTTGTTCCGTTCCAATATGTATTACCTTGTATTGATGTTCCTGCTGTTTTATTACCTTGTCTGTTATTACCCCCGCCTCCACTACCCCCCGATCCTGATCCTCCTCCTCCGCCTCCTTTACCAACTACTGATATATTATCAATACTTATTGGTGTATCATTTAATAATGTAATACTGCTATTTTTCCCTACAGTAGCGGCGGCACCGCCATCTCCAACAATTACTTTATAAGTAATTCCTGATACAAATAATTTATTAACCATATATACAATACCACCACCGCCACCACCACCATTTTCGTAACCACCTTGTCCACCGCCTCCTCCTCCACCAACTACAAGAATATCACATACTGTTTCTCTTGTAAATGTTACAGTGTAAGCACTACTTGTAGATGTAAATGCAACATAATAATCATCTGTTGCACCCCCTATGGCAACAGGTGTTACATTTGGAGATGATGTGAAAGGGAATATAATATCTGTATAACTAAATTCCAACAGCTTTTCGTCATTTACTAACGTACTTGTCTTGAACCACCCGCTAATGGTCAAATCATTAAATGTACTCCAATTTGCTGTTGGAAGTGTTGCATCCTGATTTGTTAACAATAAACTATTTTTTCCATCATTTAATTCATAATTTCCTAATGTAGCGAGACTTCTGTTATTGTCAGAATTATCTGTTAACAATTTTTGTGAATTCTCAAACATGTAGTTTACATAGTACATATTCCTAGGTACTTGTATTTCATTTGAATAAAGTTTGACTTTATTATAACTAATATTTGCATTTTCAAGTGGAGTGTTTATTCCATTTCCATTGTTGTATAATATTGAAACCTCGTCTTGTGATAAGACCCTGTTATATATTCTGAAGTCATCAAGTAATGAACCATTTTGAAGATAAAAAGAGGGATTTCCTTCATTGATTCCTGCGCCTATTCTTAAATTTGTGGTTGTATTTGCAGAATATTCTATATTATAATATGTAATATCCAAAACCCCATTTATATAAATTACTACCTTTTTCAATATTGAACTGTATGAAAAAGCAAAATGATTCCATTTGGCAGGTGAACTACA
>Ga0208723_1000080_pt1 | contig 37849 bp, 27 predicted proteins | sample LakMenEpi31Aug12_FD_150750 | JGI IMG/M metagenome (GOLD analysis project Ga0208723, IMG submission 150750) | Freshwater microbial communities from Lake Mendota, WI - 31AUG2012 deep hole epilimnion (SPAdes) | ecosystem: Environmental > Aquatic > Freshwater > Lake > Epilimnion/Euphotic zone ...
CTGCAGGGAGCGCGTGAGCATCGCGGCCTTGGCGTTGGAGCCGAGTCCGAGACCATCACAGAGGCCTGCGCCGAGGGCGTAGACATTCTTGAGCGTGCCGCCGATCTCGACGCCGACGAGGTCGGTCGAGGTGTAGGCGCGCAGCGTCGGGCCGCTGACGGCGGCCTGCACTTCCTTCATCAAGGCGTCGCCGGCGGTCGAGGCCAGTACGAGGGCGGTGGGCAGTCCGCGCGCGACTTCGTCGGCGTTGCTCGGTCCGCTGAGCGTGGCCACCGGGATGTCACCGAAGGCTGCGGCCATGAGCTCGGACGGGCGGCGCAGGGTGGCGAGGTCGAGTCCCTTGCAGAGCGAGATGGTCATCTTGGCGCCGGAGTCGCGGACCGCGGGGCCGATCGCGGCGAGCAATTCTGGCAGGCCTTTGGAAGGGCAGGCGAGGAAGACCAGGTCCGCGTCCATGAGCGCCGGCAGCGGTTCGAGTCCGATCTGGATCGAGTCATCGAGGCGATGGCCGGGGAGGTAATCGGTGTTCTCGCGCGTGGTGGCGAGGGCGAGGGCTTGTTCGGCGCGACGCGGCACGAGCGTGACGGTCTGGCCTTGGCGGGCGAGGTGGATCGCCATGGCCGTACCCCAGCCGCCGGCTCCGAAGATGACGCAGTTCATTTGGATTTCTTGGTGCGCACCTTGGCGGCCCAGCGGCGCACGGCCGCGACCGCGTCACGGTGCAGGTTGGCTTCAGGTCGGGCGAAGGGCGGCGGCTCGGGCGTGAGTCCGAGCAGGTCGTGGATGACGAGGATCTGGCCGTCGCAGCCGCGACCCGAGCCGATGCCGATGGTCGGGACGGAGACGGCTTCGGTGATCTTCGGCATGAACGCTTCGTCGACGCATTCCACGACTATCGCGAACGCGCCCGCGGCGGCGACCGCCTGGGCGTCGATGAGGATTTTCTTCTGATCCTCTGGCGTCAGGCCGCGGCGACGGTAGCCGGCGGAGTGGACGCGTTGCGGGAGCATGCCGACGTGGCCCATGACGGGGATGCCGGCGTCGACGAGGCGGGCGATGGCCGGCGCGAGCGAAGCGCCGCCTTCGATCTTCACCGCCTTGACGCCGGCTTCCTGGAGGAAGCGGCGGCAGTATCCGAGGAGCTTGGGGAAACTGTCGTGAGCCAGGCCGAAGGGAAGGTCGCCGACCACGAGCGCATCGGTCTTCGCGCGGACGACGGCCGAGGCGTGATGGATCATCATGTCCATGGTGACCCCGACGGTGTCAGGCAGGCCGAGGACCGCGTTGCCCAGCGAATCCCCGACGAGGATGAGGTCGGCGCCGCCGGCGTCCGCGATGCGGGCCGTGCTCACATCGTAGGCGGTCAGGCAGACGATGGGCCGGACGCCTTTGAGGGCGCGGAGGGACCGGGTGGTGGACTTCACGCCTTGGGCTTACCCAGAGACGCTCCGCTTGTAAAGCGTGGGTAAAGGGTGTAAGGTGATGGGGTGTGGCGTCGTGTCGTCAGTCTCTTCCGTAAGCCCGATTATCGGGTCAACGCGTACGCGCACCCCGATCTTTCGTCGCAGACCCGCTTGGCCTGGCATGCGCGGCTGAAGCTGCTGCTGAGCGCCCGTCGAGGCCTGGATCATGCCGATGAGACGCCCGCCCTTTGGACGCGCCATCGCAAGTGGCTGCTCCTCGTGCTCGGTGCTCTGCTCGCCTGGTTCCTCGTCGAAAGCGCCGCCGGCTGGGGCTTCTACGAAGGCTGAGCCACCTTAGCGGCGGGCCTTCCAGCCGTAGTCCCGATACTTCCATGACCACGTCCCGTCGCGACGGCACGTCACCGTGCCGAAGCCCTCGGGCTTGCCGAACACGGGGCCTTTCCACCACATGCCTGAGACCGCGCCGCCTTGGAGATAGGTGACCTTGCCGATCTCGATGCGCTCGACGACATGTCCGTGGCCGCTGAGCACCAGCTGCACGTTGTAGTCGTCGAAGAGTTTCCGGAAAGTATGCAGGTTGCGGACGATGGCCTTGCCGTCGAGGTGATGGTCGGGGCCTTTGAGTACCTGATGCCAGGTCGTGTAAAAAGGTATGTGCGTGACCATCACGATCGGCTTCGTGCGGCCCGTGGCGGCGAGATCCTGCTTCAGCCAGGCGAGCTGCGCGTCATCGATCCAGCCCTCATAGTCGAGCGTCTCCTTGTCCTGGCCGATCGAATCCAAGATGATGAAGTGCCAGCCCTTGTGGTCGAAGCTACGATAGGTACGGGCGAGGCCGAAGCGTTCGGCGAAGAGTTTCTTGCCGTAATCCTGGTCCGTCGGCTTCACGAGGGAGCGCGCCGACCAGCCGACGACGTCATGGTTGCCGATCGTGTGATGGACGGGCAGGGCGAGCTCCTTGCTGCATTCGTCGAAGACCTTCCATTGCTCGCGGATACGATCCATGCCGACGTCGAGCGCGTCGAAGATCAGGTCGCCGCCGGTCAGGACGAAGTCGGCCGGCGTGGCGAGGCGATTGACCGCGCGCAGGCATTGGCGGAAGCCTTCGGGGGCGCCGAGCTCGGGCTGGACGTGGATATCGGTCAGGAAGGCGAAGTCGAAGGACTCCGGTTCGATCGGCGCGGCGAAGGCCTGCGCCGCCAGTCCGGCCAGCACGCTGGTTCCGAGGAAGCGGCGGCGGTCCATGGTCATTTCAAGCCGGGCCGAAGCCGAAAAGGTCGAGGCCGAGCTGCCTGGCGCGAGCGATCACGGCGGGTTTGTCGATGAGGATGACCGCGTCGGCCTCGAGCGCGGCCTTCGCCACGCCGCCTTCGGCCATGCTCTCCAGCGTCTTCACGCCGAAGCAGGGCACGTCGAAGCGCCAATCCTGCGCATGCTTAGCGGTCTTGGTGAGCAGCATCTCCTTGCCGCCCGTCTGCGCGCAGCGGCGGAGCATGTTGTCGGTGCCTTCGAAGGCTTCGACGGCGATGACGGTGCCTTTCGCCGTCACGACGGATTGGCCGACATCGAGGCGGGCCATCTCGCGGGCCATACGCGTACCGAAGGCCAGCTGGTCGTCGCCGATGCCGCAGGCCCAGCCCGTCATGCAGCCGGGCGAGGCGAGGTGGTCGTCGAGGAAGACGCGCGCGTCGAGCATGCGGACGCCGATCTTCTCGATCTCGGCGGAGACGGCGCCGAAGATCGTCTCGGCATTGCGCTCCTTGAGCGAGGCCATGAGCGCGATGAGCTTCAGGTCGGGCACCATGCCGGTGAAGAGTTTGCGCGGCGTGACCTGGCCGGCCATGACCGCCCCCGCCGCGCCGAGTTCCTGGAGGGCGTCGAGCATCTGGCCGAGCTTGCCGACGGGGATCGGGCGGTGGTCGGCCGGATCGAACGCGGCGATGAGGGCCGGGTCGGTCTCTTCTTCGAAGGACACCAGCTTGATCTTGGCGCCGCGGGCACGGGCGCACTCGACGAGCAGGGCGGGGTAGCGGCCTTTACCGGCGATCACCACGACGGTCTGCGAGGGAGCGAAGTCCGGAGGGAGGAATCGGGAGGCGACCGCCATGGGGTGAGTGTTTCGGTGGAAGGGCCCGGGCTCAAGCCTGCTTTGGGTTGCCACCGGCCCCGCGGCGGAACGTAATGCGACATGCCTGCTGCCATCGGCATCCTAGGTGGGACCTTCGATCCTCCGCATGCGGGGCATGTGGCCGCGGCCGTGGCCGCGCACAAGCAGCTCGGCCTCGACGAAGTCCGCGTCATCCCGGCGGGTCAGGCGCCTTTGCGCGCTGGCGCCCCCGTGGCTTCCGCCGCCGACCGTGTCGCGATGTGCCGGCTCGCTTTCGCGGAGCATCCGTGGGCCGTCGTCGACGACCGGGAGACCCGGCGCGCGGGTACGAGCTGGTCCGTCGACACAGCCCGCGAACTCACGCGCGAACATCCGGACGCCTTACGGGTATGGATCCTCGGTGCGGATCAGCTCGCCCGGCTCGACCGCTGGAAGGATGTCGTCGAACTCTGCGGTCTCGTCGAATTCGCCGTCCTGTCGCGTGAAGGCATCTCGACCTTGCCGCCGCCATCCCTGGCCACGGTCATCCGGCTGTCGGTGTTGAAGGCTCCGGAGGTGCGAGTCTCGTCCACCGCGCTGCGCGAAGCCTTGCGCCGCGGTGATTCGCCCCGAAACGGCTTGCCCCTTGGCGTCGCCCGCCACATCGATGAGCGCTCCCTTTACCAAGCCTGACCATGTCCGCCCTTAAAAAGAAGACCACCAAGAAGACCCCGGCCCGCCCGGCCGGGAAGTCCAAGTCCAAGGGTCGCGCGCCGGCCAAGGGTGGCAAGCCGGCGGTTCGTCCGGCTCGCCGCATCATCCCGGCGGTCCCGCCCCTGAAGGCCAAGAGCCGTGGCGAGAAGACCGCTGCCAAGCCGATGGTCGTCCTGCCCAAGCTGCCGGCCCACCTCGTCACCGCCATCCGCGCGCTCGATGAGAAGAAGGCCGTCGAGATCCGCGTCCTTGAGATGGGCCAGATTTCCTCCGTCGCTGATTTCCTCGTGATCGCCACCGGCACCTCCGAGCCGCACCTGCGCGCCTTGCGCATCGCCCTCGAGCAGGCGCTTGACGAGGTCGGGGTGACTTGCCGCTCCGAATCCCAGCGCGACAGCGGCTGGACGGTCGTCGACGCCTTCGACGTGCTGTTCCATGTCTTCCGCGAGGACATCCGTAAGAGCTACGCCTTGGAAGCCCTCTGGAAGGACGGACTGGACATCCCGGTCTCGGCCATCCTGAAGGCCTGAGGGGGAAGCATCACCCGGTGGTGGTAGTGGGCAGGATCGAACTGCCGACCTAGGGCTTATGAGTCCCTCGCTCTAACCAACTGAGCTACACTACCGAAAACCGAGTTCGGTCAGTCCAGCCCAGCCCTTTGGACTCGTCAAGCCGATTGAGGTTCAGGGGCGGGCCTGGACGATGATCCAGAAGCACCAGAGCCACAGAAGCAGGCCTAGGCAGGCCAGGACGAGGGAGAGGCTCGCTTGGGTCTGCCTGATCTCCGCCAGGCCTTCTTGGTCGAGGGTGCGTCCGATCCGGCGCACGAAGGTGACCGGCAGGAAGCAACCCAGCGCGGTGGTGAAGGTCAGCAGGATGAAGAGCGAGATCGGCGGCGTCTCCGGGGACACCACGTGCCAGGCGTAGACCGCGAGCGCGAAGAGCGGAGGCAGCAGGAACGTCGAGCCGCACCAGAGGTAGCCGGCGCGTACGGCGCGTTCGAGGTTCTCGCCGGCGACCGAGCGACCGGCGTCGGGCAGGAGGCCGCCGTCTTCGCCGCCGAAGCCGGGCGGGGGTGGCGGTTGGTCGCCGGGCGCGATCTCGGCGGAAGGCGAGATCACGCGAGCCAGGCCGGCGCCGCGGAGATGATCGCGGAGCGTCATCCATCGCCCGTCGACTTCGATGTTATGCAGGAGGCTGATTTCGCCGGCGCGGAGCAGTTCCTGGACGCGGGCGAGCGGGAAGGGGCCGGTCACGGCGCCTTTCCAGCGGAGTCGGAATGCGTTCGTCGGGGCCATGGTCAGAGGTCGCGCCCTTGGAGGAGGGTCTCCCAGCCGCCGTCCGGCGGGTTGATTCCCTTGGGGATACCGGCGGCTTCGGCCGCTTCGGCGACCAAGGCGGGATAACGTAGGAGCGGCGAAAGCGGCGCGGCGTCGGCGACGCGCTTCGGCAGGCCGTCTTCGCCGACGCGGAAGAGCACCGCGACCTTCCCGTCGTTATCGAGTCCGAAGAGGGCGCTGTCTTTCGTCACTTCGCGGAGGCGCGGCGTGCCGTCGCGTCCGACCATGCCGGCGAACACCAGGCGGCGGTTGCGCAGCTGGGCGAAAGTCGCGCGCCAGAAGCGCGCTTCCTCCGCGTAGCCCGCGCCGCTTTGCGGCACGAGGAAGGCGCGGAGTTCGGCCTTCACGTCGGCCCACTTGTCGCGGAAGAGATAGTCGTAGGGCTCGAGGGCGTTCTGCGTGATGCGGCGCAGCTGCTCGGAGTCGCGCTGCGCGCTGGGGGAGAAGATCAGGCCCCAGGCGTCCGGTCGGCCGCCGGCGAGACGGTAGAGTTCCTGGAGCTGGAACGCACGGAGTTCCGGGTAGGGCGAATCGCTGCGTCGGACGCGTTCCATCGTGCGGAGCGGAGGCTCAAGGAGGCGGCCGGAGCGCGCGTCCTGGAAGCGCGTGATCTGGCGGATGAAATCGAGCTCCGGGATGGGCGCGAGCGCGGTGAGTTCTTCGCCGTTGCGGAAGCCGTTGTTGAATTCACGACGGCGCCAGGCGCCTTCGATCACGACGCCGTCGCGGTTGAGTTCCTTGGCCTTCTGCGTGAACTCGGCGCCGTCGGTGAAGGTGTTCTTCGTTTCGACGATCTCGCCGACCACGTAGATGCTCCGGCCGGGCGTGACACCGCGGACGGAGTAGAGGCTCAGCGTCGCGCGCCGAAGGCTGTCCGCGAGGGAAGTGTCTGACAGTCGGCGCAGGAGCCTTTGTTCGGCGTCGGTGAGCACGGTGGGATGGAAGATCCCTTGCGGGTCGGCGGTCGCGGCGGCGTCCCACATCGCGGCCACGCGGGGCGCGAGGATGGGGCGGGGCAGGGCCTGCAGCGTCGGGGCGCGCGTGAAGACGAAGGAGGCGCGGTTGCCGAGGTCCGTCTTGCCGCCGGCGGTGTTGGCGGAGGCGTCGGCCAGGGCCGCGAGGTAACTGCTGAGGTCGGTCGCGGCTTCCAGTGCGCGCAAGGCCGCGGCGATCTTACGTTCGCCCGCCAGACGGTCTTCGCCCAGGTCGGCCGCGGCGGCGGCGGAGTCGAGGTCGCGGTCGCCGGCCTCGCCGAGGATCTTCAGCAGCAGGCGCAGGCGTTCAAGGGTCTCCATCGCCGCCACGGGGTCGGGGATCGTGGTGTTGTCCCGGACGGCTTTGTTCAACGCCGTCGTCCGCGCCGCGAGTTCCTGCCGGAGCTTGCCGAGATGGTTCTGGCTGGCCGCGGCGAGTCCTTCCGGGTCGGGAAGCGCGCTCTTCAGCCGCTCACGGAGGGCCGGAGCGGCTTCGCCCAAGGCCTTGAGGTAAGCCGTGCTCCGCCGCGCGACTTCGGCGACGTTGCCGTCGTTGACGCCATTGCGCGCGGACTCCGCCAGCTGGCGGGCTTCGAGCCGGAGCTTCTGCTCGAGCGTCGACTGCTTGGCGAGCGTCTCGCGGAGCGGCCGCGTTTCCGTCTTCCGTTGTTCCAAGTCGCCCGCGTCGCCGCCGCGTTCGAATTCATCCAACGCGCGGCGGGCGGCCTCGTGGTCATGCAGTTCGACGAGCCGGGCGGCTTCGGAGAGGCGGCCGAGGGTCTCCTCTTCTTGCTGGCGTTGCAGGTTGATGGCGACGACGGTTCCCACGATGAGCAGCAAGCCGACGACCCATGAAGAGGTAAGGAGCAGGTAGCGTCGGTTGAGGCGCATCCGCGTGGCTTGACGGAGGGCGCGGGCCTCGCGGAGCAGTCCTTCAGGCAGTCTCTCGGCGTGCGGCGTCGCGCGTTCGATCCAAGCGCTGAGGCGCACGATGAGGATCGCCGGCGACGAACCGCGGGCGGCTTCCTGGCCGAGCACGTGCCATTCCTCGAGGAGGCTTTCGAGCGCCGAGCGGAGGCTGGCCTCGGCCTCGGCGGTCGCGGCGAGTTCGCCGGCCCACGCTTCGAGTTCGGCCATCTGCGCGAGCAGTTCCGCCGGAAGGTTGAGATGGTGGTCGCGTTCCAGCGCACGCGTCCGGCCCAGGGCGGAGGCGCACGCCTCCCAGTGGCCGCCGTCGCGGGCGAGGGCGGCCTCGGCGACCAAGGAGATCGCTTGTTCGGCGGCGTTGGCGCGCAGCCAGGCCGCCCGGCGGGCGCGCGCGTCGTCCCAGCGGGGCTCGCCGGCGAGGTCGTTGGCGCCGAAGCGCTCCATGCGCTGCATGAGCTCGACGGCATCGGCGGCGCGGCCATCGGCGAAAAGCGCGCCGACCCGCCCCAGTGACTCGCGCAGGAATTTCGCGGAGAGGCGCGCGAGTTCGGACTGCGCGTTCGGGTCGTCAGGATTGATGCGGACGATCGAACGCAGCACCGCCAGCGCGCGGTCCTCGTCGCGTCGGCGGATCGCGTCGCGGTAGTCGCGGTAGAGCGGATGGCTTTCGCCGATGACCCGGCCGTAGAGGCTTTCGACCGCGAGCACGTGCTGACCGTCGAGCGGGAAGCCGGCCGGCAGGCCGCGTTCGCGGCAGAGCGCATGCCAGCGGTCGGACTCCGCGAAGCTCAGCAAGGCACAGAGGCCGAGAAGGTCGGGGTCGGCTTCGGCGGCCTGGAATGCGGCGTGTTCGTTGCCACCGCGCACGAGCGTGGCGCATTGCTCCAGACGTTCGCGGGCCCGCAGGCACAGCGCCGCGTATTCGCCGGCCAGCGAACGAGCCTCGAGATCAGGCGTCCCGAGTTCGAGCTGGCCGCGGATGCGGGCGATGAGGCGTTCGGCCTGCATGGATCAACGGAATTCGAGCAGGCGGGGCCCGGCGGCGCCGTTGGAATCCACGGCCTGCACCACCCAGGGCGCGCCGGCTTCGATCAGCTTGCCTTCCTTGAATGATTTGCGGCGGGCGGCGACTTCTTCGTAGGGAGGCGCGTCCGGGCCCTGCTTGGCTTCGAGGCGGAGCAGGTCGGTCTCGAGCAGCGAGCGCGTGGCGCGGACGGAGGGGAGGTCGCGGTCGGGGAAGCCATGGGCGGCCGGGTAGAGCCCGACCTGCCCGTGGGCCCAGACGAAGGCGTTGACGGCGGACTCGGCCCACGGGGCCGGGCGGATGACGCCGGTCTCCGCGTCATAGCGGAGAGCGCCGACGCCAAGGTCGAGCGGCACCAGCAGTTTGGCGTCACCGATGAGGGCGAGCACGCGGCGGTCGCCTTTGGGGAAGATGATCTCGACGAGCATGTTGGCGTGCCGCGCGGCTTCGGCTTTCGGGAAATTGAGGGACACGACATTCCGGCGCGTACCGAGGCCGATGCCGATGGCCGGGAGTTTGCCCAGTTCGGAATTCGATTCGAACCAGGTCGTCTGCGGCGTGACCTTGATCTCGCCGTTGAGGTAAGGCGTCTGGTCGTCGCGCTGATGCGGCGAGAGCATCGGCAGGACGCGGAGGCGGATCTGCGCGGTGGAGCGGGCGGAAGCCCCGGCTTCTTCGGCCCACTTCGTGAGGCGGTCGACCGCGGAGCGGGACAGCGGGAATTCCGCCTCGGTGGGCGACTTCGGTCCGATGTCGGAGACGCGCCACTGCCCGGGGACGGCGAGCACCGGGCGCACGTCGAGCTTGGGTAGCCGCAGGGTGCGTTCCTTGATCTCGGTCAGCTGCTTCCAGGCGGCGTCTTCCGCGACGCCGAGCAACTTGCCGATGCGTAGGACTTCGATCGTCTCGGCATGGGCGGCCTGGCTGGCCTTGGGGTCGGCGAGGATGTCGCGGCGCTCGATCTGGGCGAGGAGCTGACGGACCGCGCCGGCGGAGAAACCGTTCAGGATGCGGGGGAGGATCTGCTCCTTGTAATTGCTGAGCCGACGAGGAGCGCTCTCATTGGTCTCCAGCCAAAGGCGGGCGGCGGGCAGCATCTCGCCGGTCTCGAGCAGGCTCATGATCTCCGTGACCGCGCGGTTCACTTTGAGGATTTCTTCCGCCTGCGCGAGGTCGCTGGCGGAGGGCGCGGGGGCGACGACCGGGGTCGGCGCGGGGGCGGGCGTCTCGGTGCGGTTCGTGAAAAGGAAGGCCAGGCCGGCGGCGACCACGAGGAGCACTCCGCCCACGATCCACGGCGTGGCCGAGCCGCTTTGCGGCGCGGAAGGCGCGGCGCCAGGGCGGCGCGTGACCGCGATCGGAGTTCCCTTCGGCGAAGTCAGGCCGGCGGCGGCCTGACGCGCGAGGTCGCCGGTCGGCGCGGGCTGCGTCCGGGCGTCGACGAAGTCGATCGTGGCGGGACGTTCCGCATGGGCGGCCCAGATGAAACCGGCTTCGCCCGTGATGCGGGCGTCGGTGGTGAAGGTGGCATGCCAGGCGGCCTTGCCGATGAGCGCGGAGGATTCGGCGAACAGTCGCAGCAGTGTCGCGTTGGCGGGAGGATTGCGCAGGCCGACCGGGACCGCGCCGGTCGCGTCGATCAGCCAGGCGGCTTTGGCGCCGGTCCCGGTGGTCTCGCGCCAGGTGACGGCGGGAGAGAGCGGCGTGGCGGGTTCTAGGGCCAGCGGACGGGTCTCGCCTTCGAGCCAGGCGGGGGCGCCGGTCCATTCGGCGAGCCAGTCCTTCCAGCGCGCGGCGAGGGCGGAGGGCGGGGCGAGCAGGGCGGCCTCTTCGGCGGTGAAGATCAGGTGATGCGCCAGACGGTTGTCGCGCTGCGTGTAGTCGAGGCCACGGGCGACGAAGCGGGAGAGCACGAACCAATGGCGGTCGCCGGCCTCGAGCGTGCGGAAGGTGAACGTCTCGCCTTCCGACAGTTCATGCGGCGTGCCGACGGATTCCAGCAGCTGCGCGAGGCGGTCCGGGATGGCGCGATGGCGCGCGACGGTGCAATAGCCCGAACGTCCCGGGGTGAGGCCTTGCGGTGCGGAGGTGAAGACGAGTTGGAGGGGCATCAGGAAGTCGGGGTCGCGGGGAACATCGCCGGCGAGGAGAGGTGCAGCAGCCAGTAGAGGGGTTCCTCCACGTGGGCCGGCGCGAGCCGCTGCGGGTCCGGCGCGATGCGTCCCTTGTTCGGGCCGGCGCCGATCATCACCGGCGTATGGCCGAAGGAGGTGGCGGCGAAGAAGCAGATCTGCTCGGCGAGCGATTCGGCCGAAGCGACGAGGCCGGGGCAGAGCTGGAGCAGCACCGCGCGGACGCGGTCGGAATTACGGCGGACGGCGGCGAGGTCGAGCGCGCCGGCCTTGACGACCGGTTCGAGCGGCGAGCTGAGCAGCTTCTCCCAGGTGTCGGACTTGCCGACGACGAAGGCGAGCGGCGTCGCGATCCGCTGGTCGTGAGCGAGGCCGAGCACGCGCTTCATGCGCGTCTCCATCTCGGAGAGGATGCTGTCCTGCTGGTCGACCCGTCCCTTCAGGGTAAGCTGCGGATCGTCGACGCCGACGAGCTTGGCCTTGAAGCGCGCGTTGGCGGTCGGGTCGAAAAGGAAGATGAGTCCGCTCGAGGTCGCGACGTGCATCGCGCCGGGCGAGTCATGGATGTCGATGCCGGGTTCGAAGTGCTCGCCGGCGTTGTCGTAGAGGATGACCGAGGTGTCGAGGGCCGGCTGGCCGGGGCGGCTGAGCGAATAGATGAACGGGCGGGGCAGGGAGACCATCCGGCCGAGGCGCGGGAGCTTCTCGTAGGTCGCGCCTTCGAGGGCCGTCTTGCCGAGCAGCGCGTCTTCCGGCGTGGCCGCGGAGAAGAGCGTGTTACGCATCTGGTTGAGCAGCATGTTGCCGCTCGGGTCGCCGTCCTTGAAGGCGAGCGAGAAATCCTCCGGCAGGCGGTCCTGCAGCACGCGCGTGAGCACGGCGAGGTAGTAGGACTTGCCGGCGCTGGGGGCGCCGATGAGCGAGATGATGCGATGCGGGCGCTCGAGGTAACCGGGCGGAAGCTGGCGGCGGCAGTGCGGGCAGGCGATGTCGGTGCAGGCCAGGCCCATCGGATCGAGCGCGAGACCTTGGTCGTTGAAGCGCGTGGGCTGGAAGCGCAGGCGGACGTCGGAACCGAGGATCGGGTCTCCGCGCAGGTTCTCATGCACCGCGATGCTCAGCGCGTCACCCGCGTCGAAGCGGGTCCAGCAGACCGGACACACGTGCGCGCCGCGGTTCTGTTCGGCCGCGAGGAGCGCCTGGTTCTCGCGGCGGACGACCGGCTCTTCGGCCGGAGCAAGGAGCGGCGCGATCTGCGCGAGGTTGAAGCCGACCTCCAGGCCGACGGGCGTGCAAGCGAGGGCGTCGGTCGGCAGTCCGGAGCGGCCGGCGGCGTCGAGGAGTCCCTGCGCCGGGAATTCGCCGAGCTGATCGCCGGTGCGCGCATCGAAAAGCACCCAGAGGTCGGTGCGGATGAAGGCGAAATCCTGCTGCGCGCGGGGTGCCACCACGAGCAAGGCGTTCGGCAACTGGACGGTCGTCGGCTCGGTGACCGTCAGGCGCTGGCTCAAAGGGGCGCCGTTGACCAAGGCCAGCCCTTCGCCGGAAGGCTCGAGGCCGACGGTTTCTCCCGCCGGGACCAAGGTCAGGGCGGGGTGGGGGGCGTCGCCGGGCAGCGAGGCGGGCAGCTCGGTGGTCGTCCCTTTTTCGCCGCTGAGGCAATTGACCCAGGAGAGGGTGGGGTGTTTCTTGCGGGTCGTGAACATCGGCTCCTCAAAGTGGGGGTTTTAAAGAGGTTGATTAGCGAGGGGTAATTGTAAAGATATGTCACCACGATTATGGGTCGACTACGGCCTGTTTTCCCCTACCCAAACTGAACCCCATGGAGACCGAAGCCGACCAGTCCGCCTTGGACCGAGCCCGTCAGGGGGATCTGTCGGCCTACAACGAACTGGTCATCAAGTATCAGGGCCGCATCTTCGCTAAGGTTTTTTCCCTGCTGCGTAATCGTCAGGACGCTGAGGAAATCACGCAGGACACCTTCATCCGGGCCCATCGGGTCCTGGCTTCGTTCCGGGGAACCGCCACTTTTTCGACCTGGATCCACCAGATCGGCACAAATCTCGCCCGAAATCGCTACTGGTATTGGCGCCGGCGCAAGCGGGACCAGTCCATGTCGCTCGACGCCGACCTAGGAGATGACCCCGGCGCGACCCTGCATGACATCCTTTCGGATGGAGCCCAGGGCCCTGGCCACGAGGCCCAGCATAACGAATTCGTCAATAAAGTGGCCGAGTGCATGGAACAATTGAAGCCGGAACACGCTCGTATCCTCACGATGCGCAACGTCCGCAACATGTCGTATGAAGAGATCGCCGAAGACCTCGGCCTCTCCATTGGCACGGTCAAGAGCCGCATCAACCGCGCCCGCGAAGCCCTGCGCGAACTCATGGGAGAGGAGTTCCGCGGATGAGCGCCGCCGAGTTCGAGTCCCTCGTCGCCCTTTTCCTGGAGGGCAACGCCTCCTCCGACCAGGTCGCCCGTCTGCGGGCCGCGTTGAGCGGTTCGCCGGCCTTGCGCGCTCGCTTCCAAGCGAGCGCCCGCCTGCACAAAGCCCAGCTCGCCTGCCTCAGTCATCGCGAAGAGCGTTCGACGGCCGGAGTGATGACTTGGCTCCATGCCTACGGTCAGCGCATGGGTCGCTCGTTCGCGCACCTCTGTCTGCTCGCCCTCGTCTTCGTGGAACTTCAGGTGACCATCCCCGCCGAATACTCCGGCCTGCTCTCCTACGTCGAGGCCCAGGTCCCGGCTGAGGAGCCGGTCCTCGGTTCGGCCGAGATGCCGGTCCGCCTGATCACCGATGTCGCCCAAGAAGCCGATCTCTCGAAGGCCGTCGAAGCCCCCGAGCTCACGATGCCCGTCCTCGTCATGCCCGAGATGGTGATGCCGAATGACGAGCCTACGGCGATCGAGGTCTGAAGCTGATATCCTGCCTTGCTTCCGTTCGGTGACGGGGGTCAATTGATGCACGGATGAAGGCCGGAGAACACAGGCCCGAGGTACGCCTCACAGGCATCGCCGCCGCCCCTGGTGTCGCCCGTGGTCCCGCTTACCCGCTGATGCGGGGCATGGCCATCGTCGCCTGCGAGAAGGTGGCCGATCCGGAGGCCGAAATCCGCCGTCTTGAAGGGGCCCTCGCGGCCACCCGGCTGGAGATCTCGCAGCTCCGCGACGACGTCGCCCGCAAGCTGAACGAGTCCGAGGCCTCCATCTTCGACGCCCACCTGCTCGTGCTCGAGGACGTCGCCCTCATCGACGACGTCAGCAAGGAAGTCCGCCGCACCGGCTTCAACGTCGAGTTCTGTTTCCAGGAGGTCGCCCAGCGTTACATCGAGATCTTCGAGAAGATGGACGACGACTTCCTGCGCGAGCGGGCGTCGGACATCCGTGACGTGACCGGCCGCGTACTCGACCAGCTGCTCGGCACCCAGCCGGAACGCGTCGGTCAGGCGGCCCAGGAACATGTCGTCGCCGCGCGCGACCTCACGCCTTCCGACACCGCCGGCCTCCACGACGGCGGCGTCCTCGCGTTCGTGACGGAAGAGGGCGGCCGCACCAGCCATTCCGCCATCATGGCCCGTTCGCTCGACGTCCCCGCGGTCGTCGGCGTCAAAGGGCTGATGGAAGCGGTCCGCGAAGACGATGTCATCCTCGTCGACGGCGAGACCGGCCTCGTCATCCTCAATCCGACGCCTGAGACCATCGAGGGGTACCGCGACAAGGAGCAGGCGATCCGCCAGCGTCGCGACCGCGTCCGCGCAGAAGTCTCTTTTCCCGACCTGACCGCGGACGGCGCGGCCTTCAGCCTGCTTGCCAACATCGGCGATTCGGCCGAGATGGAAGACGCGCTCGCCTACTGCGCCCGCGGCATCGGCCTGTATCGCACCGAGAACCTTTACCTGCGCCTGGACGGCTGGCCCGACGAAAACGTCCAGTATGAGGAATACGCCGAAGCAGTCCGTCTGGCGAAGGGCCGGCCGGTGACCTTCCGCACCCTCGACATCGGCGGCGACAAGCGGCTGGGCGACCTCGCCGACGAGGCCAATCCCTTCATGGGCTACCGCGCCGTACGTATGTGCCTCGAGCGCCCCGACGTCTTCCGTCCGCAGCTCCGCGCGCTCGTCCGCGCCGCCGCGCTCGGTCCGGTGCAGGTGATGTTCCCGATGATCTCCGGCGTCGAGGAATTGCGCCGCGCGAAAGCTATCTTCCGCGACGTCGAGGCCGAACTCGCCCGCGAAGGCGTGCGCCCCGTCGAGGCGATCCGCCTCGGCGCGATGATCGAGATCCCCTCGGCGGCGCTGGTCGCCGACAGCCTCGCGGCCGAAGCCGATTTCTTCAGCGTCGGCACCAACGACCTCGTCCAGTATCTGCTCGCCGTCGACCGCGGCAACCAGCGCGTCGCCTCGCTTTATGATCCGTGCCATCCCGCCGTCGTGCGCACGCTCATGGCGATCTTCGCCGCCGCGCAGAAGGCCGGGATCCCCGCCGCCGTCTGCGGAGAACTCGGCGGTGACCCCGTATGGGCGCCCTTGCTCATCGGTCTCGGCGTGCACGAGCTCAGCATGAGCCCGGCCGCCTTGCCCGAAGTCCGCTTCGTGCTCCGCCATTCCACCGCCGCCGAACTCCGCGAACTCGCCGCCCAGGTCGTCGCCTGCGATGACGCCGCCCGGACGCGCGCGCTGCTGCAGGAATTCGCCGCCGCCAAACTCAAGTTACGCTGATGTCTTCCCGTCTTCCTGTCGCGAACGCGCATGTCGCGGCCATGTCTCCCTACGTCCCCGGCGAGCAGCCGCAGGGCGGGGGATGGGTCAAGCTCAACACCAACGAAAACCCGTATCCGCCGAGCCTGCGTTCGCTCGAGGCCATCCGCGTCGCCTTGGTCAATGACGGCGCCGCGCTGCGGCTCTATCCGTCGCCCGACTCCGCGCCCCTGCGCGAGGCCGTCGCGCGCTTCCATGGTTTTGAGGCGGCGCACGTCGTCGCCGGCAATGGTTCGGACGACATCCTCAACCTCCTGATCCGCGCCTACGCCGGTCCCGATCGCCCGATCGGCATGCTCAACCCGAGCTACTCGCTGTATCCCGTGCTCGCGGCCGCCCAGCATGCGGAAGTCGTCAAGGTCGATGTCACGGACGCCTTGGGCGTCGACGTCGACGCCGTCGCCCAGTGCGGCGCCGCGATCTTCTTCCTGACCAACCCGAACGCCCCGCTCGGCGTGGCCTTCGCGACGGACGTCGTCCGCTCGCTCGCCAAGGCTTTCCCCGGCCTGCTCGTCGTCGACGAAGCCTACGCCGCCTTCGCCGATGCCGACTGCGTCGCGCTCGTGCGTGAGTTCCCGAACGTCGTCGTCACCCGCACGATGTCCAAGGCCCATGCGCTCGCCGGCCTGCGCGTCGGTTACGCGCTCTGTCCGGCCGCCGTCGCCGAGGTGCTCCACCGAGTCCGCGACAGCTACAACGTCGACCGCCTCGCGCAGGTCGCCGCCGCCGCCGCGCTTGACGACCGCGAGTGGCTCGATGTGACCGTCGCCCAGGTGCGCGCCACACGCGACCGCCTCGCCGTCGCGCTGCGCCAGCTCGGCTGGCAGGTGAATCCCGCCGCCGGCAATTTCGTGCTCGCCGCGCCCGTCTCGACGAAGCGTCCGGCCTCGGTCGAGACCGCCGCCCATTGCTTCGAGTTCCTCCGCTCCCGGAAGATCCTCGTCCGCCGTTTCCCCAACCATCGCCTCACCGAGAAGTCCCTGCGCATCTCCGTGGGCACGGAACAGGAAACCGACGTCTTCCTGCAGGCCGTGGCGGTCTGGATGGAAGGGTGAGGTTGACAATCCTGCCTTCCGCGGGGATTTCTGAGGGATGAGCGCAGCCGTCCGCAAAGCCAGCCTCCGCCGGGATACCGCCGAGACCAAGATCGCCCTCGAGGTGAACTTGGATGGCACCGGTACGTCGGAAATCGCCACCGGCGTGGCCTTCTTCGACCACATGCTGACGCTCTTCTCCCGTCACTCGCTCGTCGACCTCAAGGTCAAGGCGACCGGCGACACCGATGTCGACTACCACCACACCGTGGAAGACGTCGGCATCGTGCTCGGTCAGGCCATCAAGGAAGCGCTCGGCGACAAGGCCGGCATCCGCCGCTACGGTTTCTTCATCCTGCCGATGGACGAGACTCTGGCCCGCTGCGCCGTCGACCTCAGCAACCGTCCGATGATGGTCTACCAGGTCGAGATCACCAACTACATGGTGAAGGACTTCAACATCGCGCTCGTCCGTGAGTTCTTCCAGGGCCTCGCCAACTCGCTCGGCTGCAATCTGCACCTTAAGCTCGAATACGGCGACGAACCGCACCACATCGCCGAAGCGCTCTTCAAGGCCTTCGCCCGCGCGTTGCGTGAAGCGTTGGAAGTCGACCCGCGCCAGGGTGGCCGCGTGCCGAGCACCAAGGGTACGCTGGCCTGACCGTGGAAGCCGCCGCGACAGCGCGCCGCCCGCGGGTGGCCGTCATCGATTACGGGATGGGCAACCTGCGTAGCGTCAGCCGTGCCATGGTCGCCGCCGGTGCCGATGCGTTCCTGGCTGCGACGCCGGCCGAAGCCGAGAAAGCCGAGCTGGTCGTCTTCCCGGGGCAGGGTGCCATGGCGGACTGCATGGACTGCATCCGTCGTAACGACTTCGAATCCTTCCTGAAACAGTGGATCGCCGCCGACCGTCCTTTCCTCGGTGTCTGCATGGGTCTGCAGGTCCTGTTTGAGCGGTCCGAAGAAGCCGACCGGCCGGGCCTGGGCGTGTTCCCGGGCGTCGTCCGGCGTTTCCCGTCCCAGCCTGGCCTGCGGATCCCGCACATGGGCTGGAATGAAGCCATCTTCAAGCCCGACGCCCCGTTGACCCAGGGTCTACGGGCCGAAGGAGAACCCTTCTATTTTGTCCATAGTTACCGGGTGGTCGAGACCGACCCCTCCCTGGTGTGGTGCGAGACCGATTATGCGGGCCGTTTCGTGAGCGGGGTCCGGCGCGGACGGGTCTTCGCAACCCAGTTCCATCCGGAGAAAAGTCAGGTCAAAGGCTTGCAACTCTACCGCAATTTCCTGACCTTGTCCGTCCGCTGAAGGGTATTGCGACTCTCGGCGGACCCTATCCCCGCCATGAGCTCTAAGACCGCCTCTCTCAAACTGGACGACAAGGAAATCGTCCTCCCCATCGTCGTCGGCACCGAAGGCGAACGCGGGGTCGACGTCCGTAAGCTGCGCGACGACACCGGCTACATCACTTTCGACGACGGCTACGCCAATACTGGCGCCTGCGAGTCCAAGGTCACCTTCATCGACGGCGAGAAGGGCATCCTGCGCTACCGCGGCTACGGCATCGAAGAGCTCGCCGAGAAGTCCAACTTCATCGAGACCGCCTACCTGCTGATCTACGGCGAACTCCCCACCACCGCCCAGCTGACGGCCTTCAAGGCCCGCATCCTGGACAACTCGCAGATCCACGAAGGCCTGCGCATCGCCCTCAGCGGCTTCCCCGGCAACGCCCACCCGATGGCCGTGCTGTCCGCCACGCTGAACACCCTCGGTTGCTACTACCCGGAGCTCGGCACCAACGAGCGTACGCATGACTTGGCCAAGTTCGACGCCACCGCCGCCGTGCTGATCTCCAAGGTCCGTACCCTCGCCGCGCTCGCCCACCGTTCCAAGGAAGGTCAGCCGCCCGTCTACCCCAAGCCGGGTCTCGATTACTGCTCGAACTTCCTGCACCTCCTCTTCTCGCAGCCCAACGTCGATTACGCCGTGCACCCGGAGATCGCCCGCGCGCTCGACCTGATCCTCCTCCTGCACGCCGACCACGAGCAGAACTGCTCCACGTCCACCGTGCGCATGGTCGCCTCCGGCGGCGCCAACCTCTTCCCGTCCGTCTCCGCCGGCGTCTGCGCCCTCTGGGGCCCGCTGCACGGCGGCGCCAACCAGGCCGTCATCGAGATGCTCGAGGAGATCCATGCTTCCGGCGACGACGGCTCGCGCTTCATCGCCGACGCCAAGGACAAGACCAAGAGCGTCCGCCTCATGGGCTTCGGCCACCGCGTGTACAAGAACTACGACCCGCGCGCCAAGATCATCAAGGCCCAGTGCGACAAGGTCCTCAAGGTCCTCGGTATCAACGACCCGCTCCTGGCCATCGCCATGCGCCTCGAAGAAGCCGCGCTCAACGACCCGTACTTCAAGCAGCGCAACCTCTACCCGAACGTCGACTTCTACTCGGGCATCATCCTCAAGGCCATCGGCATCCCGACGGAGATGTTCACCGTCATCTTCGCCATCGGACGTATGCCGGGCTGGATCTCGCACTGGAAGGAAATCGCCGAGACCCCGAAGCAGAAGATCCATCGCCCGCGCCAGATCTACGTCGGTCACACCGAGCGTAAGTACGCGCCGATCGCCCAGCGCAGCTGAGCGACCCGATTAGTCCGCAAAGGGGGAGGGCCGAACGTTTCCGTTCGGCCCTCCGTCTTTTGAGCCATACACTATAAGCCGGATTCTGTCCTTGGGCGGCTCTCGCCGATCCCCTGCGCGTTCATTTCTCTGACCTTGCGGACCCGCCTTGCGGCGGTGCGACAACCCGGGACCTTGGTGGGCGACCTCGGACGGTCCCTGTTCGTCTTGCACCGGATTGGGTTTACCTTGCCTCGTCGGTTACCCTTCGAGCGGTGGGCTCTTACCCCACCTTTTCACCCTTACCTCGTTCCTTGCGGAGGAGGCGGTATCTTCTCTGTGGCACTATCCGTCACGTCTTGCGACGTGCCCCGACTTGCGGCGGGAATCCTGCCCTGTGGTGTCCGGACTTTCCTCACGGATTGCTCCGCGCGAACGCACATGTATGACTGTCCGGGCAATTTAGCGTCTGCCGGGCCCGCAGGGAAGGGCAAAAGCCGCGACTTCGACCTTGGAAAGCCCTTCAGGCGGCTTTGATTAGGGGAACCCCATGCGAACCCTGCTCCTCGCCTTGCTCACCCTCATGACCGCCCACGCCGCCGAACCCATCAAAGTCGCCTGCGTCGGCGACAGCATCACCCAGGGCGCCGGCGCCAAGCCCGGCCAGTCTTATCCGTCTCAGTTACAAGCCCTGCTCGGCTCGGGCTATCAGGTCGGCAACTTCGGCGTCAGCGGCCGCACGCTCCTGAAGAAGGGCGATTTCCCATATTGGAACGAGAAGAAGTATCAGGCCGCCCTCGCGATGGAGCCGGCCATCGTGATCATCATGCTCGGCACCAACGACACCAAGCCGCAGAACTGGAAGCATGAGGCGGAGTTTGACGCCGATTACCGCGAGCTCGTGCAGTCTTTCCAGTCCCTCAAATCCAAGCCTAAGGTTTTCGTCTGCCGTCCCGTGCCGGTTCCCGGCAAGGGCAACTACGGCATCAACGAAGAGAACGTCCAGAAGGAGATCCCGCGCGTCGACGCGCTCGCCAAGGAGCTCGGCTGCGGCGTGATCGACATGCATGCGGCGCTGGAGAAGTTCCCCGAGATGCTCCCGGACCGGGTGCACCCGAACACCGCCGGCGCCGGCGAGATGGCCAAGGCGGCGGCGAAGGCGATCGCGGGAAAGTAAGCTTCAACGGACGGGGGCGGCCGGTCCGATGATCTGACCGAGCACGTCCTGGGCCGCCGCGCGCAGCTGCTGCCAGCGAAGGGAAGGGTGGGCGGGGCCGTGGGCGATGAGCTGCAAGGTGCTCCGCCATTCGAGGACGGCGCGTTCCAGGTCGCCTTGACCCGGCCCTTGGCCGTCGGCGTCGACCGGCGGGATCTTGCCATGCAGGGCGAAGCCTTTGAGCGCTTCGGCGCAGCCTTCGCCGAAGCCGACCGGCAGGCCTTCCCGCAGGTAGCCTTCGGCGGTAAGAGACTTATAAGTCAGGCGGCAGCAGGCCCCGAGGCGGCTGGAATTACGGCCCGCGGAGGCGACGCGTTCGCCGGCCCGCAGTTCGGCGAGGTCCCAGGCGAGGGCGTGGGCGTCGTAGGCCTGATCTTCGAGCGCCGCCGCGACGGCGAGGCCTTCGCCGTGCTGGAAGAGCGAGGCGATGTGTCCGCGGTCGGTCGGCCAGCCAGCGGCGTCGATGAGGCCGAGTTTCTTCCAGAGCCGGCCGGCGCGGGCGGTATGCAGCGTGCCGCCGCCGAGGACTTCACGGAGGTTGATGTCCTGTTTGGCGACGGAGCGTCGTGGCGGGTTGATCAGCGGCTGATTATCGGCGTCGGGCCACACGCGCACGTCGGCGCGCGAGTAGTCCAGCTTCACTTGGACGCTGTCGCGACCGAGGAAGAGCCCTCCGTAGGCGACGCCCCCTTGGGTGAGCAGCGGGAGCAAGGGCAGGATCTCTTTTTCGAGGAGTTCCAGTTTCCACGTGCGCGGCCGGCTGCGGCCGTTCTCCTGTTTGCGCAGCGCCTTGAGCAGCCAATCCGCCGGGGTGAGCTGCGCGGCGCCGGTTTCTTTCGGGAAGTGGGCGAGGGTGATGGTGCGTCCGTAGCGCAAGCCTTCGCTCGTCTCGAGCTTGCAAGGCGTGCCGTAGGGCAGGGCGCGGAGCGAGTCGGGTTTCGTCAGGGCCGGGTGCCAGGTTTCCTTCACGTAGATCAGCGCCTGTGAGAGCGGCACGAGGTGCGTCGGGCGTTCGCGTTGCCAAGTGCCGTTACGGCCGAGGATCTCATCGATCTGGCGGGTTGCGCCAGCGACCGGTTCGGGCATGTCGGCCGGTGTGGTGTCATCGTCCAGGCGATCCAGCGCAAGGTCGATGGGCTCGCGGGTGAAGAGCGACTGAGCGAGGGATTGGGCCGCGGACTTCGGGTCCTCAGTGCGGCGCATGACCGAAAGGAAGGCGGGCCAGTCGAGCGCCTCGCTCCGTTTGAGCTGGAGCGGCTTGGCTTCGCCGAGGCGCGGGCTGTCACCGGTCCAGAGCGCAAAACCACGGTCATCGAGTCCACGCCGGCCGGCGCGGCCGAACATCTGCAGGAGCTCGTCGGGGCGGATTTCCCGTTCCGCGTGATCGGCGGCGTATCGTCGGTCGGTCACCAGCACCGACCGGAGCGAGAAGTTGATACCGGACGCCAGCCCGGTCGTGGCTACGACCACGCTCAGCTTGCCCGCCTTGGCCCAAGGTTCGATCAGTTCGGTCCGCTGTTCGAAGGTGAGTCCGCTGTGGTGAAGTCCGACCCCTTGGCGGAGGAGGCGATTGAGATCATCGCCGGCGAGGCTGCGTTGGCTGGGGGAGAGTTGCGGGCCGTTGCCCAAGGGCAGACCGGCCGCGATATCGCGGGCGATCTGCTCGGCCGCCCGGCGGCGGGGGGCGAAGACGAGGATCGGGCCAAGATCGCCGAGGACGGCCCGGATGACCGCGCGGGCGATATGGCCTTTGATGCCGGTGGGCTCGCGGGTCTCCAAGGCGTCGAGGGAGATCTCCTCGAGCGGGATCGGCCGGGTGTGTTCCTCGATGAGGGTGACCTTGCGACCGCGGCTGCGGAGCCATTCGGCGACGGCCTTGGGGTTGGAGACGCTGCCGCTGAGGAGCAGGAGCTGGGTCGAGGGTGGGGCGATGGCCAGGACGGTCTCGTAGGCCGCCCCGCGACGGGCATCGGCCAGCATCTGATATTCGTCGACCACCAGCAGGTCCGGGTGGCGGCCTTCCAAGAAGCGATGACGCTGGGTCTCCAGAGTCGCCACGATGACCGGGGCGCCGAGGTTGGCACTGACGTCCCCGGTCGCGATGCCGACGTCCCAGCCTAGGGCGAGCCATTCGGCCCGCTTGTCATTGGCTAAGGCCCGGGTCGGCACCGTGTAGACCGCCTGGCCGCGGTGGCCGCCACGGATGAGCAGTTCGAAGACGTAGGTCTTCCCGGCGCCAGTCGGGGCTTGGATGATCACGTCCTCGCCTTGCCGCAGGGCGCGGAGGGCGTCCTGCTGCCAGAGGTCGGGGAGGGTGAGCCGAGAGTCCGCCATGGCGAGTTTCCATCAAACGGCGGTCGGGCGGAGAAGCAAGCCGAGGGGGTTTGCGGTTGCGGGTTTTCGCACCCCCGTGCTACGACTGTCGTCGCATGGCCATCAGCAACGACCTCGCCCGCGGGCTTAAGAAAGTCGACAAGGACCTCGACTTCATGATGACGTGTTTCGTCGAGGTGCTCGAGCAGCTCGACCACAAGGATCTCGCCGGCACCTTGCCGTGGATGGGCAAGCGCAAGCTGCGCGGCGTCCAGATCTTTTCCTACCGCGGCGTGCAGGCCTACTCGATCGCCTTCCAGCTCCTCAACATGGTCGAGGAGAACGCCTCCGCGCAGTCCAAGCGTCTCCGCGAAGACAAGCATGGCCTCGCCTCCGATCCTGGTTCCTGGGGCCGCGCGCTCCGCGCCCTCGTCGACGCCGGCCTGACCGACAAGCAGATCGCCAAGCGCCTCAACCGCATGCGCGTCGAGCCCGTGCTGACCGCGCACCCGACCGAAGCCAAGCGCGCCACCGTCCTGGAGATCCACCGCGAGATCTACAAGCTGCTCGTCCGCCGCGAAAACAACATGTGGACCGCCGCCGAGCAGCGCGCGATCCGCGAGGAAATCAAGGTCGCCCTCGAGCGCCTGTGGCGCACCGGTGAGATCTATCACCAGAAGCCCGACGTGCAGTCGGAGCTGCGTAACATCAATTACTTCCTCTCCAAGGTCTTCCCTGACGCCGTGGTCAGCATGGACCTCCGCCTGCGTCAGGCCTGGGAAGAAGCCGGCCTCGACCCGGCCCGCGTGGAGCATCCGGACAGCCTGCCGCAAATCGTCCTTGGCACTTGGGTCGGCGGCGACCGCGACGGCCACCCGCTCGTGACCGCCGAAGTCACCGCGCGCGCCCTCAATCTCTTCCGTTCGACGGCCATCGCCATCTGCAACGAGCGTCTCGAGACCCTCGGCCAGCGCCTTTCGCTCGGCGACCATCTCCAGTCGCCTCCGCCCGTCTTCATCCGACAGGTCGAGAAGCATGCCGCCGCCCATGGCGAAGCCGGTGAAGCCGCGCTCAAGCGCAACATCGGCGAGACCTGGCGCCAATACGTCAACCTCGTCCGCCTGCGTCTGCCCAATACCGTCGGCGAACTCGGCCCCGGCCAGCACCGCACCCCGGAGGGTGTCATCGCCGACCTTCTGTTCCTGCGCGAGACCCTGATCGAAGTCGGTGCCGGACGCATCGCCCGCGCGGAGCTTGATCCGCTCCTGCGCTTCCTGCGCACCTTCGGTTTCCACATGGCGGTACTCGACATCCGCCAGAACAGCGCCTTCCACGACAAGGCCATCGGCCAGCTCCTCGCCGCCACTGGCCAGGATGACGCCAACTTCGCGCAGTGGGACGAATCTCGCCGCCTCGGCTTCCTCGATTCCGAACTCCGCTCCACGCGTCCGTTCCTCCGCGAGCAGGCCAGCATCGGCCCGGAGGCCGACGCCGCCGTCGCTTGTCATCGCGCCCTCGTCACGCACATCGACCAGTATGGGTCCGCGGGCCTCGGCTCGCTGATCGTGAGCATGACCCGTTCGGTCTCCGACCTGCTGTCCGTCTACCTCCTCGCCCGCGAGGCCGGCCTGACGGCCGGCGGTTCCGATGACGCCTATTGCCTGCTCCCCGTCGTCCCGCTCTTCGAGACCATCGGCGACCTCGAGCGCAGCACCGGCATCATGGACGCCTTCCTGTCGCATCCGATGACGCAGCGCACGCTGAAGGCCCGCCGCGACGCCGGCCTGACCGACGGCCTCACGCAGCAGGTGATGATCGGTTACTCCGACTCCAATAAGGACGGCGGCATCCTCGCCTCGCTCTGGAATCTCTATCGCGCCCAGCAGAACCTCGCCGCCGTCGGCGAGAAGCACGGCGTCCGCATCGTCTTCTTCCATGGCCGCGGCGGCACCATCTCCCGCGGCGCCGGCCCGACCCACCGTTTCATCGATGCTTTGCCCCAGGGTTCCATCCAGGGCGAGATGCGCGTGACCGAGCAGGGCGAGAGCATCACCCAGAAATACGCGAACCACATCACCGCGGTGAACAACCTCGAGCTCCTGACCGCCGGCGTGACGCAGAACACCTTCCTGCACGACGTCGCCGTCCGCAGCGAAGCCGCCCAGGCCAAGGTCATGGACCGTCTCGCCGAGTTCTCGCGCGAGGCCTACCAGGAACTCATCCGCACGCCCCGCTTCATCGAGTTCTTCCGCCAGGCGACCCCGATCGACGTCATCGAAGCCAGCCGTATCGGCTCTCGTCCGTCCCGCCGCACCGGCGCTGCTTCCCTTGAGGATCTGCGCGCCATCCCGTGGGTCTTCGCCTGGAGTCAGGCCCGTTTCTATCTCTCCGGTTGGTATGGCGTCGGCTCCGCGCTGGCCCGTCTCAAGGAAGAAGATCCGAAGGGCTTCGAGGTCATCCGTAAGAACTACGATGACTGGCCGCCCCTGCGCTACATGCTCAAGAATGCTTCCACCAGCGTCCTGGCGTCCAACCGCAGCATGATGAAGCTCTATGGCGGACTCGTGACCGACAAGAAGCTGCGCAGCCTCTTCCTTAACCGCATCCTCGCGGAGCATAACCTCGCCCGTAAGATGCTCGACGAACTCTCTGGTTCGAAGCTCAGCGAAGGCCGTCCGCGTCTGCGCAAGGTCATCGCTCTCCGCGAATCCGCGATCGACCTCCTGCATGAGCAGCAGGTCGCCTTGCTCAAGGATTGGCGTAAGAAGGTGGCCGACGGCGACCGTAAGGAAGCCGATGCGTTGCTGCCTCAGATGCTGCTCTCCCTGAACGCCATCGCCGCCGGCCTCCAGGCTACGGGTTGAGTGCGCTTAACGCTTCGGCAGGGCCGGGGTCGCGGACATGTTTCCACGCAGCATCCGGCCGATCTGCCCGCTGAGCCAAAGGTAGTGGTCCGTCGGAACATCGGAGAGATCTACAAAGTTACCGACCGGACGCGGACCACCGCATTTCATAATCGCGGTACCTTCGTCAATCTCGTCGAACATCGCGATGTAGAGGGACTTGGCACCGGCTTCACGGGCGGCGACGGCCTGTGACCAGAGGAAGCGGCCACCCAGGCGGGGGATGGCATTCTTCGGGGCTTTCTGGCCCTTTGAGGAGGAAAGGTTGCTCCAGCTGAAGCCGGGGAAGATCACCGGGAGGTAAGTCTTCTGCTTGGTGCGGCACCAAGCGATATCGGGTGCCCAGACCTCCTTGGCCAGCTCGGCCACTCCTTTCGGATCATCGCAGCGACCGACAGTCCAGGGGCTGATGACATCGGCCTTGCGGATGAGGTCGTGTAAGGCTGGATCGGACACGGCATCGTTTTTCTGTTCCCGCCAGTAGGCCGGCACGCCGATCATGATTGCGGCGCCCGTGGACTTGAGCTCGGCGATTAGGGTGGCCCATTCCTTGAGCGCAGGCGCGCGTTCCTTGAAACCTAGGCCCCAAACCGCGACAAGCGGCTTCCCTTGGTGGAACTGGGCGCAAGGTTGCTTCGCCTGGCCGTCGGCGACGAGCCGTCGCCAGTCATCCGAGACCGTCCGGAAATTTTCGGGCGAAAGGCCAGTGAGGTCGTACATCACCGTCAGCGCGCGGCCTTCGGCGTTGGCGGCTTCCGTGCAGTTCCGCAGGACCATGTCCAAGGAGTCGGTTTTACGACTTCCGCCTAGGCCGACCGCGAAGCGTTGGAGCATCGCGCCATCAATCCCGTAGTCCTTCATCCAGCGGAAGTGCCGACGCACGGTCCCCGGATGGGCGCTGCTGAACAGGTCGGCCTGGCGCCCATCGGCGTATTTGAAAGGCGAAGGGTAGCGTTCTTCCGGCGGAAACTCGCGGAGGTCAGGCCAGAGATCGAACGAATATACTTTGGTGGAAAAGAGTTTTCCCGGCCCAAAATGAACCCAGCCGAGACCGCTGGGGTCGCCTTCGGCCCGGAACCAACCCTGGTAGCCTGTGACGACCTTACCGGACAGGGTGGGGTGGCGAGGCACTTGGGCCTGAGCGAAAGCCGCTAGGGCTAAGCAAAGCGTCCAAAGGCCTGGTTTCATTATCGGGTTCAGATATGCTTCCAGAAATCCATCAGGAAGCGCGTGGCCAGCTGGGCGAGGAAGACGATGTTCCAGAAGATTAGCTGGAGGCCGAGGGAAGGGCCGAAGCCCATGCTCAGGACCTGGGCGGAGGCGCTGGTGACCAGCAGGACGACCGTGGCCGTGCAGAGGGAGATGACAAGGATCTCGATAGATTTCGGGATAAAGCCCGAAAGGCTCGTGTCGGCCATGCAGACGGCGGCGAAGGTCAGGGCGACGGAAATGAGTCCCGTGAGGCCGATGCCGAAGAGGGTACCGTCCTTGCCGAAGAAGTGCGTCGCAGCGAGTCGACCGAGAAGCGGGATGTAGACGACCACCATCGCGAGGGCCACCCAGAAGCCCATCGAGCCGTAATCCTGACCGAGGACTTTCTCGGCGTAGTTCTCCACCGTATTCTTGATGATGGCTTCTTTGATCGGATTAGTGAAGGCGAGGAGCACCTCGGAAACCTAGCCTTATCAGGCCTCATGTCCACGCCTAAGGCGCAGTCTTACCGCGTCCACTCCTCGCGGGCCGAGGCCCAGAGGTCGTAGTTCAGCGGACGCTTGCCGGTCGGTACCAGACGATAGTGTCCGCCGGCGGCCTTGATGATCGCGAGGCCCGCGGCGACGTCCCAGAGGTTCGTGCCGGATTCATAATACGTATCCGCGACGCCTTCGCCGACGTAGGCCAGGGCGAGCGCGGCGGAGCCGATCATGCGGATCTTCTTATAGCGGCCGACCTGCTGCACGAAGAGCTGCATCGCCGGGCCGGACTTGTCGGCGGCGGCGGGGAAGCCCGTCATGATGCACGCGTCCTTGATGTCGGTGACCCATCCGGGCGTGATGCGCACGCCGTTGAGATAGCTGCCCTCGCCGACGACGCCGAGATAGGTCTTCTTCGCGGTGAAATCATGGATCACGCCGAGGACGGGTTCCTTGCCGCGCATCAGGCCGAGCGATACGCAGGTCGAGGGCTGGCGGCGGAGGTAGTTGTAGGTGCCGTCGAGCGGGTCGACGACCCAGTAGAGGCTGTCGCCGTCGAAGAGGGAGGCGTCGCCGCCGAGTTCTTCGCCGATCACCGGGATGCCCGTGGCCTTGAGTCGGTCGCGGACCAGATGCTCCGAATCGACGTCGGCCTGCATCTTCACGTCGTCATCCGTCGAAGCGTTGACCTTCATCTGGGCGCCCTGGGCGAGCAGGTCGCCGGCGGCGATGGCCGTGGCCAGGGCGACGGATTTCAGGTCTTCGAGGGAGGGCGTGCTCACGAGGGCAGGGTGGGGGCGGCCGCGAGGCTCGGCAATAACGGACCCTTCTCCTTATTTCGATGCCGCCGGGGCGATCATTGGGGCGAACCAGTCGTAGCTGGGGCGGGTGGTCCCATCTTTGAAGCGGACGCCGCGAAGGCTGTGGCGCAGATCCGGACCAATGCTCTCGCTGCGACAGGAAAGTTGGTCGATCCCATGGGCGGAGAGCGGCTTAACTTCGCCTGGTTCGCTGATGCCGTTGCGGTTGGCGTCGTGCCAGAGGGCAAGCCCGCGTAGTTCTTCGCCTTCGAGCAGTTGGTCACCGTTCGCGTCCAGCGATCCCAGCGACTGATAGCCATCGCGCCAGAATACCCAGAATGTCACGTTCCCGAACATCTGTAGCCCGGAGGTTATCTGGCCGCTCTCTTTGGCATCGAAGACCAGCCAGGCCGCCTTAGGCGTGATCCATCCCCAGTGGCGAGAGAGTCCGGAGCCATCCAGGTCGAAGGCCACGCCCGCGTCACGGTCGACGAGTGTTTCGAATGAAGCATCGCTCAGTGGGATCAGGATGGGGGTCACCATCCGTGTCATCGTAGCCAGCCTTCCCTTGTGGTGATTGAGGATGCCGATCTCCGTCGCATCCTTGTGTTTATCAAGGATGCGAAGCATGTATGATATGCATTCTTCGCTGAAGACAATGCCATCGCCAAGGGAGCGATGATGTCGTCGGGCTCCACTGGTTCGACCATCGGAGGTCATGCCAACGTCCTTCGTCAGGTCCTTCAATTCAAGTCGGCCCCCTTTTTTCCAATATCCGATGTCGAACTCGCCTTCGACTTCCGTCTGCCATGCGATGCAGAAGGTCTGCCTGTAGACTTCAAGGGCTTGCGTGCGAAGTCCTGCCTTATCCAAGCACCAAGCATAGCCCAATTGGACCGGTTTCACGTGCCATCGGACCTGGTCGAGGTCGCCGGATTTTCGCATGAGTCTAAGTGACTCTTCGTAGTGTCGCAGCGCCCTGGACAGGTTTTTCCCGATGTCCCTGCCCTTGAGTCCCTGGTTCCTTTCGGCCCTGAATCCTCCGTTGACAGGCGTGCCGTTGTCGCCTCCGGCCTCTGAGTACCTGACCCGGCCCTGATGATATTCCCCCGACTGGTAAACCGGCAGTTCCTCTGACTCTGAAAAAGCGGCCATCGCGTATACGCGGGCCAACTGATAGTGAAGATCGAAGCTGTCCGGCTGCAGTTTTAGTTTTGACTCCAGATTCATCAAGATGCGTTCAATCGGTACTTTTTCGGTATCGATATGAGCGTAGAGCGCACGGCATCGCGGCGACAGCCATAGCGTGAGGAGAGCAAGCAGGGCGTATCGCATGCTTGATCCTACCCCGGACCCGCCGGGGTTCAATCCTTCGTCCTTGGATTGTCATGGCAACAAGAAGCCCGACTCAAGGAGTCGGGCTTCGGCGGTCGATGGTGACAGGGCTCAGGGGAGCTCCGACTTGCCCATCAGGAACTTATCGCACTCGCGGGCGGCGCCACGGCCTTCGTTGAAGGCCCAGACGACGAGGGATTGGCCGCGACGGCAGTCACCGGCGGCGAAGACGCCCGGGACGTTGGTCACATACTTCTCGTGCTCGGCCTTCGCGTTGGAGCGGGCGTCGCGCTCGATGCCGAAGGCTTCGAGGAGAGGCTGTTCCGGACCCATGAAGCCCATGGCGAGGAGGACGAGCTGGGCGGGGCGGACCTTCTCGGTGCCGGCGATCTTCTGGGGTCCGAAGACGCCCTTGTCGTCCTTCTTCCACTCGACTTCGACGGTGTGGACTTCCTTGAGGTTGCCCTGTTCGTCGGCGACGAACTTCGTGGCCGTGGTGAGGTAGACGCGGGGGTCGGAGCCATACTTGGCGGCGGCCTCTTCCTGGCCGTAGTCGACCTTGTAGGTCTTCGGCCATTCCGGCCAGGGGTTGTCCTTGGCGCGGGTGGCGGGGGCCTTCGCCATGATCTCGAGCTGGACGACGGACTTGCAGCCGTGGCGGAGCGAGGTGCCCACGCAGTCGGTGCCGGTGTCGCCGCCGCCGATGATCACGACGTCCTTGCCCTTGGCGGTGATGGTCGCGTCGGGGGCCTTGCCGTCCAGGAGGTTCTTCGTGTTGGCGTGGAGGAACTCCATCGCGAGATGGATGCCCTTGGCGTCACGGCCGGGGAGAGGGAGGTCGCGGCCCTTGGTGGCGCCGACGGTGAGGATGACCGCGTCGAAGTCCTTGCGGAGCTGTTCGGGCGAGACGTCGACGCCGACGTTGACGCCGCACTTGAAGGTCACGCCTTCGGCTTCGAGGAGGGAGATGCGGCGGAGCACGACGTCCTTCTTGTCGAGCTTCATGTTCGGGATGCCATACATCAGCAGGCCGCCCGGACGGTCGGAGCGTTCGAAGACGGTGACGTTGTGGCCGGCGTAGTTGAGCTGCGCGGCGGCGGAGAGGCCGGCGGGGCCGGAACCGATGACGGCGACTTTCTTGCCGGTACGCTTCGACGGGGCGCGGGGGATGACCCAGCCGTTCTCGTAGCCCTTGTCGATGATCGAGACTTCGATGTTCTTGATCGTGACCGCGGGCTTGTTCATGCCGAGCACGCAGGAGCCTTCGCACGGGGCGGGGCAGACGCGGCCGGTGAATTCCGGGAAGTTGTTGGTCTTGTGGAGGCGTTCCAGCGCTTCGCGCCAGAGGCCGCGGTAGACGAGGTCGTTCCACTCGGGGATCAGGTTGTTGATCGGGCAGCCGCTGGCCATCCCGCTGATGAGCTTGCCCGTGTGGCAGAACGGCACGCCGCAATCCATGCAGCGGGCGCCCTGTTTCTGGAGCTTCTCGTCGGAGTGATGGTGGTGGATCTCCTTCCAGTCGCCGATGCGGGTGAGGGCATCGCGGTCAGGCGGGAGTTCGCGCTGGTATTCGACAAATCCGGTAGGTTTTCCCATGGTGCAGAAGGTGCTTGGTGTGGACGTGGTGGGTGATCAGCCGCCGCCGACGCGGGCGAGGTCGCGAGAGTTGATCTCGAAGGCTTCGTTGAGGGCGGCGTCGCCGCTGAGACCCTTGGCCTGGGCCGTCGCGATGGCCTGGAGGACTCGCTTGTAGTCCTTCGGCATCACCTTGACGAACTTGGCGAGGGAGGCGTCCCAGTTGGCGAGGAGCTTCCTGGCCTTATGGCTGCCCGTGAGCTCGGCGTGACGTTCGATGAGGCCGCGGAGTTCGGCCGCATCGTTGGCGTCAGGCTTCTCGAGGCCGACCATCTGCTTGTTGCAGCGGACGGCGAAGTCGCCCTTCTCGTCGAGGACGTAGGCCACGCCGCCGCTCATGCCGGCGGCGAAGTTGCGGCCCGTGACGCCGAGGATGACGACGCGTCCGCCGGTCATGTATTCGCAGCCGTGGTCACCCACGCCTTCGACGACGGTGGTGACGCCGGAGTTGCGGACGCAGAAACGTTCGCCGGCCATGCCGCGGAAGAACGCTTCGCCTGAGGTCGCGCCGTAGAGGGCGACGTTGCCGAGGATGATGTTGTCTTCGGCGGGGAAGGTCGCCTTGGCGTCAGGGTAGACGATCACGCGGCCGCCGCTGAGGCCCTTGCCGACGTAGTCGTTGGCGTCGCCTTCCAGTTCGATGGTCACGCCCGGAGGAACGAAGGCTCCGAGGGACTGGCCCGCGCTGCCCTTGAACTTCAGGTGGATGGTGCCGTCCGGCAGGCCGTCGGGGTGGCGCTTGGTGATCTCGTTGCCGAGGATCGTGCCGACGACGCGGTGGGTGTTCTTGATCTCGCCTTCGTAGCGGACGGGTTCTCCCTTCTCGATGGCCGGCTGGCACTTCGCCAGGAGGACGGAGAGATCGAGGCCCTTCTCGAGGCCATGGTCCTGCTTCTCGGTGCAGAAGCGACCCACTTCGGGGCCGGCCTTAGGCGAATAGAGGAGCTTGGAGAGGTCGATGCCCTTGGCCTTCCAATGTTCGACGGCGTGACGCGCTTCGAGGGCATCGGTGCGGCCGACCATCTCGTTGAGCGTGCGGAAGCCGAGCTGGGCCATGATCTCGCGGACTTCCTGGGCGATGAAGCGCATGAAGTTCACGGTGTCTTCGGGACGGCCGGTGAAGTTCTTGCGGAGCTCAGGGTCCTGGGTGGCGACGCCGACCGGGCAGGTGTTGAGGTGACAGACGCGCATCATGATGCAGCCGAGGGTCACCAGCGGGCCCGTGGCGAAGCCGAACTCTTCGGCGCCGAGGAGGGCGGCGATGACGACGTCACGGCCGGTCTTCAGCTGGCCGTCGGTCTCGACGACGATGCGGGAGCGGAGGTTGTTGAGGACGAGGGTCTGGTGGGTCTCGGCGAGGCCGAGTTCCCAAGGCAGGCCGGCGTGCTTGATGGAGGTCTGGGGCGAGGCGCCCGTGCCGCCGTCGAAGCCGGAGATGAGGACGACGTCCGCGTGCGCCTTCGCCACGCCCGTGGCGATGGTGCCGACGCCGACTTCCGAGACGAGCTTCACGCTGACGCGCGCGGCGCGGTTGGCGTTCTTCAGGTCATGGATGAGTTCCGAAAGGTCCTCGATCGAGTAGATGTCGTGGTGCGGGGGCGGGGAGATGAGGCCGACGCCCGGGGTCGAGTGACGGACCTTGGCGATCGGAGGGTAGACCTTGCCGCCGGGGAGCTGGCCGCCTTCGCCGGGCTTCGCGCCCTGGGCCATCTTGATCTGGATCTCCTTGGCGTTGGTCAGGTAGCGGCTCGTGACGCCGAAGCGGCCCGAAGCGACCTGCTTGATGGCGGAGTTCTTGGAATCTCCCTGCTCGTTGGTCCAGGTGAAGCGCGCCGGGTCTTCGCCGCCTTCGCCGGTGTTGGACTTGCCGCCGATGCGGTTCATCGCGATCGCGAGGGCTTCGTGGGCTTCGGAGGAGATGGAGCCGTAGCTCATCGCACCCGTCTTGAAGCGCTTCAGGATGTTCTCGATGGACTCGACCTCGTTGATGTCGACCGGCGTCCGGGCTTTGAACTGGAGCAGGCCGCGCAGGGTGAAGATCTGCTGCATCTGGTCGTTCACCAGGTTGGTGTAGACCTTGAAGGTCTCGTAGTTGTTCGTGCGGACGGCCTTCTGCAGCGAGTGGATCACCTGCGGGCTGAAGAGATGGCCTTCGCCTTCGTTGCGCCACTGGTAGTCACCGCCGACCTCGAGGGTGGCGGGGGTGTCGACGCGATCGGGGAAGGCGTTGCGATGGCGGGTGAGGGTCTCCTCGGCGATCGCGACGACGTCGGCGCCTTCGATGCGGGTCGCCGTGCCGGTGAAATACTTGTCGACCACCTTCTGCTGGAGGCCGACGCACTCGAAGATCTGGGCGCCGAGGTAGCTCTGGATGGTCGAGATGCCGATCTTGGAGGCGACCTTGACGATGCCCTTGGTGGCGGCCTTCACGTAGTTCTTGCAGGCGGTGTAATGGTCCACGCCGACCAGCAGGCCCTGCTTGATCATGTCGTCGAGGGTCTCGAACGCCAGGTAAGGGTTGATGCCTGCGCAGCCGTAGCCGATGAGCGTGCAGAAGTGGTGCACTTCGCGCGGTTCGCCGGACTCGAGGATGAGGCCGACCTTGGTGCGCTTGCCTTCGCGGATCAGGTAGTGGTGCAGGCCGGAGACGGCGAGCAGGGGCGGGATGGCGGCGTTGTTACGGTCGACGCCGCGGTCGCTCAGGATGATGAGGTTGATGCCCGCGTCGATGTGGAGGCCGGCCTGGCGGCAGACCTCGTCCATGGCCTGCTCGAGGCCCTTGGCGCCGGACTTGGCGTCGAAGAGGGTCGGGATCGTGACGGACTTGAACTGGCCATGGGCGACGTGACGGAGCTTGGCGAGTTCCTCGTTGGTGAGGATCGGCGACTGGAGCTCGATCAGGTGGCAGCTGCCGGGGTTCGGGTCGAGGAGGTTGCGCTCCGGTCCGATGGTCGTGACGGAGGAGGTGACGATCTCTTCGCGGATACAGTCGATCGGCGGGTTGGTCACCTGCGCGAAGAGCTGCTTGAAGTAGTCGTAGAGGAGCTTCGACTTGTTCGACATCACGGCGAGCGGGATATCGGTGCCCATCGAGCCCATGGCTTCGACTCCGTCCTTGGCCATCGGGACGAGCAGCTTACGCTGGTCTTCGAAGGTGTAGCCGAAGGCGAGCTGGCGCTGGACGGTGTTGCTGTGGGCCGGGGCGGGCTCGGCGGGACCGTCGGCGATGTCGGCGAGCTTGATGAGGTTCTTGTCGAGCCAGGCGCGGTAGGGCTTCTGGGAGGCGATCTGCTGCTTGATCTCTTCGTCGGCGACGATGCGTCCTTCTTCCATGTTCACGAGGAACATGCGGCCCGGCTGCAGGCGGCCCTTGGAGGCGACGTTGGCGGGGTCGATCGGGAGGACGCCGGCTTCGGAGCCCATGATGACGTAGTCATCCTTGGTCACGTAGTAGCGGGAAGGGCGGAGGCCGTTGCGGTCCAGGGTGGCGCCGATCATCGTGCCGTCGGTGAAGACGACGGAGGCGGGGCCGTCCCAGGGCTCCATGAGGCAGGAGTTGTATTCGTAGAACGCCTTCTTCTCGGCGCTCATGGATTCGTGGCCGTTCCACGGCTCGGGAATCATCATCATCATGGCCTCGGGCAGCGAGCGGCCGCCCATGACGACCAGCTCGAGGACGTTGTCGAACTTGGCGGAGTCGGAACCGTTGGGGTTCACGATCGGCAGGATCTTCGGGAGTTCCTTGCCGAACAGCGGGCTGGCCAGCAGCGGCTCGCGGGCCTTCATCCAGTTGACGTTGCCGTTGAGGGTGTTGATCTCGCCGTTGTGCGCGATGTAGTGATACGGGTGCGCACGTTCCCAGCTCGGGAAGGTGTTGGTCGAGAAGCGCGAGTGGACGAGCGCGAGCGCGGTGTCCATCGACTTGTCGGCGAGGTCGGTGAAGTATTTCCCGACCTGTTCGGGCATGAGCATGCCCTTGTAGATGATGGTGCGGCAGGAGAGGGAGCTGGCGTAGTAGAACTCGTCCTTGCCCGCGCCACGGATCTGGTGGTGGGCCTGCTTGCTCAGGATGAAGAGCTTGCGTTCGAAGTCCTGGTCGGTGGCGCAGTCAGCCGGGCGGCCGAGGAAGGCTTGGCGGACGACCGGCTCGCTGGCGACGGCGGTCTTGCCGAGGGAGGAGTTGTCGACGGGGACGGTGCGCCAGCCGAGGACGGAGAGCCCGAGGGACTTGGCGAGGTCGGTGAAGGTGGCCTCGGTCGCGGCGCGGATCTTGGCGTCCGGCGAGACATAGAGCATGCCCACGCCGTAGTGGCCGGGCTTGGGGAGGTTGGCCGGGCCGTGCTTGGCGAAGAACCCGTGGGGGAGCTGGAGCAGGATGCCCGCGCCGTCACCGGTGTTGGTCTCACAGCCGCAGGCGCCTCGGTGGTCGAGGTTCACCAGGATGGTGAGGGCCTGCTGGATGATATCGTGCGAACGCTTGCCCTTCATCTGGCAAACGAAGCCGACGCCGCAGGCGTCATGCTCAAACTGGGGGTCGTAAAGACCCTGTTTTTCGGGAAGTCCGGGATTCTTCATTTCTGGTGTGGGCAAAAGTGGTCGGATGGGCTGGCGGCTGAGCCGCCGGGTGCCTTGGCGGAGACCGCAAGACGCCTAAATCTAGTGGGCAATAATCCCCCTCTGTCAAAGGCAACTTGTGGATTGGTCCGAGGGGGGCGGAGCCGGGTTTTCGTGCCAAGTTCCCGGGCTGACAAACGCTCGGTTGCTTTTGGTTATTTTTGTTAGGAAAAAGCCCAAAGTGCGACACGCCGACCGACGCTGCGGACGTCGCCCGCGCTGGCCCGCCCGCCTGCGTCTCCCTTGACTTTGCCGCCCGCCCGCCCGACTACCCAAGCCATGAAAGCCGACAACGACCTTTACCGACAGTTGCGCGAGTTGCCGGCCGCCCAGCTCTGGACCGTCGAGGTCCCGAAGTTCGACCAGCTCGGCCCGAAGGAGCGCAACCAGCAGGTCGCCCTGGTCCGGGCCGTGGGCGTGGTCTTCTCGACGTCCCGCAATCCCGAGATGAAGGCGGCGGTGAAGGCCTGGATGATCGGCCTCCTGCAGGACCCTTCCGAGAAGATCCGCCGCTACGCCACCGCCGCCATCCCCAAGCTCGGGGGCGACGAGGAGTCCGAGCGCAAGCTGATCGACATCCTTAAGACCACCGGCGTCGACCGGGAGAAGAAGAAGGTCGCCTCGGCCCTCGAGAAGATCGGCGGCGCGGCGACCCTAAAGGCGGTCACCGGCTCCGGTGAGAAGCTCATCGACGAACAGAAGGTCCGCGCGAGCGTGGCCCGACAGGGGGGTCCGAGCATCGTCCGCCAGGACGCCGTCGTGCCGAAGCATCCCGGCCTGCGCCTGCACCTGCGCTGCCGCAAGGGTCTTGAATCCATCGTGGCCGACGAAGTGCGCGAAGACGAAGCCCGCGGCGGCAAGTTCCGCGTGGTCGAGGTTCGCGGCTGCTTCGTGGTGGTCGAGCCGAAGGACGCCTTCACGCTCGCCGAACTTTATCAGCTGCGCTGCTTCGATACGGCGGCCTTCTTCCTGGCTTTCATCCGTCAACCGGGTTCGGCCGAAGCGCTCGAGGTGCTCGCGAAGGCCATCGCTTCGCCGCTCACCGAGAAGCTGATGCTCGCGCTTACGCAGGGCGCGGCCCGCTACCGCCTGAGCATGGTGTCCGAAGGCAATCACGACGACGCCGTCGCCAAGGTCACGAAGAAGGCCTTCGAGCTGAATCCGCGCGTCCTCAACGACGCCCGCGAATCTCCGTGGTCCGTCGACGTGCATTTCGATGAACGCAGCGCCCTCGTGGAACTGCGTCCGCGCATCTCGCCTAATCCTCGTCTCTATTACCGTACCGACGCCGTCAACGCCGCCTCGCACCCGCCGCTGGCGGCCTGCTTGGTGCGCGTGGCCGGCCGGCAGGACAAGGAGATCGTCTGGGATCCGTTCTGCGGTTCCGGACTGGAGCTGATCGAATCGGCCTTGGCCGGCGGGGTGGGGCAGGTGGTCGGCACCGACATCGACCCGGCCGCGATCGCGATCGCCGAAGCCAACTTCAAGGCCGCCAAGCTGCCTGGCACCAAGGCCGCGTTCCACACCTGCGATTTCCGCGACATCATCCGCATTCCGGAACTCGACCGCGGCAAGGTCTCGCTGGTCATATCGAATCCGCCGCTCGGTCGCCGCGTGCGCGTGCCGAACATGCACGGGCTCTTCACTGACCTCTTCAAGATCGCTTCGGAAGTCCTGCGGCCTAACGGCCGACTCGTCTTCATCAATCCGCTGCGTCTGTCGTCCGTCGACCCGACCCTGCGTCTGGAATCCAGCCGCACCGTCGACCTCGGCGGCTACGACTGCCGTCTCGAGGTCTACCGGAAGCGCTGAGTCGCCATGAGGACGACCCTGCGCGCCAGCCTATTCGTCCTCGTCGCTTTCCTCTGCGGGTGCTCCGAGCCTAAGCCGGAGGTCATCCAGGCGGAGGGTCATCTGGCGGCGATCCGCGCTGCGGGTCTCGTATCCGATGCATTGAAGTCAGTGGAGATCGGCGAGGTCCGTCGGATACGTCCCGAGCCGACGCGTTGGCAACGCCAGGGACGTCCCTTTTGGTGGGCCGAGCTGCGTTGCTCCGAGGGGTCGGCGGGCTACCTGGCTTGGACGGATGACGGTCGGCTCATCGACTTCAGCGTCGAAGGACTACGTGACGCGGCGACTCCGCAGGCGTTCGCCCTGGCCGGTGTGCCGCCCATTCAGCAGTTTCCGATGAAGTCGCCGGACGGTGCGCTGGTCGCCTCGGGCTGCGTGCCCACGGCAGGCGCGAGTCTCATCGCCTTCTGGGCCGCGCGTCCGACCACGGCGGCATGGGGCGGGGAAGGGG
>Ga0208723_1000081_pt1 | contig 37692 bp, 38 predicted proteins | sample LakMenEpi31Aug12_FD_150750 | JGI IMG/M metagenome (GOLD analysis project Ga0208723, IMG submission 150750) | Freshwater microbial communities from Lake Mendota, WI - 31AUG2012 deep hole epilimnion (SPAdes) | ecosystem: Environmental > Aquatic > Freshwater > Lake > Epilimnion/Euphotic zone ...
CCAGCAGCTGGGCTCGGCGGGGCGCCAGACCAGCCACCCGCTCCATGGCCCAGGCGGGATCGGTGGCCAGGGCCGCCGCCGCCGCCCGCTGGCTGAGCAGGGTGGGGCAGATCTCAAAGGTGTCGATCACCTTGGCCAGGGCGGGTTGCAGGGATTGCGGGAAGGCGGCGTAGCCCATGCGCCAGCCCGCCAGGCCATAGGCCTTCGAAAGGGAATAGAGCGACACCGTGTGCGACCCAGCCCCCGCCAGGCTGCCGGGGCTGAAGTGGGGTTCGGAGCCGTACACGAACAGCTCGTAGGCCTCATCGCTGATATGGAGCAGGCCGTGGCTGGCACAGAGCTGGTTGATGGCGGTGAGCACGGCCCGGGGCAGCACCACGCCGCTGGGATTGGAAGGGGAGATGGTGACGATCGCCCGGGTGCGGGGGGTGATGGCCGCCGCCAGCAGGGCAGGATCGGGGATGGGGCCCCCATCCACGGCCACCACCACGCCCCCCGCCAGCTGCACCGCCATGGCGTGGTTGAAGTAATAGGGCAGGGGAAGGATCACCTCGCTGCCTGGATCACAGATCACCTGGGCGAGGGCGGCAAAGGCCATGTTGCTGCCGCTGGTCACCACCAGGGCCGCCCCCTCCAGATCCAGCCCGTTGCCGCTCGACAGCTTGCGGGCCACCTGCTCCAGCAGAGCCGGTTCCCCCCAGGTGGAGCCATAGCGATGGAGGGAAAACCCCGGCAGCTCCAGGGCCTGGCGAACGGCATCCAGCACCCCCGGCGGTGGCGCCCAGCCCACCATGCCCTGGGCCAGGGAGAGGGCATCGGGCCGGCGGCGCATCAGCTCTCCCAGCCGGGGAATCACCGGCTCCAGCACCGCATTCAGGCGATCCGCGGGGGAGGGGAGGGAGGGCCCTGCCATGGGGGCGCGAACAACAGGCCCTACCTTGACGCTTGACAGCAAATTCCGCGATGAAATTCGTTCTCTGGGGCACCTACTGCGACAACGCCCTCGAAAAGCGCACACCCTTTCGGGAGGAACACCTGGCCGAGCTGCAGCACCTGAAAGACCAGGGGGTGCTGCTCACCCTCGGTCCCACCGAGGGGAGCACCCATGTGTTTGGCCTCTTTGAAGCGGAGAGCCTTGAGGCGGTGGAAGGCCCCTTGAAGAGCAACATCTATTGGCGCGAAGGCATCTGGACCGACCTGGAGGTGTATCCCTGGATCCAGGCCTTCTGAGAGACCAACAGCCCTCCGAAGGCAAAAAAAAGGGAGCGGCGAACCGCTCCCTGAACCACAGAACAGGACGGCCGAAGCCTGATCACCAGAGACCGCGGATCGGAGCGGGCTCGGGCATGGGAGCGGGAGCGGGCTCAGGCATGGGCATGGGAGCAGGCTCAGGAGCAGGGGCGGGAGCGGGCTGCTCAACCACCACAACGGCGGGGGAGCCGAAGCGGTAGCGGACACCGAGCTTGGCGCCGAAATCGTTGTAGGAGTCGTAGCGGACGTTGTTGCCGGAGAATCCTTCAGCACCCGAGTAGGTGCCTTCCACATAGATGTCGGTGTTCCAGTTCAGCACGTAAGCCACGCCCACCTTGGCCTGCCAGCCGAAGAGGCCTTGGTTGGTGCTGCCAGACCGATTACCCTCGAGGGTGAGGCTGGGGGTGCTGATGTTGGTGTAGCCAACACCGCCACCCAGGTAAGGAACCCAAGCGCCGAAGGGGATGTCCAGATAAACGCTGGCCATCACATCATTCTTGTTAAGGATGCCAGAGGAGTCGAATTCGACGTTGTCGAACTCAACATTGTTCAGGCTGGAGCGGGTGTAGCCGTAGGTGAGTTCCGTACGGATGGCACCGAAGTCGTAACCCACGCCACCATCGATGGAGAAGCCACCACCAAAGGTGAGGTCGCCGTTGAAGTTGGGATCAAAGTTGCGGGTGCGCACATCCATGTCGGATGGCCAGGCGGCACCTGCACCCACGGTGAGGTAGAAGCCTGTGCCCTGAACGGATGCCGTACCCACTTCACCCACCAAAGGGATGTAGGTCTGGGCGATCTGGGTCTCTTTCTCACCACCCTGGCTGATTTGGAGGGGAGCTTGGGTACCGGCTTGGAGTTGCTCGGCGCCAGGCTCGGTGGCAGCAAAGGAGGGAGCGGAGAGGAGCGCACTGCCGGCGAGGGCAGCTCCAAAACCGCGAACAATTGCGTTGCGAATGCTGGTCATTAGAAAAAATGGTTCTCACACCGACATCTTTTTAATGAGTCTGCCTGCCATTAGAAACATGTCCATAGACAGCAACTTTGCTGGCACAGTCAATCAAAGAGGGAATGGGAATCTTTCGTGAAACATCACAGATCTTGCTGAAACCTTCATCCGTTCGGCTCAGATTTCGGCCAATCGGCTAACGCTTGTCGCCACACCCAATCGCCCACAGCCTCGGCCCCACCAGGGCCCAGAACCTCCCCATACCCTCCCATCTGCCCCTGGCCAACGGAGGCCACCCGGGCCACATCCTCCCCACTTTCCAGGCCTGCCCTGCGCAGGGCTGCCAACCGCAGGGTCTTCCCCCGGCGAATCACATTGCCCCCATTCACGTGGCAGCCGGCGCAGTGCTGGCTGAAGAGCACGGCCCCGGACGGTTGCGTACTGGCGAGGGGGGCAGTGGTGAGATCCGCCCCTAGGGCAGGCCGGGGCGAAAGAATCCACCACCCCAAGGCCAGAGCTAGAAGCATGACGACCCAGGAGCGCAGCCGTGGAACCATCAACCCACCCAGGGATCATCCTTGTGGGAGCCTAGGACCTCTACACCCGTGCCTTCCTCCCTCCTCGTGCGGACGCTGCAGCAGGTCGACTGGGATCAAGTGATGGAGACCTACGCCGATGCGGTGCAAACCCTCGCCCCCCCCCTGTATCGGCCTGAGCAGATTCAGGCCTGGGCCGCCTATCCCACCACCCACGCGGCCGTTCACGAGGCCCTCGGGCGCGGGTATGGCCTGGTGGGCACCACCGCGGACCGCCCCAGCGCCGTGGAGGCGTTCGCCCTGCTGGATCCCATGGATCGCCTGGCCTTGCTCTACTGCCGCGGCCGATCCAGCCGGAAGGGGCTGGCCACGCGCCTTGTCCAAAGCCTGGAGGCCCATGCCCGCAGGGCAGGGCAAAGCCAGCTGCGCACCGAGGCCAGCCAACTCTCCCGGCCCCTGTTCGAGCGCCTGGGTTGGCGTGTGGAGGAAGAAGAAACGATCCTCTTTGCCGGGCAGCCCTTCCTGCGCTGGCGCATGCGCACCACCTTGATCTGACTTCCGTGGCCGACGCCGATCTGGAGAGGTTTCTCGAGAAAATCCGCCAGCTCAATGCCTTCGTCGCCCTGAGCGAACGCAACCCGACGCTGCTAGACGCCCTCCGCCACTGCTCCCATCACGACGAGGTGGTGGCCCTGGCCAGGAGCCATGGGTTTGAGATCGGCCGGCGCTGGGGAGAGAACCCACCCCTTGAACCGCCCCTGTCCGGGGGGTTGTCCCTGCTAGGGGGTGAGCCCCCACCCCAGGGGGAGGAGCGCACGCATGTGCTCGTCGCCACGGGCACGATGCGGCTGGAGCACATTCATTCCTGTGGGGCCAGCAGCGCTCAGGGGTTCTGGTATCAGCAACAGGAGGAGGAGTGGGTTTGCCTGCTTCAGGGCCGCGCCAGCCTTCAATTTGCCGATGAGGAAAGCCCCCGTCTGCTGCAACGGGGAGACAGCCTGCTGATCAGAGCCGGTCGACGTCATCGGGTCGTGGCCACGGATCCTGATCCTGGAACGATCTGGTTAGCGTTGTTCTGGCCATCGTCTCCTGCTGATTGACATGGCGCATCAACCAGTAGGCCCCCGCCAGGGCCAACACCGTGAGGCCGAGGGCCACCACCATCAACGGCTTGGAATCGGCGGTGCCGGGCAACACGATGAGTTTCCTGGCCACCGCCGTGATGGCGGTGAGAAGCACCAGCTGAATCTGCACCGCATGGCGCTTCAGATAGGCCGTGATGTTCTGCAGCAGCTCCAGGGCGATCAGGATGTTGAGCAGCTCGCCGAAAAACACGATCAGCGCATCGCCCTGCCAGATCGTCTGCCGCTGGAACAGGGCCATGGCGAGCTGGCGGAGAAGCTCAAAGCTTGAGAGAACGATCAGCAGAAGGAGAAGGACACCCAAAAACTTTGCGATGACCTGCTCAAAGCGATCTACCCCCCTCAGAAAGCCCTTGTCCGACCACCATGGCGAGGGTGGGGGGGCCATCCTTAGTTACTGAACGGGTTGTACTGGGGCTTGGCGGGGGTGTTGCCCGGGGGATTCACCAGCTCGGTGTCGCAGGTGACGCTGCCATCCTTGGCGGTCACGCAGTTCTTGGGCTTCACCTCCGTGGCCGGGCCCACCTGACTTCCCGGTTTGAGCATGAACTGTTCCACCTGGGCCAGGGCTGGGGTCGTCAGCCAGAGCCAAGGGGCCAACGACACAATCCCCAGAACTGGGATCAGGGAGTGGGGGCGCATGCAAGACCTGGATTCAATCCCTCCATGCTGCCTCAAGCCGGCTCGTCCTGCCGCGGGAACAACCCAGCAGATGAATCTTCGGAATCGGAAGCGGTGCGGATCTCATCGAGGAGAAGATCGAGCTGATCCATGGGATCGGAACCTTGCAAACCCAGGGAAATAGGGCTGGAGGGGTCATCGATGGTCTCCCCGTACCAGAGGGTTTCGATCTGGCATAACTGCTCCGCCAGGCCCCGCAGCCCCTGCTGGGAATGGATGCGCTGGAGTTCCGACACCAGCACGGGCATCCGGATCGAGGTGGCCCGCAGGGCACGCCTGAGGTCGGCCTGGGTGCGCCCGGCATGACGCAACCAATCCTTCAAGAAGAGCTGGAGATCCTCCAGCTCCTCCGAACTGAGCGTGGGAGAGGGCTCCTTCGCGCGCATCAGGAATGGGGAAACCAGTCATCCAGTCTGCGCTGAGCCCGGGCCCTGATCTGGGGGGTGATGTGCCGGGAGCACAACCCAAGAAGGGCTGTGATCGCCACCATGTCGTCCCCGAATCCCACCGCGGGAATGAAATCCGGGATCAGATCGATGGGGAGCACCAGGTAGGTGAGGGCCGCGAGAACAGTGAGACGGGCCTGGTGGGGTGTGGCCCCATCGAGCAACATCTCAAAGCACTCCAGGGCTGGCCTAGCCACCGTGCGCCCCGCCCGCCTCAGGAGACGGGAGAGGAGGTTCTGATCGACAACCGAATCCGTGACGACTTCGGGTTCGAGAACGGTCTGGCTGGCTTGGGGGCCCGCGGCTGAAGACGCGGCGGACATGGGTGTTTCCTCGTGATGAGTGCGCCACTGGGGCGTCAATGCAACCATTTTGAAAGCTTTTCCCCAGGGGCCAAGGGTGGAATGCCCCACTGGGATGGGGGGTCGTTCCCCCCTGGCCTCAATCCTGCTCCATGCCGCTCTCGATGCCCGCCCGCCGCAGTTTGCGCAGAGCGCGCTGCACCACCTGCCGGCAGTATTCCCGGCTGCACTGCAACTGACGGGCCACTTCCGCCAGGGTGCGCCACTCGTGAGAGCCATCCAGACCGAAGCGCAGCATCACCACCGTCTTTTCCTTAGGAGTGAGATTGGCTTTCTCCAGCAGCGTCCACACCGAAGCCGTGCGTTCCGCCTGCTCAGCCCGCTCCATGGGGGCCGGTTCAGGGCTGGGCAGCACATCCACCAGTTCGGAGGGATCAGCCTTCGACCGCACGGCCCCTTGCAGGCTCACGGTGACACTGCGGAGCTCACAGGCCAGGAGCTCCTCCACCTCCCCCTTGGACAACTCCATCGACCGGGCCAGGTCGGCGGTGGTGGGCAGGTGGCCATTGGCCTGCAGATGGCGTGCCTTGGCGGCCCGAAGGCGAGTGAGCTTCTCATTCACATTCACCGGGATGCGGATCGTGCGGCTCTGGGTGGAGAGGGCGCGGTTCAATCCCTGGCGAATCCACCAGTAGGCGTAGGTGCTGAAGCGGTGGCCGCGGGTGGGATCAAATTTCTCCACCGCCCGGGTGAGTCCGATGGTGCCTTCCTGAATCAGGTCCAGCAGATCCAACCCCTTGCCCTGGTAGCGCTTGGCGAGATTCACAACCAGCCGTAAGTTTGCCGTAATCATCTGCTGCTTGGCCCGCTCGCCGATCCGCATGGTCCGGCGCTCAATGTCATCAAATTCACAGGCCGGACCTTGGCCACCAGCCAGGCTGCAGCGCTCCTGAAGCGCAACCATGGCCTGCACTTTGCGACCCAGGGTGAGTTCCTCTTCAGGGGTGAGAAGTTGGTGTCGACCAATCTCACCGAGGAAAGCGCTCAGGGAACTGGCCATGCTTAGAAAATGCAGTTCAATGAACTTAGAGACCTCTGCAAAGTTCTGAGGAAGTCACAGAAAGGCTTCAGAGTTTTGTGTGTTTTCTTAGAGCATTTCTTTCGTTTTCCTTAAGTCATTCTCTCCGGCCCCTGCCCACACCCCCCAAAAACCGAGCACGATCCGTCGCCGCTTCCGTCGCCAGCCGCTGAATTCCATAGTCGCTAAGGTCCAGCGGCCTGCCCCTTTTCCATGACCGCCTCGCTCGCCCTGCCTGCCTTTTCCTCCCAGGTGTTCACCAGCGCGGCGGTGGCCTACACGCACTATCTGAGCTTCATGGTGTGCTTTGCCGCCCTGGTGCTCGAGAGGCGTCTGATCCGCCCGAATCCGGAGCGGTCTGAGGCCGTGTTCATGGTGATCACCGATGTGGTGTATGGCATCGCTGCCCTGGCCCTGCTCGTGAGCGGCATCCTGCGGGTGGTGCACTTCGGCCAGGGCAGCAGCTTCTACACCGAAAATCCCCTGTTCTGGGTAAAGGTGGGGCTCTATCTCAGCGTTGGCGCACTCTCCCTTTACCCCACCATCACCTACATCCTCTGGGCCATCCCCCTGCGCAAGGGGGAACTGCCCCAGGTGAGTGAGGCCCTGGCCCAGCGGTTGCGGTGGATCCTCAACGTGGAGATCGCCGGCTTTGCCCTGATCCCCTTCCTGGCCACCCTGATGGCCAGGGGCGTGGGACTAGGAACCCACTGATCCTCTTGCGTTCTCCAGTGGCCGGTTGGGCCCTGCTGGCCCTTCTTCTCCTGCAGGGGGGGTCGGGAATGGGTTCCATGGCCGTTCCTGCGGCGGCGCCCCCTCGGCCCACAGCAACCTGCGCCCAGGCACGCACCGCTGAACCCCTGAGCCTTGCCTCCGTGCTGCTCCCGCTGGGCGATGCCCCCCTCGAGCCGGCCCAGACGCCAGAGCGCGACTACCGGCACCGCCTGCAGACCACTCCCCACGGCTGGCCCCTGCAAACCACCTGGTGTGTGTGGGTGGAACCTGCCGCGACCACCCCTGTTGCCCAGAGCCCGGCGCAACGGTGGCAGGTGGCCGTGGAACGGGCTCTGGAGGCTTGGCAGCGGGAGCTGCCGATCGTGCGCGTCAGCGATCCCCAGCGGGCCCAGGTGAGGATCTGGCGCCGCCGCCCGCCCCTGGGGGTGGGAGCCGACGGTCGGCCCCGGGCCAGCCATGGGAGGGCCATCCTCAGCCTGCACAGGCTGGGGGCAGACCCTGATGCAGGGGTGGAGCCCCGGGTGGAGGTGCTGATCAGCCCCGGACAGCGGCTGGAGGCGATTCAAGCCACGGCCCTGCACGAACTGGGCCACGCCTTCGGGCTCTGGGGCCACAGCGACCAACCGGGAGACGCCATGGCGGTGGCCCCTGTTGCCCAGCCCATGCTGGACCTGAGCCCGCGCGATCGAGCCACGCTGCGCTGGCTCTACCAGCAACCCACGCCGATGCGCTCACACCCCTGAAGGCAGGCTCTGGCGGGTGTGATGGTGGTGGTAGGGCACGAAGCCCGGTCCATACAACAGGGCGAGCTGGTCGGGGCTGAGGGCGTGTTCGGGGGTACCGCTGCAGCGCAGGCGTCGGTTGAGGCACAGCACCCGATCACAGGTGCGCCGCACCATGTCCAGGTCGTGCGACACCTGCAGGATCGACCAGCCCTCCTGGCGGCGCAGCTGGTCGATCAGGCCATAGAAGGCCTCGCTGGCCTGGGCGTCCAGGCCTGTCTGGGCCTCATCCAGCAACAGCAGCCGGCGGGGTCGCACCACACAGAAGGCCAGCAGCACCCGCTTGAGCTGCCCTCCGGACAGCTCGCTGAGCAGGCGGGAAGCCAGCCCGGCAGCGCCGGTTTTGTCCAGGGCCTGCTCGGCAGCGGCCCGGCGGGAGCCTCCGCCAAGCCAGGGGAGACGGGCGCCCGGGGGATCCCAGCCCAGGGCCACAAACTCCCGCACACTCAGGGGGATGGCGTCCTTGAGCTGGAGGCTCTGGGGCAGGTAGGCGATCTGTTGGCGGATGGCCGCGGGGAGTTGGCCCTGGGCACCGAGGCGATGGCCCAGCACCCTCACCTCACCGGCGCTGCGGGGCAACACCCCCAGCACGGCCTGCACCAGGGTGCTCTTGCCAGCCCCATTGGGTCCCACCAGGGCCGTATCGGATTCGGGAGCGATCCCAAAACTCACGTCTTCCACCACGGGAACCCCGCGCCGGCAGACGGTGAGATGGCTGACTTCGAGAATCATTTCCACCATGAGTTCAGCCTAGTCACCCAAAGCGGAGCCAGGCTCCATACGCTGGGCAGCAACGCAGCGGATGCCGTTGATGACACGACTGGCCGTGACGGGTGCTTCGGGGAAAACGGGCTGGCGCGTGGTGCAGGAGGCTCTCGGCCGGGGCTACGAGGTGCGGGCCCTGCTGCGGCCCGACTCGGCGGTGCCCGATGGCCTCGCCGGTGCCGAGATTCAGCGGCTGGAGCTGGGCGACGCGGCAGCCCTCCGCCAGGCCCTGGAAGGCTGCGAGGCCCTGGTGATTGCCACCGGGGCGCGCCCCTCGGTGGATCTGCTGGGCCCCATGAAGGTGGATGCCCTCGCCATGCGCTCCCAGATTGCCGCCTGCAAGGAGGCGGGGGTCGACCGGGTGGTGCTGGTGAGTTCCCTGTGCAGTGGGCGCTGGATCCACCCCCTCAACCTCTTCGGGCTGATCCTGATATGGAAAGGGGTGGGGGAACGGTGGTTGCAGGAGAGCGGACTCCGCTGGACGGTGGTGCGTCCGGGGGGGCTCAAGGAAACGGAGGACGGGCTCGACCAGGAAGGAGTGGTGTACACCGGGCCGGAGGAGCAGGACAGCCAGAGCATCCCCCGCAGGCTCGTGGCCCGGGTGTGCCTGGAGGCGCTGGAGACCCCCGCGGCGGAGGGACGCATCCTCGAAATCACCTCCCGGCCGGGCCATCCCCAGCAATCCCTGGGCCAATGGCTGGCCCAACACCCCCAGCCCCAGGCGGCCTGAACCGGCGGTGGGCACCCCCTGGCGGCTGCTGGCCCCCTGGCTCCTGATCACCGCCACCACCCACCCATCCGCCCTTGGGGCGCCGCCTCCACCCCTCTGGAGCGAGGGCACCCCCGCCCTGCTCCAACAGGGGCTGCGGCTGCACGAGGGCCTGGCAAAGGGCAACGCGCTGGTGCTGTTGGCCCGACGGGCGATCGGCCGGCCTTACAGCGCCTTCTCCCTGGATCAGGGGCCCGCGGAGCGGCTGCGGCTGGATCTGGCGCGGTTTGACTGCTTCCTGTTCGTGGAGCAGTTGCTGGCCCTGGTGCAGCTGGATCCCAAGAGGCCGGCGGCCGCCCCCCAGGGCTTTGCCGAAGGCGTGCGCCAGCTGCGCTACGACGGCGGCCAGGTGACCTACTGCGATCGCCACCACTACTTCAGCCGCTGGGCCGCCGCCGCCCAGCGGCAGGGGCTGGTGACGGACATCACCCCCACGCTCCCGGGAGCCCGCCGCCGCCGCATCCCGCTGCGCTTCATGGGCGACCATCCCGAGGCGTACCGGCCCATGCGGCAGGCCGCCAACCGCCGCTGCATCACCGAACTGGAAACCGGGCTGACGGTGGACCAGGCCTATGTGCCCACCGGGGCCCTGGAGCAGGCGCTGCCCCGCCTGAAAAGCGGCGACATCTTTGGACTGGTGACCCGGGTGAAGGGCCTGGATGTGACCCATGTGGGCTTCGTGGAGGTGGAGGGTGGGCGCCGACATGCCCTCCATGCCGCCCCGGGCCGGGGGGTGATGCGAAGCCGGGATCTGGCCCGTTACGTAGCCGGGGTGCCCAATGTTGTGGGGCTGATGGTGCTTCGCCCCACGCCGTGAGGGGGCCCTTGAAAGGGGAGGATGGAGCTCCTGATCCTCCCTCTCCCCGCTGATGCTCCCCAGCGACGTCTCCAATTACACGATCCACGTTGAGCTGGAGGGCACCCGCCACACCTTCAGCTGCCGCTCCGATCAGACCGTGCTGGCCGCCGCTGAGGCCGCCGCCATCCCCCTACCCAGCTCCTGCTGCTCCGGGGTGTGCACCACCTGCGCGGCCCGGCTCCGCAGCGGCACGGTGCACCAACCCGATGCGATGGGGGTGAAAGCGGAGCTGCAGCAGGAGGGTTATGCCCTGCTCTGCGTGTCCTTTCCCCGCAGCGACCTGGAGGTGCTGGGCGGCCAGGAGGACGCGCTCTATGAAGCCCAGTTTGGCCGGTATCAGAAATGAACCCAACGCTGGAGCCCTTGGAACTGGAGTTCCAGCCTGACGGCGGCCCCCTGCTGCCCCAGGTGCGGCAGGCCCTGGCCGAGCGGGTGGGGCCAGGCGGCGAAGCCCTGCGCTGGGCCATCACCCGGGTGGCGCCCCCCACCACCCCCGGCTCCCGAGGGCGCCTCACCCTGGAAGCGGTGGTGTGGCGTCAGCCGCTTTGACCCTGCCCACCCTGATGGTGGTGCCCACGGGCGTGGGTTGCCGGGTGGGGGGGTTCGCGGGCGATGCCCTGCCGGCGGCCCGGCTGCTGGCGGCGGCGAGCGGATGCCTGATCACCCACCCCAATGTGCTCAACGCTGCGGCCCTCTACTGGAGCGATCCGAGAATTCACTACGTGGAGGGCTGGGCGCTCAACCGCTTCGCCTGCGGGGATCTGGCCCTGGCCCCCGCCCGGCAGCAACGGGTGGGGCTGGTGCTGGATCGGGCCATCGAGGAGCCGCTGCGGCTGCGCCATCTGCAGGTGGCCCAGGCCTGCGGCGCCAGCCTCGGCCTATCGATCGGGCCGGTGGTGACCACCGAAGAACCTCTGGGGGTGGGCCTGGGGTGGGGGGGGAGCGGCACCAGCTGGGGCAGCCTCCAGGCCCCCGGAGCCCTGCTGCGGGCGGGGGAGAAGGTTGTGGAGGGGGGCGGCACGGCCCTTGCCGTGGTGGCCCGCTTCCCGGACGACCCCGACGGCGGAGCCCTGGAGGCCTATCGCCATGGGGCGGGGGTGGATGGACTGGCGGGGGCTGAAGCCGTGATCTCCCACCTGCTGAGCCACCACCTGGGGGTGCCCTGCGCCCATGCCCCCGCCCTGGCCCCCCTGCCCCCCGACCCCCTGCTGGATCCCCGGGCCGCGGCCGAAGAGCTGGGCCACACCTTCCTGCCCTGCGTGCTGGTGGGCCTCAGCCGGGCGCCGGATCTGGTGGCGGCTGGTGCCGCCCATGGCCCGGGCCTGCTCCACGGGGATCAGCTGGGGGCGGTGGTGGCCCCGGCCGGGGCTCTGGGGGGGGAAGCGGTGCTGGCCTGCGCCGAGCGGGGGGTGCCCCTGATTGCCGTCACCGGCAACTCCTGTGTGCTGCAGGTGGATGGGGCCGCCTTGGGCTTGCCGGTGGTGGAGGCCAGCAGCTACGCCGAAGCCGCAGGGCAGGTACTGGCGCTGCGGGAGGGGTTGGCCCTGGAAACGAGGGCCCTGCGCTGAGGCTTAGCCCCCCAACTGGTGGCCGGCCCGCAGAGCCCGTGTCGCGGTCATCGCAGACAGGCCATGGGATGGCGCGGGGCCACCCCCAGGGCTTTGGCTACACCCGGGTGGCACACGGCCCCATTCACCGTGTTGAGGCCGGAGAGGAGCTCGGGGCGATCCGTCACCGCTTCGGTGAGGCCCCGCCCAGCCATCACCAGGATGTAGGGCAGGGTGACGCTCACCAGGGCTTCCGTGGAGGTGAAGGGCACGGCTCCAGGCATGTTGCCCACCGCGTAGTGCTGAACGCCATGGATGGTGACCACGGGATCGGTGTGGGTGGTTTCCCGGCTCGTGGCGATGCAGCCCCCCTGGTCGATGGCCACATCCACGATCACCGAACCAGAACGCATGCGCTGCACCCACTCCTCTTCCACCAGGGTGGGAGCCCGGCCACCGGGGAGCAGCACCGCACCGATGAGCAGGTCGGTGCCGGGCACCAGGCGCTCGATCAGGCCCCGGCTGCTCACCAGGGTGGTGAGCCGGCCCTTGCGGTCGCTCTCCAGCTGGCGCAGGCGCTGGGGGGAGCGATCGAGGAGAAACACCTCCGCATCCATGGCGGCGGCCAGGCGGGCGGCATTCCAACCCACGGTGCCCGCCCCGAGCACGGTGACCCGGGCGGGGCGCACCCCTGTGCAGCCTCCGATGAGCACGCCGCGGCCCCCCTGGGGCTTCTCCAGCAGCCGGGCACCCACCTGGGCCGCGAGCCGTCCAGCCACCTCGCTCATGGGGGCCAGCAGGGGCAGGCTGCCGTCCTCCAGTTGGACGGTTTCATAGGCCACCCCCGTGGTGCCGGACTCCAGGAGGGCCCGGCCCACCTCGGTGTAAGCGGCGAGGTGGAGGTAGGTGAACAGCACCAGGTCGCGCCGCAGGAAACGGAATTCCTCCGGCTGGGGCTCCTTCACCTTCACCACCAGATGGGCCGCCCAGGCTTCCTCCGGTTCCACCAGGCGGGCGCCGGCCACCCGATAGGCGTCGTCGCTGATGCCCGCCCCCAAGCCGGCCCCCTCCTGCACCCGCACCTCCATACCCTGCCCCACGAGCTCCCTCACCCCATCGGGGGTGATGGCCACCCGCTGCTCATCGCGCTTGATTTCGGTTGGCACTCCGATCGTTGCCATGGGTGCCGCCAGGTCGGGAAGGGCCATGGGCAGGCTGAATCCTTGGATCCAATCCACTGTGGCCGCTGAAGGTGGCATCCGCCAACAACCCGCCTTGAAACGTCAAGGCCAGGCCCCCTGCATCCGAGGATGGGGAGACCGGAGGTGTTGATGCCCCTTCTCTGCCCCCCCCTGCAGCCCGAGCTGCTGCGCCAGCTGGAAGCCTGGCTGGCTGAAGATCTGGGCCGGGGGGATCTCACCAGCCCGGCCCTGATCCATCGCGAGGGCCGGGCCCAGTGGATCAGCCAGCAGCAGGGGGTGTTCTGCGGGGGGGATCTGGTGGAACCGCTGTTTCGCCTGCTGGATCCCCAGGCGCGCGTGGAAGGACGGGTAGCGGATGGAACGGAAGTGCGGGCCGGCCAGCGCCTGCTCACCCTGGCGGGGAATGCGGCGGCCTTGGTGGCGGGGGAGCGCACAGCCCTCAACCTGGCCATGCGGCTGTCGGGGGTGGCCACGGCCACCGCGGCCCTGGTGGCCGAATTGGCAGGCACGGGCGTGCGGCTGGTGGACACCCGGAAAACCACCCCGGGACTGCGGGTGCTGGAGAAATACGCCGTGCGCTGTGGCGGCGGCACCAACCACCGCTTTGGGCTGGATGACGCGGCCATGCTCAAGGAAAACCACCTGGCCTGGGCGGGGGGCATCGGACCGGCGGTGAAGGCGGTGCGGGCCTCGGCCCCCTGGCCGGCCCGGCTGATCGTGGAAGCGGAAACGGCGGAGGAGGCCCAGCAGGCCCTGCGGGCCGGAGCCGATGGGGTGCTGCTGGATGGGTTTTCGCCCGAGGAGCTGGAGGAGCTGGTGCCGCGCCTGCGGCACCTGGCGCCGGGCGCGGTGCTGGAAGCCTCGGGGGTGAAGCCCGAGGCCCTGCGGGCCTATGCGGCCAGCGGCGTTGACCTGATCTCCACCAGCGCGCCGATGACCCGCAGCAGCTGGCTGGACATCTCCATGCGGTTTGAGGCGATCGTGGCGTGAGTGCCTTGAGACAGGCTCATCAGCCTCAATAGTGATAACGGCCCTGCAGAAAATCCACACGATCAGCCTTGACCAGATCAACGCAGCGGTCCTCCTCCCTCCTCGTAGGCGCTTAACGCCAGGAGAGATGATCAGATTTCCCCTCCACTGCCTGGCCCCTCCATGCTCAGCGTGCTCCAGACGCTCCGCCACCAGCTCCAGGGCGCCATGGAACGGGCTTTTCCCGAGGCGGCCGCCACGGCCCGGGCCGGGGGCAACCCCTTCGATCCCCAGCTAGGGCCGGCCAGCAAGCCTGAATTCGGGGATTTCCAGGCCAACGGTGCCCTGCCGTTGGCCAAGCCCCTGGGCCAGGCGCCACGGGCCATCGCCACGGCCGTGGTGGAGCAACTCAGCGCCGATCCGGCCTTCGCGGCCCTCTGCCTCCCCCCCCAGATTGCCGGGCCGGGCTTCATCAACCTCACCCTTCGGCCAGAGGTGCTGGCCGGGGAAGTGCGCCGGCGGGTGGGGGATCCGCGCCTTGGGGTGCCCAACGCGGAAGGGCCCCTCCCCCCGGTGATCGTGGATTTCTCCAGTCCCAACATCGCCAAGGAGATGCACGTGGGGCACCTGCGCTCCACGATCATTGGCGATGCCCTGGCGCGGGTGCTGGAGTTTCGCGGCCATCCCGTGCTGCGGCTCAACCACGTGGGGGATTGGGGCACCCAGTTCGGCATGCTCATCACCCACCTCAAGGAGGTGGCGCCGGAAGCCCTGGAGCGGGCTGATGCGGTGAATCTGGGGGATCTGGTGAGCTTCTATCGGCAGGCCAAGGCCCGCTTCGACAGCGATCCAGCCTTCCAGGCCACCTCAAGGGAGGAGGTGGTGAAGCTGCAGGGGGGAGATCCCCTGAGCCTGAAGGCCTGGACCCTGCTCTGCGCGCAATCCCGGCGGGAGTTTCAGCTGCTCTACGACCGGCTGGCCATCCAGCTCACGGAGCGGGGGGAATCCTTCTACAACCCGTTCCTACAGGCGGTGGTGGCCGATCTGCGGGGGGCGGGCCTGCTGGTGGAGGACGCCGGAGCCGAATGCGTGTTTCTGGAGGAGGGCAAGCCGCCGGTGATCGTGCAGAAGAGCGATGGGGGCTTCAACTACGCCACCACCGACCTGGCCGCCATCCGCTACCGCTTTGCCCCCCCGCCCGAGGGCGATGGGGCCCGGAGGGTGATCTACGTGACGGATGCGGGCCAGGCCAACCATTTCGCCGCCGTGTTTGAAGTGGCACGACGGGCGGGGTGGGTGCCGGAAGGAGGCCGGCTGGAGCATGTGCCCTTTGGCCTCGTACAGGGGGATGACGGCAAGAAGCTCAAAACCCGCTCCGGCGACACCGTGCGCCTGAAGGATCTGCTGGATGAGGCGGTGCAACGGGCGGAGGCCGACCTGAAAGCGCGCCTGGCGGAAGAGGCACGGCAGGAGGAAGACGGATTCCTCCAGGAGGTGGCCACCGCCGTGGGCCTGGGGGCGGTGAAATACGCCGATCTGGCCACCAACCGGATCACGAATTACCAGTTCAGCTTTGATCGCATGCTGGCGTTGCAGGGCAATACGGCCCCCTATCTGCTCTATGCCGTGGTGCGCCTGGCGGGCATCGTGCGCCGGGGCGGGGAAGCGGCAGCCGCCGAGGCGGTGCCCGATCCCCTGGTGTTCAGCGACCCGCTGGAGTGGGCCCTGGTGCGGGAGCTGCTGCGCTTCGATGCGGTGATCCTGGAGGTGGAGGAGGATCTGCTGCCCAACCGGCTCTGCACCTACCTCTTTGAGCTCAGCCAGAGCTTCAACCGCTTCTACGACCAGGTGCCCGTGCTCAAGGCCGAGGGAGGGGAGCGGGGATCCAGGCTGGCCCTCTGCCGCCTCTGCGCCGACACCCTCAAGCTGGGGCTAGGCCTGCTGGGCATCCAGACCCTGAGCCGGATGTAGGGCCCTGGCGCCGACTAGATTCGCGCCTGCTCCCCACCACCCCATGGGCCCAAGCGGCGCAGACACCTGGACGGCCGCCAACAGCGCCTCGCTTTACGGCCTGGATCGCTGGGGAGATCCCTATTTCTCCGTGAATGCCCGGGGGCACGTGATGGTGCAGCCCAAGGGGGAGCGGGGCGGATCGCTCGACCTGGTGGAGCTGGTGAAGGGGCTTCAGGGCCGCGACCTGACCCTCCCCCTGTTGATTCGCTTCGACGACATCCTGGACGACCGGCTGGAGCGGCTCCATGCGGCCTTCGGCCGCGCCATCGCCCAATACGGCTACGCAGGCCGCTACCAGGGGGTGTTTCCGGTGAAATGCAACCAGCAGCGCCACGTGGTGGAGCAGCTGCTGGAAACGGGCCGGCGCTGGCATTTCGGCCTGGAGGCGGGCAGCAAGGCGGAACTGCTCATTGCCCTGGCCCTGCTGGAGGATCCGGAGGCCCTGTTGATCTGCAACGGCTACAAGGACCGCCGCTACATCGAAACCGCGATCCTGGCGCGCCGGTTGGGTCGGCAGCCCGTGGTGGTGATCGAGCAGGCCGATGAGGTGGAGCGGATCATCGCCGCCAGCCAGGCCCTTGGGGCCGCCCCCCTGATCGGGGTGCGGGCGAAGTTGTCGGCCCGCAGCGTGGGGCGCTGGGGCAGCTCGGTGGGGGAGGGCGCCAAGTTTGGTCTCTCCATTCCCGACCTGCTCACCACCGTGGAGGCCCTGCGCGAGGCCGATCTGCTGGCAGATCTGCGGCTGCTCCATTTCCACATCGGCAGCCAGATCAACGACATCGCCGTGTTGAAAGATGCCCTGCAGGAGGCCGGCCAGATTTACGTGGAACTCAACCGCCTCGGGGCGGCCATGGGCTATCTGGATGTGGGCGGGGGGCTGGGGATCGATTACGACGGCAGCCGCACCGCCACCACCGCCTCCACCAACTACTCCCTGCAGAACTACGCGAACGATGTGGTGGCCACTGTGCGGGAGTGCTGTGAGCCCCATGGCGTCGCCCTGCCCACCTTGGTGAGTGAGAGCGGGCGGGCCATCGCCAGCCACTTCAGCGTGCTGGTGTTCAACGTGCTGGGCTGCAGCCAGGCCCCTGCGGCTGTAAGCGAGCCGGAGGGGGACGAGCCGCTGATCGTGCGCAACCTGCGGGACACCCTGGCGATGATTGGCCGGGCGGAGGAGTGCGATCCCTCCCATCCGGCGAGCTGCGAACCCCTGCAGGAGGCCTGGAACGACGCCATCAAGTTCAAGGAAGACGCGCTCTCAGCCTTTCGCCTGGGCTACCTAGGACTCAAGGAGCGGGGCCAGGCCGAAGCGCTCTACTGGGCCTGCGGCCTGGCCATTGCCCGCCGGCTGGCGGCCATTCCCAGCGGCACCCCGATCCCGGACGACCTGCGCAACCTGCAGGCGGCGCTGGCGAGCACCTATTACGCCAATCTTTCGGTGTTTCGCTCCGCCCCCGACACCTGGGCCATCCAGCAGCTCTTCCCCGTGCTTCCGATCCACCGGCTCTCCGAGCGCCCAGATCGGTTGGGCCGCTTTGCCGACCTCACCTGTGATTCCGATGGCAAGCTGGCCCGCTTCATCGGGCCTGGGGCGGAGAAGCCCCTGCTGGAGCTCCATGGCCTGAAGGAAGGGGAGCCCTACTGGGTGGGGTTGTTTCTGGGGGGGGCCTACCAGGAGGTGATGGGCAACCTGCACAACCTCTTCGGGCGCACCAACGCGGTGCACATCCGCCTCACCGATGGGGGAGGCTACCGGGTGGAACATGTGGTGCGGGGCGACACCAATGCGGAGGTGCTCCAGGCCATGGAGCACGATCCCGAGATCCTCCAGGAACACCTGCGGCAGGCCAGCGAGGAGGCGATCGCCGATGGCCGGCTGGCGATTGAGGATGTGCGCAGGCTGATGCAGCATCTGGAAACGAGCCTCGGCCAGACCACCTATCTGGAGGGCTGAAGCTCAGATCATCACTGGCCCGCCGGGGGTGGCCAGTAGATGCATTTGGGCAACGAATGCCTCTTTGCTGCGGATGAGGAGCAGCTGGCCCTGATGCTGCCGGCAGAAGCGCTCCACGATCTCCAGCCCCAGGCCCCTGTGGCTCGGGCCAGGTTGGGGCTGGGGCTTGGGCGTGATGCCCAGGGAGGATCCGTCCGGTCCCTCACCCTGGTCCTGCACCTCCAGCACCAGGGTCGACTCGCGTGCCCAGGCCTCGATCGTCACGGGGGGCTGGCCATGGTGGAGGGCGTTGTCGATGAGGTTTCTCAGGGCCCTCTCCAGGCCGGCGCCATCGAGCCGCACCAGAAGCCGGGGGATCTGCAGACGGATGGGGTGCTGCACATAGCTGGACACCACCCGCTGGCAGAAGTCGTCCAGGGCCAGCTGCTGCACGGGAGCGGAGAGCTGATCGGCATGGGCCAACCCCCCCAGATGTTCACTGAGGGCCGCCAGCTGGCAGAGGTCGCTGTGGATCGCCTGGAGAGCCTTCTGGTGCTGGGGTTTGAGGGCACTCTGGAGGAGATCGACCTGGAGACAGATGCGGGTCTGGGGACCGGCCAGATCATGCACGATGCCCCGAAGCAGTTGCCTGCGCTCCTCTCCCGCCGCATTGAGGCGCGCCAGGAGGCGGTTGATGCGCAGGCTCAACTCGCGCAGGGGGGCAATGCCCTTCATGGGCAGCAAGGGCAGGGGGGTGGGCGAGCCATCGGGCAGGTGGAGGAGCACCTGGTGGAAGGGCCTCTCCACCCGGGTCTTCAGAAAGACCACGGTGCCTAGGAGGAGACCCAGCAGGAGGGCGGCTTTGTTCAGGAAGGGCAAAAACCAGGCGCAGCTTGTGCTGAGGCGATCGGGCTGGTAGAGCCAGAGGGAAGGCCGGCTCGATTGCAACCGGATCCAGGTGCCCCCCCAGGAGTCTTCATAGGGGGCGCGGTCGCGCTGCAGAGCCCGATGAACGCGATAGCGGCTGGCCATCAGCTCATGGACCTCGAGATCGAAGCTGTTCGTGGGCTGAATCGGCCCCTCCGGCCCCCCCAGGGAAGGCCGCACGATCACCCCTGGGGGCAGCTCGCTGATGGAGTGCTTTTCAAGGGCGATCTCCACAAGGCGCACGCTGCGAGCGGTACGCAGGGCCGCTTCCTCAATGAGTTTGGGCTCCAGGAACGATTGGAGGGCCCCCACAAGAAGGGCATAGGAGAGGCCACATCCACCCAGTAGGCAAAGAAGCAGGGCTAGCCAATCGGCCCGATCAAGAGATTGGGAGTGTCTGCGCAGCAACACCAACAGGCCTCACTTCCACGTTCAACTTGTAACCCTGTCCCCGCTCCGGAAGGATGAGATCGGCTCCGGTGAGGTTACGCAACAAGCGGCGCAGACGGGAGAGGCGCACGTCGATCGTGCGGGTTTGGCCGGGGGACACCAGGCTGCCAGAGGCCTGCAGGAGCTGGGCGCGGGAGAGCACCTGATGGGGGTGGCGGCAAAAGGCCAGCAACAGGGCCCCATCCCCGCGCCCGATGCGGTAGCACTCCCCCTCGGGAGTGAGGAGTTGGAGCTGGTCAGTCACCTCAAAACGCAGGGGGCCCAGCTGATAGCTGCCCCTCTGGAGCGGATGGGCCAACTCGGGGGGCGTGGCAACCGGAATGCTGGTGTCAGTGACCGATCGGTGGCGGCGAAGCAAACGCTCGCTGCGTAGATGCAACTCGCGAAATTGAAACGGTTTGGTCAGATAGTCGTCCGCCCCGGCCTCCAACCCCACAACCCGATCGCTGGGTGCCGCCAGGGCCGAAAGAATCAGAATGGGGAAACCCTGGCCGATGTGCCGAACCCGGCTCAGCACTTCGATGCCGTGCTTGTCAGGGAGACACATGTCGAGGATCAGCAGATCGGGCTGAACCGCCTGGAGAGACTCCAATAAGGGGAGGGGCCGATGAAAGGCTTGAAGAGACCAGCCAATCATCCGAAACTGCTCCAGCAGGAGTGTGCACATGACCTCGTCATCATCGAGGATCCACACCTTCCGCGATCCGCTTCCCGAACGAAGTTTCTTGGCAGGTCGCCTGATCTGGTGGCTCTCCTCCATCGCGGCAGCACAATCTAACGGCGAATCTTCTGCAAAAGTAGTCATCAGACGCCAGGGCGGGAGCAAGATCTATACATAAAACCGACCAATCTCACTGATTTCAAACTATAAATGGCTGTGGGGAAGGGTACGAAATTACCTGTGCTTCTTGATTTTTCGCAATAGGAGCTTCCACGGTCACGAACCCCACACGATCGTGGCCCCTCACCCTAGGCCCAGCTCTCCGCGCAGCTGATCCCGGGCCTGCTCCAGGGCACCATCCAGGGCCGCCCCATCCCGCCCACCGGCCTGGGCCAGGGTGGGGCGACCGCCGCCGCCACCGCCGCAGGCCTTCGCCAGCCCACCAATGAAGGCCCCCGCCTTCGGCCCAGCGGCAATCACCCCCGGACCGAAGGCGGCCACCAGGATCACCTTGCCCAGATCGGCCGGATCGGGCAGGCCCCCCAGCACCACGGCCGCCCCCTCACCCAACTGATCCGCCAGCCCCTGGGCCGCGCCCTGCAGACCCGCCCCATCCACCCCGTCCAAACGGGCCACCAACAGGCGATAGGGCCCGGTGCCAGCGGCCGCCGGATGGACCTCTTCCGCCTTGGCCGCCAGGGCCGCCGCCTTGGCCAGGGCCAGCTCCTGCCGGGCAGCCGCCAACGCCTTCTGGCTGGCCTTGAGCTCCTCCTGGAGGGCCCCCACCCGCTCCAGAATCTCCGCGGGCTGGGCCTTGAAGCGATCGGACAGGGCCCGCACCACCCCATCCCGCTCATTCAGGTAGGCCAGCACGGCCGGCCCGGCCACGGCCTCAATGCGCCGGATGCCCGCCGCCACACCCCCCTCCGCCACGATCTTGAACAGGCCGATCTCGGCGGTGTTGGCCACATGGGTGCCGCCGCAGAGCTCCATCGACACGCCAGGCACATCCACCACCCGCACCACCTCGCCATACTTCTCGCCGAACATCGCAACGGCGCCGGCGGCCCGGGCCTTCTCCAGGGCCATCTCCCGCACCTCCAGGGTGTGAGCATCAGCAATCCAACCATTGATCAGGGCCTCCACCTCCTGCACCTCCTCGGCGGTGAGGGCCCGGGGGCAATGGAAGTCGAACCGGAGCCGGTCGAAATCCACCAGGGATCCGGCCTGGCTGATGGAAGGATCCACCACCTGCTTGAGGGCGGCCTGCAACAGGTGGGTGGCGGTGTGGTGGGCCTGGGCCCGGCGGCGGCAGCCCCGGTCCACCCGGGCGGTGAGCACATCCCCCACGGCAATCGTTCCCCGCTCCACACGGCCGCTGTGCACGAACACACTCCGGTTGCGGCTCACCCCCTGGATCGCCACGATCACCCCAGGGGCGGAGGCTTCGGGCCCGCCACCGCTGAGCACGCCCCGATCGCCCACCTGGCCGCCCCCTTCCCCATAGAACGGGGTGGAATCCAGCACGATCTGCACCCCATCCCCGGCCTCCGCCCGCTCGGCTGCCGTGCCGTTCACCACCAGGGCCACCACACAGCTGGGACGCTCCAGGGCCTCATAGCCGGTGAAGGCCGTGCTCTCCAGATCGGCCGCCACCTGCTCCAGAGCCCCCTGCAAGGTGAGATCGATGGTCACGGCCGCGGCCTTGGCCCGTTGCCGCTGCCCCTCCATGGCCGCCTCGAAGCCCACAAGATCCACGGAGAGGCCATGTTCTTCGGCGATCTCCTGGGTGAGTTCCAGGGGGAAGCCATAGGTGTCATAGAGCTCGAAGGCCTGCTCGCCGCTGATCTGGGAAGGCTGGGCGGCCAGCACCTCCGCCAGGAGCTTTTCCCCCCGCTCCAGGGTCGCCAGGAAACGGGCCTCCTCCCGCTCCAGCTCCGCGAGGATCAGCTGGCGCCGTTCCGGCAGCTGGGGATAGGCCTGTCCCATCAGATGGATCGCCGCCTCCCCCAGCACGGGCAGGAAGGGCCCCTCGATGCCCAGCAGCCGGCCATGGCGCACCACACGCCGCAGCAGGCGCCGCAGGATGTAGCCCCGGCCGAGGTTGGAGGCAGACACCCCATCGGCGATCAGCTGGGTGATGGCCCGGCTGTGATCGCCGATCACCTTGAAGCTGGTTTGCTGGCGGGGATCGGCGCCCTGATAGGGGAAACCAGCCAGCCCGGCGGCTGTGTCGATCAGGGGAAAGATGAGATCGGTTTCGTAGTTGTTGGGCACCCCTTGCAGGATCTGGGCCATCCGCTCCAGGCCCATGCCCGTATCGATATTTTGATTAGCGAGGGGGGTCAATACACCCGCACTATCGCGGTTGTATTGCATGAAAACAAGATTATAAAATTCAATAAATCGCGTGTCATCTTCCAGGTCAATACCTGCATCCCCAAGCTCAGGCTTGAAGTCGTAATAGATCTCCGAACAGGGGCCGCAGGGGCCGGTGGGGCCGGAAGCCCAGAAGTTATCTTCCTCATCCATGCGCACGATGCGCAGGGGATTCACCCCCACCTCATTGCGCCAGATGAGGGCCGCTTCATCGTCCTCCCGAAACACGCTCACGACGAGGCGCTGGGGATCGAGGCCAAACACTTGTGTGCTCAATTCCCAGGCCCAGTGAATCGCCTGGGATTTGAAATAATCCCCGAAGGAAAAATTCCCCAGCATTTCAAAAAACGTGTGGTGCCGCGCCGTGCGCCCCACGTTTTCGATGTCGTTCGTGCGAATGCATTTCTGGCTGGTGGTGGCCCGGGCCGCGGGCCGGGGCGCCTGCCCCAGAAACACGGGCTTGAAGGGGAGCATGCCCGCGATGGTCAGCAGCACCGTGGGGTCATCCGGCACTAGGGAGGCGCTGGGCAGGCGCAGGTGATTCCGCTCCTGGTAGAAGGCCAGGAACGCCTCCCGGATCGCGGCGCCCGTCCACTCCCTTGCTTCAGAGCTGGTTCTGCCGGGGGCGGAAGCCGAAGACCTTGGGGAAGGGGCGCTCATCGGAAAACCACGCTCATCAGAAAACCAGGGTGCCGCAGGGCCATGATCGCCCAGAGCCGCCTTGGCGATGGCTGCCGCAGCTAGAGCCGGCCCGTGAGGGCCCGGGTGGTGCGGGTGAGGCCCGCCACCGTTTCTGGCAGCAGGGGCTTGCTGAGCAGGCCCCCGCCGATCCGCAGGAAAAACCCTGACAGCACCAGATACACCGCTCCCAGGCTGAGCAGCACCGCCATCCAGCTGAGCTGGAAGGCCTGGCGAAGCCAGAGCACCAGCACGATCTGGCTGAACAGCAGACCAAGCAGAAGCAGGCTCAGGCCCGCCCCCAGGATCACGGCTCCGGTGATCAGACGGCGCTTCTCCTTATCGGCCTCCTGCAGGGCCATGCGCACATGCAGGTCCACCACCGAGGTGAGCAGGCCAGAGAGGCGGGAAGCTCCATTGATGTTCATGCCGATCGGCGCCCTGGCGACAGGAGCAGCCCGAGCAGCAGACCCACCCCCGCCGCCACCCCAAGCGCCATCAGGGGGCGCTCCCGCACGGGCTTCTCCAGCTTGGGCCGGAGGGTGCGGTTGAGGTCGTCCAGCAGCTGGTCCAGCTGCTCTTCCAGGGGCTTGAGGGAATCCCCCACCTGCTGGGCCTGGTGGGTGGTGGCCTCAATGAGGTCGAGCAGCTGCTCCTTCACCCGGGGGGTGGCCCCTCCGGTCTGACGGCTGATCACCTCCACGATTTGGTCAAAGCTGCCGCGGGTGGCCTCCAGAGTGTGGCGAGCCACCTCGGGCCATTCCCTCTGAATGGTGGGCAGCAGGGCCTCAAACCGCTCACGGAAGGCGGTCTGCAACACCGTTGGGGTGGTCGACTGGCCGTTGGGGCTGGAGGCAGGCCCCTCAAGGGAGGGGCTGGAGGGCTGATCAAAGCTCATGGAAGGAAACAGCGGCTTGTAAGGGAAGTCTGGCGACGGCTCGGGTCTTTCCTCAAGGTAGGGAAAGTTTTCCTCAACGTAGGGAAAGCCGGCGGGGTTGGCAGCCTGAAAACCTCCGCTACATTTCGCGGGCTTGAGGGTCGAGCCGGTTGGTGTTCATCAAGCAGGTGGAGCTCACCCACTTCAAATCCTTCGGCGGCACCATCAACATCCCCCTGGAGCAGGGATTCACTGTGGTGACAGGCCCGAATGGTTCGGGCAAGAGCAACATCCTCGATGCGGTGCTCTTCTGCCTGGGCCTGGCCAGCAGCCGGGGAATGCGGGCCGAGCGCCTGCCGGATCTCATCAACAGCGCCATGCTGCGGGCGGGCAAGGCGGCGGAAACGACGGTGACCGTCCATTTCGACCTGGGCGACTGGCAACCCGACGGGGCGGAGGAGGGGCTGGAAGCCCCTTCAGAGGGCCCCTGGATCCGGATGGGCCAGCAGGAGTGGAGCGTGAGCCGGCGCCTGCGGGTAGCCCCCGGAGGCACCTACAGCAGCAGCTTCAGTGCGGATGGCGTGCCCTGCAATCTGCAGCAGCTGCAAACCCAGCTGCGCCGCCTTCGGGTGGATCCGGAGGGGAGCAACGTGGTGATGCAGGGCGACGTGACCCGCATCGTGTCGATGAGCGCCAAGGAGCGGCGGGGCATCATCGACGAGCTGGCCGGGGTGGCCCTCTTCGATTCCCGCATCGACCAGACCCGGGGCAAGCTCGATGAGGTGCAGGACCGGGTGGAGCGCTGCCGGATCGTGGAGCAGGAGCTGCTGGCCAACCGCCAGAAGCTCGAGAAGGATTGCGCCAAAGCCCGGGCCTACCAGGGACTGCGCGAGAGGCTCCACGTTGGCCGCCTCCAGGAACAGGTGCTGGCGGTGGAGGAGGCCCGCCAGCTGCAGCGGGAGCTGCTGCAACGGCGCCAGACCCTGCAGGAGCGCCAGGCTGCGGAAACCACGGCGGTGGCCCAGGCCAGCGAAGAGATCCAAGAGGCCGCCAAGGCCCTGGAGGTGCTGCAGGCGGAGGTGAAGGCCCTGGGGGAAGACCAGCTGCTGGCGGTGCAGGCGGAACTGGCGGGCCAGGAGGCGGAGGGGCGGGAACTGGCCCGCCAGGCCGAGAAGCAGAGCACGGAAGCCCAGCAACTGCAGGAGCGGCGCCACACACTCACCCGTCAGCGGGGGGATCTGGGCCAGCAGCTGCAGGCGCTCCAGGCCACGGACGGCGAAGACGGGCTGGAACGGGCGGAAGAAGCCTGCCGGGATGCGGAGGCGGCGGTGGAGCACTCCCGCCGCAAGCTCCGGGAGGTGGCGGGGCGCTCAGGCGACTGGATGGAGGCGCAACGGAAGCGCAGCGAGGAGCGACGGAGCCTGCTGGAGCAGATCACCCCCCTGCAATCGGAATCCCAGCAACTGTCCGAACGGCTGCGCCAGGCGGAGCAACGGCTGGCGGAACTGGACAGCGAGCAGCGCCAGGAAGGGGGCCTCTCGGACGAAACGGAAGGCCAACTGAACCGCCTCAATGGGGAGCTGGCCCAGTTGGAGCACCAGCTCCGGCAGCAACAGACCCGGATGCAGGAGCTGGTGGAGAGCCTGGCGCTGCAGCAGCGCACCCGCCAGCGGCTGGAGCAGGAGCAAACCCAGCTGGAGCGGGAGATCGCCCGGCTGGAAAGCCGCCGGGAAACCCTGCAGGAAAGCCGGGGCACGGGGGCCCTGCGCATGCTTCTCGAGGCCGGGCTGGAGGGCATCCATGGCCCGGTGGCCCAGTTGGGGGAGGTGGAGGAGCGCCATCGCCTGGCCCTGGAGGTGGCGGCCGGCGCCCGGCTGGGCCAGGTGGTGGTGGAAGACGACAGCATCGCCGCCCGGGCCATCGAGCTGCTCAAGAGCCGCCGGGCCGGCCGGCTCACCTTCCTGCCCCTCAACCGCCTGCGGGCGGGAGGGTCCTCTTCCAGCAGCACCTCGGCAGCCCTGCAGCGGGGCGGCGGGGGCGGGGCCCCCGGGCTGGTGGGTCGGGCCGTGGATCTGGTGCGCCACGAGCCGGTGTACGGGGAGGTGTTCCGCTATGTGTTCGGCGACACCCTGGTGTTCGACAGCCTGGCCCAGGCCCGCAGGGAGCTGGGCCGCTGCCGGGCGGTGACCCTGGAGGGGGAGCTGCTCGAGAAGAGCGGAGCCATGACCGGGGGCAGCCTGCAGCAGCGCTCCTCCCAGCTGGGCTTCGGCTCCGCCTCGGAGGGGGATGAGGCCGAGCCCCTGCGGCGGCGCCTGCTGGAGCTGGGAGAGAGCCTGGTGGCCTGCCGGCGGGAGGAGGGCAGCCTCAGCGATGCCCTGGAGGCCCTGCGGCCCCAGTTGCAACAGAGCCAGCAGCGGCAATCGGCCCTGGAGGCGGAGCGCAAGGCGGCTGAACGCAGCCTGGATCCCCACCGCCAGCGCAGCGCCCAGCTGGGGCAACGGCGCACGGATCTGGGCCAGGCCCTGGCCAGCGATGGCGCCCGGGCGGAGGAGATCGGCCGCCTGCTGGCCCCCCTGCAGGAGCGGTTGGCCGTGCTGGATCAGGCGGAAGCCGCCGCCGCCGGCGAGGGGGAACCCAGCCTGTGGCAGGGGCTGCAGGCGGAACTGGAAGCGGCCGATCTGGCCCTGCAGAGCGCCCGGGCACTGAGGGATGGGCAACTGGCCCAGCGGCGCGACCGGGCCCTGGCCAGCGAGCGCCTCCAGAACCAGTTGGAGAGCCTGGGCCAGGAGGAGCAGCGGCTGATCGCCTCCGTGAATGCCCTGCTGAGCGAGCGGGAAACCTGGAAGCAGCGGCAACAGGAGCAACTGGCGCGCCGCAAGGCGCTGGAGGCCCAACAACAGGAGCTCAGCACCCGGTTCGGCGAAAAGCGGCGGGCCCGCGACCAGGCCGAAAGCCAGCTGGGGGCCCAGCGCCAGGCGCTGCAGCAGCGCCAGTGGGAGCTGGAGCGGCTGGGGGAAGAGCTGGTGGCCCTGGAGAGCGAGCAACGGAGTGGGGAGCAGCGGCTGCAGCAACTCACCGAGGCCCTTCCCGATCCCCTGCCCGAGGTGCCCGAGGAGGTGCGGCAGTCGGGGCTGGAGGCCCTGCGGCGATCGCTGGAGCAGATCCAGCGGCAGATGGAGGCCCTCGAGCCTGTGAACATGCTGGCCCTGGAGGAGCTAGAGCAACTGGAGCAGCGGCTGGCAGACCTGGAGGAGCGGCTGGAGGTGCTCGGTCGGGAGCGGCAGGAGCTGCTGCTGCGGATCGAAACGGTGGCCACCTTGCGGCAGGAGGCCTTCCTGGAGGCCTTCCGGGCCGTGGATGGCCACTTCCGCACGATCTTTGCCCACCTCTCCGATGGGGAAGGCCAACTGCAGCTGGAAAATCCCGAGCAACCCCTGGAGGGGGGCCTCACCCTGGTGGCCCATCCGAAGGGGAAGGCGGTGCGCCGGCTGGCCTCCATGTCGGGGGGAGAGAAATCTCTCACTGCCCTGAGCTTCCTGTTTGCCCTGCAGCGGTTTCGCCCCTCCCCCTTCTATGCCCTCGATGAGGTGGACAGCTTTCTCGATGGGGTGAACGTGGAGCGACTTGCGGGACTGATCGCCTCCCAGGCGGAGGGGGCCCAGTTTCTGGTGGTGAGCCACCGCCGGCCGATGATCGGAGCGGCCACCCGCACCATCGGCGTCACCCAGGCCCGGGGCGCCCACACCCAGGTGGTCGGTTTGCCCCCCGCAGCATGAGCTGGCTGGAGGCAGGAGCTTGCTTCACAATGAACCGATCAGGTAGCAGGTCTTGAGCGCATCCACTCCACCGCCCAGCGAATCCTCCGTCCCCAGCGATCGGCTTTGGTTGCGCTCTGAGCTGATGGGCACCCAGGTGATCACCCGCGACACGGGACGCCGTCTGGGAGTTGTGGGGGAAGTGGTGGTGGATATCGACCGGCGGGAAGTGGTGGCTCTGGGGCTGCGCGACAACCCCCTCACCCGGTTTCTGCCGGGCCTGCCCCGCTGGATGCCCCTGGAGCGCATTCGCCAGGTGGGCGATGTGATTCTGGTGGATTCCTCCGATTCCCTGGCCGAGAGCTTCAATCCCGAGCGTTACAGCAAGGTGATCAACTGCCAGGTGATCACCGAGTCGGGCCAAACCCTGGGGCGGGTGCTGGGCTACAGCTTCGACATCGAAACGGGGGAGCTCATCACCCTGGTCGTGGGCGCCCTGGGGGTGCCCCTGCTGGCCGAAGGAGTGCTGAGCACCTGGGAGCTGCCTGTCACCGAGGTGGTGAGCAGTGGCAGCGATCGGATCATCGTCTACGAGGGGGCCGAGCAGAAGCTGAAGCAACTGGGCACGGGGCTGCTGGAGAAGTTGGGCATCGGAGGCAGCAGCTGGGAGAGGGAGGAGCGGGAGCGTTACCGCATGGGCCCCGTGCCGGCAGAAAACCAGCTGCCAGCCGGGCAGGCAAGCCAACAGGAGCAACGGCGCATCCAACCGGCCACCGCCCGGGCCTTCCAGCCGGAAGAGGAAATGGAATACGTGGAAACGGAGGAGCGCAGCCAGCGGGAACCCCTGCGGCAACGGCGCTATCTCGATGAGGACGCCCCCAGGGATCCCGTTCGCCCGTCCTACGACGAGCCGGAGCCCTACGGCGATCGCGAGCGCTATGGACGGGGCCGGGAGCCGGAGCCATATGGGAGGCCGCGGGGCGACGAGGAGCGCAACGTGGCTCGCTACGACGAGCACTACGGGGAGCGGCAACCCGCATCGACCCAACGCCGTTGGGACCGGGAAGACCGGGAAGACCGGGAAAACCGGGAAGTGAGGGAGGAGAGGAGAAACCGGGAGGAGCCCGAGGTGCAGAATCGCCGCCGGGCCGAGCCTGAACTGGTGGATGTGGAGCCCGAGATCCTCGATGATCCGTGGTGAGTTGGGGACCATGCCCATGATGAACAGATGTCCCCGGGTCGGTTGTGGGGTTGGAGCTCTGACCCTCTGGGTGGCCTTGGGGGCGGCACTGGCCCCGGGGGCGATGGCGGCCGAGGGCCAACCCGCTGCGGCCCCGATGGCCCCAGCGCCTGCGGGATCACCGGAGGTGCCTTTCCCATCTGGTGCCCCAACCACCCCTGGAAACCCAACCCCCACCCCGGAAGACGCCACCAAACCCGCCCCCTCCAAGGGTCAGGCTCCAGCCCGTCCGCCGGCTGAGGTGCCGCTGAAGCCGCCGCCCATGGCCCAGGAGCCCGTCATGATCTGGCAGCCGGAGGGGATGAGCGAGCCCGCCCCCAGCCGCCGCTCCCAGCCCCGTCGGGTTCGCGGCACCACGGCCCCTCCGACCCAGCGGCCGGGCACAGGCTCGCCAGGGGGCATGGCTCCTGGTGCCATTCCCACTGGAATAGTGCGCCCCGGAATGGTGCCCCCCGGAGCGATGCCGCCCGGAATGCTGCCGCCCGGTGCCATGCCTCCCGGAGCGATGCGGCCCGACATGATGCGCCCGAGGATGATGCGCCCTGGAATGCTGCCACCGGGGGCCCTCCCGCCGGGGGCCTTGCCACCGGGGGCCTCCGAGCGCGGAGCGATTCCTCCCGGCGCCCTTCCTCCCGGGGCGATACCGCCTGGAGCCATGCCGCCAGGAGCCATGCCACCGGGCATGGCTCCTGGCGGAGCCTCCCAGCCCAAGCCAGTGGCCAAAAGCTCCACCTGGTCGCCCTGGACCTCCCTGGGCCTGGGGTTGGTGGTGGCCGGTGGGGTGACCTGGGCGGTGACGAGCAGCCAGAAACGGCGCCAGGGCTCCGACATCAACTCTGCTGACCCAAGCGGCCGAGGGGATGACCAGCGCCCCCGGGGCTGAGGAGCCCCAGGGCGGAAGCGAGGGGAGTCCGGCCCCCCACCTGTTTCTGGTGGTGCTAGGGGGCCGGGCGGCGGGGGCCCACATCGAGCTCCACGATGTGCGCTTCGTTGTCGGCCCCACCCTGGAAGCCACCTTGCCGGCCTTGCGAAGCCAGTGGTTTGGGCGACGCAAGGGGCTCCACATCGACAGCTACATGGCTGTGCGGCAGGTGGGAGCGTTTGCGGTGAAGCTCCGCCGGGAGCCCTTCAGCGGGGCCGAGCGGCTGTGGTTTGTGAATGTGGGGGGCTACCAGCCCCACCTGTTGGCGGAAGAGCATGCCTTTGGCCTGGTGGTGGCGGCCACGGCCGCTAGCGCCAAACGGCAGGCGCTGGCCCACTGGCTGCCGGAGAGCCAGAGCCGCCACAAGGATGATCTCCATGCCCTAGAGGCCGTGGACGACTGCCTGCCCCTGGAGGTGGTGGGGGGGTGGCAGGTGCACCTGATCCCCGTGGCGCAACCCGCCCCGCCCCAGCGCCCGGACTGGTTTGGCTATCGGCCGATCTGACGGCCGGAGGCGAGGATCAGGGGATCGTCCATCCCCCGATGCCCCCCCATGAACATCGACGGCAAAGCCTGGCGCACCATCTGGCTGGAGGAGGGGGGACGGTCGGTGGGGGTGATCGACCAGACCCTGCTGCCCCATGAATTCCGCACCCGCTCCCTGCAGCACTGGCAGGAGGCGGCCGAGGCGATCCGCACCATGGTGGTGCGGGGGGCTCCCCTGATCGGCGTCACCGGGGCCTATGGGCTGATGCTGGCCCTACAGGCCGATCCCGGGGATGGGGCGCTGGAGGAGGCCTTTGCGGGGCTCAACGCCACCCGACCCACGGCGATCAACCTGCGCTGGGCCCTGGAGCGGGTGCGGGCCCGGGTGAACTCCCTGCCAGAGAGCGAGCGGGCCGCCGCCGCCCAGGCGGAAGCGGGGGCCATCGCGGAAGAGGACGTGGCCATGTGCGAGGCGATCGGCGACCACGGCCTGGCCATTTTCCAGCAGCTGGCCGCCGCCAGGCCAAAGGAGCGCCAGGGGGAACCCTTCCGGGTGCTCACCCACTGCAATGCGGGCTGGCTGGCCACGGTGGACTGGGGCACGGCCCTGGCACCGATCTACAAGGCCCACCGGGCCGGCCTGCCGATCCACGTCTGGGTGGATGAAACCCGCCCCCGCAACCAGGGCGCCAGCCTCACCGCCTATGAGCTGGGGCAGGAGGGGGTGCCCCACACCGTGATCGTCGACAACGCCGGGGGCCACCTGATGCAGCACGGCCAGGTGGATGCGGTGATCGTGGGCAGCGACCGCACCACCCGCTGCGGGGATGTGTGCAACAAGATCGGCACCTATCTCAAGGCCCTGGCCGCCCACGACAATGGCGTGCCCTTCTACGTGGCCCTTCCCGTGTCCACCATCGACTGGACCCTGGCCGATGGGGTGGCGGAGATCCCGATTGAAGCCCGCAGTGCGGCCGAGGTGACCCACATCCAGGGGCGCGATGCCGACGGCGCCCTGCGCACGGTGCAACTCAGCCCCGATGGCAGCCCGGGCTTCAATCCCGGCTTCGATGTCACCCCGGCCCGGCTGGTGAAGGGGCTGATCACGGAGCGGGGGGTGGCACCCGCCAGCGAAGCGGGCCTGGCCAGGCTGTATCCGCACGAACACTCGCCGAACTGACCCGCACCTATGGCAGGGACTGGGATCGCAGCCATCGTAAAAATCTCTGATCGACAGATCCATGGGCGATCCCTTGCTGGAAGTCCCTGGTCGGCGCCACGGACGGTTTGAGCTGGTGCTGCATGGCAGCAGGCTCTGCCTGGAAGGCCTCTGCGAGGAGCCCGGCCAGGAGCCCTGGCAATGCAGCGCCTGGCTGGAGCCCTTTGATGCCCCCATGGAAGTGGCCCATCACCTGATGCAGCGGCCCAGTTGTTGCCTGCCTTAAGAGCCGATGCAGCGAGCAAAGGAGGGCGCTAGCCGTCTTCCGGGTTCGGCCTTCCGCCCTGACCGGACCGTTCACCGCCAGACCGTTTCAGTGCCATGATTCATGGGTCGGTCTTCGGGCCGACTAGGTGGTTCACACCAGTGTTTCGGACAGCGGTTCGATTCCGCTCAGCTCCATTTCCCCGCTCCCGGTTCCGCCGGAAGCACCGAGGGGCTGCAATGGTTTCGACGGGGCGCCAGGAGGATGACTGAAGCCTGCTCGGTAAGAGCAAAACCGTAACAGCGAACAACATCGTTCGTTTCTCCCGTCAAGCCGCCCCTGTGGCTGCCTGACACTCTTAACGGAGACGGGGTGAAGTCAGCCTTGTCACCCAAATGACTCATGGGCCCTGGAAGGGGCCCTTTCACGTTTGTGGGGCTGGGGTCTTGGTGGTCTTGGCAGGGCAAGTTCAGAGGGGTGCGTGCTAATTGTGTGCTCGTGCTTCCGCGCAACACACAGTCACTGAGGCGCCTGCTTGTTGATGCCAGCAGAAAGCAAGTTGCTCTCGAACACTGATGATGTTTGATGCTTATCGCTGAGCGTGAAAACTGGCTGCCCTGCAGGAGTCCATGGGGGATTGTGGACGTCGATCCAGCGGATGTGATGCCGCAGCCCCCATGGGCAGGGTCGCATTGGCCTGACGGAGGGCCAGCACCCCTCAAGAATTCCTGACTTCAGAACCTTTCTGTTTCCTTTACCTCATGGTTTACAGTGTGAAAATGGTGCATTTGATCCTCACTCAAGATCATCTAATCCTTCCTTCGACTCCCAAGCCCATGAATTCCAACTCCCGCGTGCGCTGGATGGCTCGACGCTTGGCTTTGGCCCTGATCCTGGCCACAGCGGCAGCCGTGCCCTCCGTTCCCGCCATCGCTGTCCAGCAGGCCAGCAGTGAAGCCCCCCTGAGCGCCAGCTCCAGCCCCTTCAAGCTGACCCTGGATGGCGAGCAGCAGCTCATCGCCAAGAGCAAGAAGAAGTCCAGCAAGAAGAAGTCCAAGTCCAAATCCAAGAAGGGCAGCTCCTCCAGCTCCAGCAAGAGCAGCAGCTCCCCGAGCTCCAGCTCCAGCAAGAGCAGCAGCTCCCCGAGCTCCAGCTCCTCCAGCTCCAGCAAGAGCAGCAGCTCCCCGAGCTCGAGCTCCAGCTCCTCCAGCTCCAGCAACAGCAGTAGCTCCTCCAGTTCCAGTTCTTCGCGTTCTTCGAGCTCCGGTTCTTCCGGCTCCAGCAATAGCCGCCAATAAGGCTCGAACCATCTGACTTTGGCCTTTCAACCCAGGGTTGAAAGGCCTTTTTTTATGGCGGCCGCCGTCAGAAACCCGACGGCGGCAGGAGGACGAGCTGTTACCTGCTGCAGACCTGGGGAGCGACGGCATCGAGACCGGCCAGGTCGAAGTAGTTCTGACGGAGGGCAATGTGCCGATAGGCCTCATTGTTCACCCTGGCCAGGATGGAACTGGTGACGACCAGTTCCTCCCGATACACCTGCTCGGTTTTACCAGCCGCGGCCACAAAGTCGGTGCCGGGGATGAAGCGCTTCGGCCAGCGATTCATGAAGGCCGCATAGAGGTCCCGGCTGGCGGGATCCTTGAACACCTGGTCATACAACACCCGCCAGGAGATGTCATAGGAGAGGTTGGGATACCGGCGCAGATAGGATTCCAGAAGCTGAATGTGTTCCCTTGGGTTGATCGTCGTCAGCTCCTTGGAGAGGCCCAGGTGCATCCAGACAATCCGATTGTTGGGGTAGCGTCTGAGCACTTCCTCCATGAGGGGAATGTATTTCCTGGGCTCCTTGTCATTCCCCAGGTCGGAGTGAATGGCAATCGGAATGTTGCGCTTCTGCAATTCGTCCATGAACGGCTTCCAGGACGCAATGGCCTCGGCTGGTACAGCCTGATGGCCGTTGTTGAAGAGGGCCTGCTTCACCAGATTCACCTCACCCATCCAGCGGAACATGCCCGGATACTCCTTATCTAGCAATGCCATTTTTGGCAATACTTCTGCAGGATTGGAGAGATCCGGGAAGGTCATCGACAGGACGAGCTTCATGTCCTGATCCTTGAATCAAGAGCATTCTGGGCGTTATTGAAATCACTTTTCAGGCTGGGCAGAGCGGGCTCACCCGGGCAATTCAGGTAGTAGGTGCAGGGCGATTGCACGGGAAGCCGCTGGCCAATGCCGACGAGATTGGCAAAGAGCACACCATTCTGCCGCAGAATCTTCATCAGATCCTGATAGGGAATCGGGGGGCCGCCAAAGGGCCGCACATGCAGATGGGAATCCACCACGGCCAGCGGTGGGCGCTTGCTGCGGTCAAAGCAATCCGTGGTGCCCTTCACGAAATTGGCCAGGGTGAGGGGCCCTTCGATCACCTTCTGGGGCACGAAGGCCAGGCCGCGCCCGGCCACCAGGCCTCCAAGGGCTGCAGCCGACACCAGTACAGTGGCTCCCAGGACGCGGGTTGGCCCCAGGCGCCAGGGACGGGAAGGCAAGGGGAAACGTGGAAAACCCATTGTGCGGAAGATTCCTTCGCCAAACCTTACCGTCCTAACCGCCGCCCCACGGGCCCGGCATCCCTCCTTCAGGCGCTGATACAGAAGCCGACGTGGCGAACCCCTACGCCTTCCCCCGGGGCCCCCGGTCCACAACGCCGGCATAGACGGCCTGGCTACCGAGTTCGTCTTCGATGCGCAGGAGCTGGTTGTACTTGGCCACCCGGTCGCTGCGGCTGAGGGAGCCCGTCTTGATCTGGCCGGCCCGGGTGGCCACCGACAGGTCGGCGATGGTGACATCCTCCGTTTCGCCGCTGCGGTGGCTGATCACGCTGGTGAAGCCAGCTCGGCCCGCCAGATCGATCGCCTGCAGGGTTTCGGTGAGGGAGCCAATCTGATTCACCTTGATCAGGATCGAGTTGGCCACGCCCCGCTCGATGCCCTGCTGGAGGCGGGTGGTGTTGGTCACAAACAGGTCGTCGCCCACCAGCTGCACGGTGGAGCCCAGTTTCTGGGTGAGCAGGCTCCAGCCCTCCCAATCGTCTTCGGCCAGCCCATCCTCGATCGACACGATCGGATAGCGGCTCACCAGGGCGGCGAGCTGATCCACCATCTCGGCGCTGCTGTAGCTCCCCCCACCGAAGGCGTAGCGGCCATCCTTGAAAAATTCCGTGCTGGCCACATCCAGGGCCAGGGAGATCTGGTCGCCGGGGCGGTAGCCGGCCTTTTCGATGGCCTGCACCAGGATGTCGCCAGCCTCATCGTTGCCCAGATCGGGGGCGAAGCCGCCCTCATCGCCCACGGCCGTGCTCAGGCCCCGGTCCTTGAGGAGCCCCTTGAGGGTGTGGAACACCTCGGCCCCCATGCGCAGGGCCTCGCGGAAGCTGCCGGCCCCATGGGGCACGATCATGAATTCTTGGAAATCCAGGCTGTTGGAAGCGTGGGCGCCGCCATTGATCACGTTCATCAACGGCACGGGCAGCAGGTTGGCCATCGGGCCGCCCAAGTAGCGATAGAGGGGCAGGCCCAGGGCCCGGGAGGCCGCATGGGCCGTGGCCAGGCTCACGGCGAGCACGGCATTGGCGCCGAGGGCACTCTTGTTGTCGCTGCCATCGAGCTCGATCATGGCGGCATCCACGGCCGCCTGATCCAGGGCGCTGAGGCCACAGAGGGCCGGCGCGATGCGCTCCTCCACGTTTTCCACGGCCTGGCTCACCCCCTTGCCGAAGTAGCGACGGCCATCGCCATCCCGCAGTTCGTGGGCCTCATGGGCGCCCGTACTGGCTCCGCTGGGCACGATCGCCCGGCCCATGGAGCCCCCCTCCAGATACACCTCCGCCTCCACCGTGGGCGTGCCGCGGGAATCCAGAACCTCACGGGCCACGATCGAATCGATCACCAGGTCGAGGGAATCGAACACAAAGAGGGAGCGGATGGGGCGATCTTATGGGGCACCCCCACCGCCCCAGATGTGCCCATCCCTACCCCCGGGGCGAACCCTCCCAGGAAAAGTGCTCGTCGTCCCAGGAGCGGGGATCCTCGATGGGCTCCAGGTGGGTGAAGCAGTGGCAGCGGGGCAGCTCGGCCGTGATGCGGGCCTCCACCTCCTCGCAGAAATCATGGCCTTGCTGCACGGTCCACCCCCCCGGCACCAGCACATGGCACGACACAAAGCGGCGGGAGCCCGCCTGGCGGGTGCGCAGGGCGTGGAAGGCCACGCCCTCCTGGGTGTGGGTATCGAGGACGGCCTTCACCTTGGCCAGCTCCTCCGGGGGCAGGGCCCGATCCAGCAGGCCCGCGGCCGTTTCCCGCAGAAGCCGCCAGCCGGTGTAGATGATCTGGAAGGCCACCGCCATGGCGATCAGGGGATCGAGCAGGGGCCAGCCGCTCACTTTGGCCAGGGCCACCCCCACCACCACCCCGATGGAGGTCCACACATCGGAGAGGAGATGGTGGGCATCGGCCCGCAGGGTGATGGAATCCAGCCGCTTCCCCGCCTTCAGCAGCACCCAGGCCACCCCGCCGTTGATGGCCGTGGCCAGCAGGGTGAGGGCCAGCCCCAGATCCACCCGCCCCAGGGGTTCGGGGTGGAGCAGGCGCTCCCCGGCGGTGACCAGGATGGCCGTGGCCGCCACCACAATCAGGGCGCTCTCGAGGCCACTGGAGAAGTATTCCGCCTTGGAATAGCCGTAATGGTGATCGGCATCGGCGGGGCGGGCGGCCAGGGAGAGGGCCCAGAAGGCCACCAGGGCCGCCACCAGATTCACCCCCGATTCCAGGGCATCGGAGAGCAGGCCCACGGAGCCCGTGAGCTTGTAGGCGAGGGTTTTCAGGCCGATGGTGGCCAGGGCCGCCGCCACGGACAGGAGGGTGTAGGGCCTGGCGGAGGCGAAGGCCATGGGGATGGGCGGACGGCTCCCTAAGGATGGCCGGGCCGGCTCCCTTCTGCCGGTACCGGAGGCCACAATGGCGGCACTGTTTCGCCCAGGGGTTCCCCCAACGGGCGCCCCGTCCTCCGCCATGCGACTGCTGCACACCATGCTCCGGGTGGGCGATCTGGAGCGATCCCTGGCCTTCTACACCGAGGTGCTGGGCATGCGCCTGCTGCGCCGCAAGGACTATCCAGGGGGGCGCTTCACCCTGGCCTTCGTGGGCTACGGGGAGGAAACGGACCACACCGTGCTGGAGCTGACCCACAACTGGGACACGGAGGCCTACGACATCGGCAGCGGCTATGGCCACATCGCCATCGGCGTGAACGACATCGCGGGCACCTGCCAGGCCATCGCTGGCAAGGGCGGCCGGGTGGTGCGCCCCCCCGGCCCGATGAAGCACGGCACCACCGTGATCGCCTTCGTGGAGGATCCGGATGGCTACAAGGTGGAGCTGATCCAGCTCGCCGCCCCCCCCGCCTCCGCGGACTGATCCCCCCATGCCAGCCGACAGCCTGTCGAATCCCACCACCAGCCTCACGGGGACCCCGGAGCGCTTCAGCGACAGCGCCTGGGATCTGCTGCTCGCCAGCCAGGGGCAGGCCCGCCGCTGGCGGCACGGGGCGATGGATGTGGAGCACCTGTTGCTGGCCCTGCTGGTGGAATCGCGCTTCGCCCCGTGGGTGGAGCGGCTGCCGGTGGACGAAGACCGGCTACTGGATCGGCTGGAGGCCTTCTGCGCCGACCAACCGTCCAGCGCAGACAACACCCTCTACATCGGCGATGCCCTGGAAGACCTGCTGGAGGGGGCCGACCGGAAGCGGGCGGGCTGGGGCGACGCCCAGATCGAAATTCCCCACCTGCTGCTGGCCCTGTTGAACGAACCCCGGGTGGGGGGCAACCTGCTCACCGATGAGGGCCTCAGCGAAGACCTGCTCACCCGCCAGTGGCGG
>Ga0208723_1000083_pt1 | contig 36571 bp, 37 predicted proteins | sample LakMenEpi31Aug12_FD_150750 | JGI IMG/M metagenome (GOLD analysis project Ga0208723, IMG submission 150750) | Freshwater microbial communities from Lake Mendota, WI - 31AUG2012 deep hole epilimnion (SPAdes) | ecosystem: Environmental > Aquatic > Freshwater > Lake > Epilimnion/Euphotic zone ...
TCAATCCCCCACCATCCGAACACGAACCCCAGCCAGCTATTTTGGTAAGGGCCGCATGATGGGCGGCAGGGGCGTCATCTTTCCTGGCAGCTACCGCGTCAGCTGCTTTGTCCATCCCTTTGTGCAGGAGATCATTGGCCACCATTCGGGCCGCGCTGGATACACCCAGTGCTTCGGCATAGGCTTCGCCCAGTTGCAGTTGCTCAGGGGTCTGGGGATGACGACAGAATTCCAGGGTCACCTGAAGTTGGTGAAAGGTCTGGCGATCTTCGCGATCCACCAAACAGGAGCCCAACTCCCCAGCCGTGATTGGTTCCAGACGATTAACCGCAATATCTGGGCGGGACCAAAGGTGACTGACGAATGCCTGCAACAGCCTCTGTTGCTCAAGGGTGGGGCCTTCGTTCGCGGAAACACATCCCAACAGACCCCGGGCCATAGGCTCCACGAGGGATGGCGCAACGATCAGGGCCATGAGCGATCACCGGAGTGCAGGTCAAGCTGAGGGCTAACTCATCCTCAGCAGCCATGACGAAATGTACGGTGTCCGACCTGCACCCGGCTGGTATGTCCTCCGTGGCGCTGATCGCCAGCCTGGTGATCGGCCTGCTGGTGCTGCTGGACGGGCCGAGCTGGCAGGGCGTGGTGGGTTTTGTCACCGCCGCGGCGGTGCCCCATCTTGCCCGCCCCTTCCGCCTGCCCTGGGCGCCGTTGCTGTGCCCTTTCACCTTTGTGCTGGCCAACTGGGCGATTGTGTGATGCCGTGCAGGATTCCTCTCCCTACGCCATGCTCGATCTGGACGCTCCCCTCTCTCCATGCCCCTGAGCTTTCGCGACCTGCAGCGCCAGCTGCAACCGGCCTGGGGCCAGGAGCACGGCACCTGTGGGTTGGACGTCGACCTGCTGATGGTGCCCTCCCTCTCGGTGGACTCGGCCGAGCTCGACCTGATCACGGGATCGGTGCACTACGAGGAGCGTCAGCTCTTTTCCCTGATCCGCCTGCGGGATCCGGGGGTGCGCATGGTCTATGTCACCAGCAAGCTGTTGCCCGATCTGGTGGTAGATGCGGTGCTGGAGCTGCTGCCGGGGGTGCCCACGGCCCACGCCCGGCGCCGACTGCAGCTCTTCGACACCGATGACGGCTCCTCCCGGCCCCTCACCGCCAAGCTGCTGGAGCGCCCCGCCCTGCTGACCCGCATCGCCGAACAGCTCCGCCCCGGCAAGAGTTTCATCGCCTGCTATGTGGTGACGGAGCTCGAGAAGGAGCTGTCGGAGCGGCTGCAGGTGCCCCTGCTCGGCACCGATCCGGCCCTGCGCCACTGGGGCAGCAAGGCGGGCAGCCGGGAGCTCTTCGCCCGCTGCGGCCTCCCCCATCCCGATGGCAGCGCCCTGGTGCACCAGCTGGAGGATCTGGCTGAGGTGGCGGCGGAGCTTTGGGAACGGAATCCCCACCTGCGGCGCTGTGTGGTGAAGCTCAACGAGGGCATCAGCGGTGAGGGCAATGCGCCCTTGGAGCTGGAGCCCCTGGCCCTGTCGGAGCGCAGCGGCGCCGAGCGGCGGCGGGTGTTGCGGCAAGCCCTGGACACCCTGCCCATGCCTTCTCCCCAGTGGCGGGAGCTGCTGGGCCAGCAGGGCGCCCTGGTGGAGGCCTGGCTGGAGGGTGGCGACGCCCTCACCTCCCCCAGCGTTCAGGGCCTGATCCATCCCGGCGGCCGGGTGGAGGTGATCTCCACCCACGAGCAGATCCTGGGGGGTCCCAGCGGCCAAACCTACCTGGGCTGCGCCTTTCCTGCCGCCGATGCCTACCGGGTGGAGTTGATGCGCATGGGGGAGGCGATCGGCCAGGCCCTGGCGGCGGCAGGGGCCCTGGAGCGCTTTGCTGTAGACGTGTTGGCCCGTCGTTTCGGCGACCGCTGGGACCTGCAGGCCATCGAGATCAACCTGCGCCAGGGGGGCACCACCCACCCGATGATGGCGCTCCGGGCCATCTCCACGGGCGCCCTGGATCCCGCCACCGGCCTCTTCCTTTCCCCCACCGGCCAGCCCCTCTACTACTGCGCCACCGACAACTTCACAGATCCCGACCTGCGCGGCCTGCTGCCGATGGACCTGATTGACATCGTCGCCGAGGCAGACCTGCACTACGACCAGGCCCGGCTGCGGGGCAGCGTGTTTCACCTCCTGGGCTGCCTTTCGGAATACGGCAAGCTCGGCATGACCTGCGTGGGCCGCAGCAACGCTGAAGCTCAGGCGGTCTACGACGCCACCGCCTCCGAGTTGCTGAAGGGTGGACGGGCCCGCCACGGCTGACCCCTGTGCCCCTTCAAAAGCTCTTCCAAAGCAGGGAGCTGCCCATCAGCAGCGCCAACACCTCAAAGGCTCGTTTCACCAGCTGGCTGCCCTTGGCAATGGCCAGATGGGCGCCGAGATAGCCGCCGGCGATCGAACCCGCCAGCAACATCGGCAGCCAGACCCAGGCGATCTGGCCTTGTTGCCCCAGGGTGATGGCCCCGGCCCCGTTCCAGAACAGTCCCACCAGAATCAAGGTGTAGGCCACAGCCCGGCCGTAATCCAGCCCAAACCAGCGCACCAGCCAGAGCGTGACAAACAGGCCAGTGCCTGAGGTGAGGGAGCCATTGAGCACGCCGATGACAAACAGCACCATCCCGCCGATCACCATCCGGCCCTTCGTGAGTTCGCGCCCCTCCACCTCCATTCCCAGCGTTGGGCGCGCGATGGAGTAGAGCCCCAGTCCGATCGTCAGCAGCCCCAGAAGCAGGGTGCACAGCCTGGGCGGGAGGGCCAACACCATCCGCGCTCCCAACACCACCCCCGGCAATCCGCAGGCCAGGATGAAGGCCGCCAGGCGTGGATTCAGCGAACGCTCCCGCCAGTGGCGCATCGTGGCGCCGATGCCCAGGGCCACGCTGGCCACCTTGTGGGTGGCCAGGGCCAGGGGAAAGCTCAGCCCCAAAAGAATCAACACCGGCAGCTGCACCAGTCCGGCGCCGCCTCCCGCCAGGGCCGAGAGCAGGTTGGCCACCAGGGAGGCCACGAACACCCCCACCTGCAGCAGGGGATCCGTTGGGGTCATTGCCCTCGCCGGGGCGATGTGGGGCCCTCAGCTTCCAAACGCCACCTGGCAGGCCGCATTCAGCAACTGGGCCTGGGCGGCCAGGGCCGGTTCCCGGCCGTTGAGCTCTCCTTTCTGGCAGTCGCCCGTGGCGTCGAAGGGGGTGTCGCCCGTGGCAGCGGTGAAGCTGATGCTCTGATCGCCGGTGGGTTCCACGCTGTTGTAGTAGAGCGTGTAACCCGCGTCCTGCACCACGATCGTGGGCTGGCTGGCGGCGATCGCCTGGTTCACGGCGCTGGTGATCACGGCTGCGGTGGCCAGGCTGCCCACCCCCCAGGCCACCGACCGGCCCGTCCACCAGCCCCAGGGCGGACTGTTCCAGTTGCCGTACCAGCCGTAGCGCCAGGGCCTGGCCAACTGCCAGCCCGGCCGTGCCCAGCCTGGCCAGTCGTTGTCCCAGCGTCGGAGCCGATCGACCCCGCGATCCACAGCCCGCACGTTGTCGCGCCAGTCGTCACGCCATTCCCGACGCACGTCATCCCGCACCCGGTCCCATCTTTTGTCCACCCGATCAAAGCTGCGCTGCACCCGGTCGCGGTCGATCCGGCCCACCCCCTCACGCCACTGATCCCGGGCCCGGTCCCAGTCGCCCCGGTCCACGGAGCGGCGGATCCGGTCGCGATCCACGTTGCCCATGCGGTTGCCGAGCTGGTTGCGGGCCCGATCAAAGTCGCGCCGGCCCCGATCCCCATCCCCTAGGCGGTTGCTCCAGCCCCCTGTGGGCCGGCGATTGCCGCGGTCGAAGCTGCCCTGGCGGTTTCCTAGTCCGGTTCGCCCCCTGGAACCCCCACCCCCCATGTGCCGTCCACCCCCACCCCCTCCCCGACCCCGGGCCAGGAGAAGGGAGGGGGCTGGGGCCTCCCCGGGCTGGGGATGGTTGGCGGCCAGCTCGGGGGCAGCAAACGGCATCAGGCCCCCGGCATGGGCCGGGGGGAGGGCCAGGGCCAGGACGAGGAGAGAGGCAAGCTGTCGCATGGCGCCTCAGGGTGTTTTGGTGATCTGGCCCCCGTCGGGGCAGCCGGCGTCGTAGCAGCTGGCATCAATGCGCCCGTCCTTGCCGAAGTGCACCTCCAGCACGCTTCGGCCATTCACGGCCCGCCCCAGATCCTGGCGCACGCTGTTCAGGTAGTTGGGGTTGATGGCGCAGAAGCTCGTGCCATCCAGGCAGAGGGCATTCAGCTCAAAAAAAGCGGCGGCGTTGCGCGCACTGCGCCAGCTCTTGCGTTCGGCATCCCACAGCTCAATGCGGGTGTAGGGCGTGTCGCTCACCCGGAACCGCACCTCCTTATTGCTCAGCCGGTGGAGGTATTCGGTGGCGTCGCCGCTGTTGACGGCCTCAATGCGGCAGGGCACCGCATCCGTGCCGTTGACGCTGCAGAAGCTCTCAAGGGTGTAGAGCGTTTCCGCGCCCAGGGCCCCTGGACAAGCGAGCAGGGGGGCCGCCAGCAGGCCAGCGGCGGCGGCAAAACGGGGTGTTCTGAGCTGCAGGGGCATACCCGGGCAGATGGAGTCCAAGCCCTATCTAGCAAGAGCCAGAGCTCCTGTCAGCCAATGGCTTCCAGAAGGGTGTGGACCCAGCCCCTATGGACGGGAGGAATCCCGAACCCGCTTGAGGTGGGCGCACCAAATAAAAAAATAATTGATCGCTTGCATATTGCGAATGATCATTATTGGTGCCTCCAACAAAGTTTATTGTTACAGGGAGCTCAGGAGCCTGTCAGGCCCGGAAACACCATCAGATCGATATGACCACCGATGGGATGGCGCCACTCTCGGAATTCCTGCGCCAAGGCTTGGTGATCATGCACCTGGGCGTTGGCCTCCAGATCCTGCAACCGTTGATGCACAAGATCAAGAGTGTTGTCGATCAGTTGTGCGGCCTGTTCGGAAGTCATGATGCAGAAACGGCGGGGGAAATTGCTGAGGTGTGAGAACGAAGGACAGGTGAAAACTTGAACTATGAAGTTGTTTTACCGGCGATTTCTTGGTGCGGCTGTAGCGCTTGACACGGCTTGGGCCCCTGTTCGCGGGTGCTCACCCCACTCCGCCATGATGGCATCGAGAAGAAGCACGCTCATGCAAGCCAGCTGGAATGGAGTCGTCATCGCCCGCAGCGACGACACTGTCACCGTGGAAGGGAATGCCTACTTCCCCCCTGAGGCCCTCCAAAAAGAGTGTTTCCGGCCCTCCAACCACCGCACGGTATGCGGGTGGAAAGGCGAAGCCCATTACTACGACGTGGTCGTTGATGGTGAGGTGAACGCCAACGCTGCTTGGTTTTATCCCGAACCCAAAGCCGCCGCGAACAACATCAAGGGTCGGGTGGCCTTTTGGAAGGGGGTGAAGGTTGCGAAAGAATGAGGAAACCTTTCCCAGCTCAGCAATGAACCCGCTTTTCAATTGCTCATTGCCTGCATTAATCGTGTCTGTTTAAATAGGGTTTATCGACCACTGATTCTCCCGATGAGCCCCGGCTATAACTCACTGTTTCTTATCTCTGGAGTTCTGGTCGCCGGTCTGCTCTCCAGTCCCCAGTCAAGCCAGGGGGCTCCTCGCTGCCAAGATTCTGGCGCAGAATTTGATTGCTCCCCCATGGAGCTGGCGGCTACCCCCGATGGCGCCACACCTATCCCACCCGCCGCTCCTGATCCGGATTCCGAGTCGGTGCTGGAAGAAGAGTCAAGAGTCGGGAACACAGAGGCCCTGGCCAAGCAGGCCCAAAACCCCGTTGCCAACCTGATCAGCATTCCGATCCAGTGGAACAGCGTGCCGGGCACCCAATGGGCCCCCCGGGCGGTCGACCCTACAGCCCAACCCAACCGCACCTTCAACGTCTGGAATGTGCAGCCGGTGGTGCCGTTTCCCCTGAACGACAACCTCACCCTGATCAGCCGCACGATCGTGCCGGTCACCCATCGCCCACTGGCCGGGGAAACGGATGTGATCGGCATCGGCGACATCAACCCCACCCTGTTTCTGGTCCCCCGCACGGGGGGCAACCTGATGGTGGGGTTTGGACCCACGCTGGTGATTCCCTCCGCCACGGATGTGCAGCTGAGCAGTCAACGCTGGAGCGCCGGTCCGGCGGGGGTGGCGGTTTACACCAAGGGGCCCTGGGTGGCAGGGGTTCTCGTCAACAACATCTGGTCGTTTGCCGGCAAGGGCGGCCGGGATGTCAACGCCATGCTCATCCAACCCTTCCTCAACTACAACCTGCCTTCCGGCTGGTATCTCACCAGTTCTCCTATCCTCACGGCTGACTGGACCTCCGAAAACGGGAACGGCTGGACCGTTCCCATCGGTGGGGGCTTTGGCCGGCTCTTTCGCGTGGGCACCCAACCTTTTAACGCTTCCCTCCAGGCGTTCTGGAATGTGGCCAAGCCCGAGGTGCTCGGTGAGGAGCTGCTGGGCGATGTGACGATCCGCCTCCAGGTTCAGGCCCTCTTCCCCACCAGTCGTTAGGGCACGGCCGAGGCCCTTCTGCTCCCCCTGTCCATTGCCCCTGACACGACCTAGGGTTGGACATCAGGCTGCGGAGCATGAAGACAGACCTTTACATCTTTCAGTGGATCTCTGACATGGGAGGGGCAGATACACGGCTGAAAGAGCTGTTGATCCTGCTGAAGGATCATTTCCGCATCATCTGCATCCCCAACGACGCTTTCCGCCTGCAGGAGAAGGAGAACACCGATTATCTCGATGCCCTGGGAGTGACCTACTGCATGCCGGAAGCTCTTCCGGAGAGGATCGAAGGATTTGCCTATGCCAACTGCAATTTCAGGCTCTTCTCCGAACGGGAGCGTATTGATTTCATCAAGGACAAGGGGCTGACCTTCCTCTGGTCGAACGACATGATGTGGCACACGGATGAGGAGCTGGAGGCGATCGAAGAAGGGAAGGTGGATTGCTGCCTCTTCACCTCTCCCTTTCATCGCAGCGTCCTGATCGATGCGGTGCTGGACGCCAGGAACGACCAGAAAACCGCCATCCTGGAAAACTACTTTGACGGCTCCAACTGGCCGTTTGTGGAGCGGATCGAGCGGCCCTTCACGGTGTTTGGCAAGGTGAGCCGTGACGATTGGTTGAAGTTCTCCAAGACGTTCCCCCTCTTCTACGAGGAGGTGACCCATGGCATGGAGGCCCGCTATCGGATCATGGGCTGGGGCGAGGAACAGGAGAAGACCTACTCCTGGTTCAACTTCACTGACCGATGGGAGCTGCTCCGTCCTGGAGCGATCTTGACCCAGGAATTCCTCTGGTCGATTGATGTGTTCCTCTACAACTGCCATCGGGAATTCGTCGAAAATCAGAGCCGGGCCATCGTGGAAGCCCAGCTCATGGGCTTGCCCGTGGTGGCGCCCAACAAGTGGAACTTTCCCAACATGATCTGGTCAGAACGCACAGGCTTCCTCTGGGACGACCGGGAGGAAGCCCATGAGGCCTGCCTGCGCCTGGCCGACTACGACACCAGGCGCAAGATGGGCAAGCTGGCCAGTGAGTGTGCTCGCGACATCTGGTGTGATGCGGAGGCGGCCCGGCACAAATGGTCGGCGGTGCTCAGTTACGCGCTGGGCAGCGGAGATGGAATCCCGACCCACCCCAACCAACCTCGGTGCCCCTCCTGATCGATGGCCCCGCCGACGCCCCGGCCACCCTGGTGTTGGCCCATGGGGCGGGGGCGCCGATGGATAGCCCCTTCATGGCGGCCATCGCCACCGGGCTGGCAGGGCGAGGGTGGCGGGTGCTGCGCTTCGAGTTCCCCTACATGGCCCGTCAGCGGCTCACCGGCCGCAAGGCGGCTCCGGATGGCCTGGCGAAGCTAAAGGACAGTTTTTGCGCGGTGGTGGCCGAAGCGGCAGCCCATGGACCGCTGATCATCGGAGGCAAGTCGCTGGGCGGGCGGGTGGCCAGCCTGTTGGTGGATGAACTTGCCCCTTATGGGGTGCGGGGCTGCCTCTGTCTGGGGTATCCCTTCCACCCACCAGGCCGCCCCATCCAGCTGCGCACCGACCATTTGGCGGCCCTGTCAGCCCCCACCCTGATCCTGCAGGGGGAGCGCGACCCCTTCGGCCGGCGGGAAGAGGTGACCACCTACCCGCTCTCGCCCCAGGTGCGCGTGGAGTGGATTCCCAACGGCGACCACAGCTTCAAGCCCACAAAGGCTTCCGGCCGCAGTGAGATCGACAACTGGGACGAGGCCATTCAGCGGGCCGATCGCTTCTTCCAGGAACTCCTGGCGGGGTCTACGGGCCGCTGACGAGTCGACGAACGATGCGTCGAGAAAAGTGGAGCCCATCTTCCCAACGCTCGTGAAGGGTTGTCAGAAGGTCACTGACGTTGCCGCGGAGCTTCAGCCAGACCAACCACAGCCGAATGCCGTAAGGGGGCACACGTTCAAATAATAAACGTTTATCAACTTTTAATTGCTCGATGATGCTAAGAAAAGAGGGGTCTTTGATGGGGTATTTGCCAATTGAAAACAAAGATAAATAGTCGTATTTGCTCAGCAGAAGATCTTTGGCGCAATGGTGGTTGTGGTATCTGCGGCGAACGAAGTGTTGCAGGCTTCTACGGCTGTAATCTGAAAGATAAGGGGTTAGTTTTGCGATGCTATTCCGTCGATGCAGGTGATATGTTTTGTAATGAAACTCGTAATAAACGATCGGAGTTGTTTCGTCCGGGGTGTCGGCTCGTGCTTTGGCGTTGTGATAGCCGTGATCCAGAAATTCGCAGCTTCCTTTGGCGAAAAAACATTTTGGGCTATAGGTTGAAATTTTGTAGCGGTTGCGATGCAGGGGATTGGCCCAATATTTATGGCTTATGCGCAAGGTGGAGGGACTGTCCTTGAAGGGCGAAAGGGCTCGATCAATCTCTTCCCGTTTCATGGAAACGCCCTCTGGAGTGAGGCAGGCAATGAATTCATCGCAATCCAATGGGAAGTAGAAGTCGTGCGGATCGGTCTGGTCGAGGTGCTGGATTAATGATGCAAAGATATTGCCCTTTTCTTCGAAGCTTTTGGGGCCGGTATGGTCCCAGTCAATTCGTATTCCTCTATCCTCGGCAGCCTTCAGTTCGGCGATCACATCGGGGTCGGTCGACCCATTGTCAAAAATAAATAGTGATGCTCTGCCGAAAAGGAACTCGTGATAACGAAGGAACAGCGGCAATAGAGAAATCTCGTTCTTTTGCATCATCAATATTGCAATTTTTAGGGTGCCCGTGTCGGTCATTTTTTATCTCTGTTTAAGTCACAGTTTGAATCGCACAACTTTGTGATTCATTCCACCATGGCGATCACCCCCGTTCACTGTCCCAGGTGCCCCGTGGCGTCCACCATCGGCATCTCTGTGTTGCCCCAGGCTCCCCTCTTCAGCAATGGCGGGGCGTCTGGGGCGGGCCGGGCGGCCTCCCCTGCGGCGAAGGCCGCATCGGCCCAGGCCAGCAGCAGGTTGCCCAGCACGCCGCCATCGGCCCGCTCTTCAGGCCGCAGGTTGAAGTGGTCGCCTCCGTAGACAAGCACCAACTGGTTGCCGCGCCGATGGGCCAAACGCATGGGGTCGATGGCCTCCGGATCGGGGGGCACCACCCAATCGCGGCTGCCGCTCACCACCAGCACCCGACCGCTCATCTCCAGGCCTGCTCCGCGGGGGAACAGGAGCGATGACGGCGGACTCACGGCCGCCGCGGCGATCACGCGCCGGTCGGTGATAGCGGCCTGGTTCACCCCCTGCAGCCAGCTGCATTGCAAGGTCCAGCTGAGGTTGCGGTTGGGGTCATCCACTTCGTCGCAGCGGTCCAGCAGTTGGCCCGCCATTGGGCGCAGGCCTGCCAGCTGGAGCACGGTGGTGCCCCCCCAGGAGTGGCCCAACACCACCACCTGCTGGTTGTTCACCTTGGAGCGCAATCCCAAGGAGTCCGCCTGATCGATCGCAGCCCTGACATCCATGGGCCTGAGCGCCAGCTCCTTGGGAGAGGGAGGCGGAGCCTTCCCCTCGAGCACAGCCCGCTGCTGGCTGTTGTCGCTCCCTGGATGGCGGGGCAGGATCACCGTGTAGCCCCGGCTGGCCAGGAGACTGCCCCAGCCCAGGAAGCTTTTGGGGGAATCCCAGAGACCATGGGAGATCAGCACCAACCGTCCGTTCCCTGGCGTCTGCGGTTCGACGACCACCAGGGCCAGGGGCTCTTTACGGTGGGCGACCTGCAGCTGGACCGTGCGAATGGTGGCCGCCCCACCTGCAACGACCGGCGTGGCCGCGACCGGGGCCGGCGGGAGCGTGGCGAGCAGCCGTTCCGCCTCATCGCGCTGGATCAGCATGCGCTGGGCGATCACCTTGGCCTGGGTGAGGTCCAATCTCAGCCGCTGGCCGGGAAGGGCCGCGATCAGCTCCAGCAGGGTGGGCTTCCCTTTCACTGAGGCCCGTTCCAGAGCCAGGCGGAGAGTTTCCCCACTCAGATCCGTGGGCTGACCTTCCACCTGCCCGAAGGACGAGAGCACCAACATGGCCTGCTCCACCAGGGGCGACCCGATCGAGCCATCGACGATGTTGCTGATGCTCAGAGGCACCGGCTGGTTCAGCACCTCCCAGAGTTCCCGCCCTAGGGCGCCATTGGTGGCCCGATCCAGCTCGGCCAGGTCGCTGTTGCCATTGCGCAGGGCATCCGGGCTCTTCAGCTCACTCACCTTCAGGGTGAAGCGTGTTTCCAGCAAGGGGAGATAGGCCACGATCTCCTCCAGGGCGTGGGCCGGAGACAGGGGGGCCAGGGGCAGGAGGGCACTGATCCACCCCGCCAGCACCATCCCTGCCTGGCTCCAACGGCCTCTGGCCACCTTGGCCCGAGGGGCCGATGCCGGGGAGGTTGAGACAGGCATCCGTGAATCTGCTGGCATGGAGGGCTCCTAACCTATGCGGTTAATAAGGTTCCTGTCCCCGTTGGGACCTGCTGGCTACCGGAGGAGTGGTCTCCCCTCCCCAGTATTTGAAGGCGAGAAGCGCCAGGGTGACCACGGCCATGCCCGCACCGGCGAAGAAGATCTCGCTGCCGGAGCTGTTTGGATCGCGCATCATCCCCTGGAGATTGCTAAGGCTCTCGAGAAAGGAGACCGCCATGGCAATAATCACAAAATTGGCAAATTGGCCCTTGAGGCTGTGGAAGCTCTCGGCCCGCATGGCACTGGGAAGGGGGAGGGGTTTGATGAAGAGGGAAAACATCCCCAACGCCAACACCAGGCATCCAGCCCCCACCAGGAGCAGGTTGATTCCCTCCAGCACGCTGACTTCAAAGGAGGGAAGGTCATGGCCTTCCGCGGGGGCAAGCAAGGCGTTGTCCAATTGTTCCAGCACCAGCCGCAGCCCCTTGGCAAACAGGGCCACGCTGGCGGCCAGCAGCCCGAAGACGGGAGCCACCAACAGCAGCCGTGCCGAGAGGAGGAATTTTTTGAGCATGGGAACGGCGCGGTGCTGGCTCGGGCCTGGCCCGCAATGTAAGGGGCAGGTGCTGCCTGGGCTCAAGAGCCAACGAATCAGGAGGCGGCGGGCAACCTGGGACAGGCCTCCACCAGGGTGCGGGTGATTGGGGCCCGGGGCTGGCTCAGCAAAGCGTTGCCAGGTCCCTCCTCCACGATCCGGCCCCCCTCCAGCACGATCACCCGGTGGCAGAAGCCGCTGGCCACCGAGAGGTCGTGGGTGATGAACACCATCCCCAGGCCCAGCTGTTGCTGCAGGGCCCGCAGCAGGGCCAACACCTCCGCCTGCACTTCCGCATCCAGCATGCTCACGCTCTCGTCGCAGAGCAGCACGCGGGGCTGGAGGATCAGGGCCCGGGCAATGGCCACCCGCTGCTGCTGGCCTCCCGAGAGCTGGCGGGGCCGGCGGTGTTCAAAGGTTTCCGGAGGATTCAGGCCCACCGCCGCCAGTTGGTCCCGAGCCAGCTGCCGGGCTTCTGCCCGCCCCGCCAGCCCGTGAATCAGAAGCGGGTCGGCCACCGCTTCTCCCACGGACATCTGGGGATTGAGGCAGGCCAGCGGATCCTGAAACACCATCTGCAGCTGGCGGTGGGCCTGCCGCAGGGCCTCCCCCCGCAGGTGGCGCAGATCCTGCCCCAACAGCCGCACCGCCCCGCCCCGCACGGGAGCCAGTCCCATGAGCGCGCGACAGAGGGTGCTCTTGCCGCAACCCGAGGCCCCCACCACCCCGATGGTTTCCCCCCCATGCAGGGTGAGGCTGACCCCATCCACGGCCTTGAGCCAACGGGGAGCCCAGGGAGGGGAGGGGAGGGGGTGCCAGCTGCGCAGCTCCTCTAGCTCAAGCACCACAGGTGCTTCGGCGGGTGCCTCGCTCTGGCGACCCTCCCGCTCCCGGGCCGCCTGCACCAGCCGTTGCCCCACATCGGATGTGGGGGTCGTGAGCACCTGCTGGCTCGATCCCTCCTCCACCAGCACCCCCCCATCGAGCACGCCGATGCGCTCACACCAACGGCCGGCCATGGCCAGATCGTGGGTGATCAGGAGCAGGGCACTGCCCACCTCCTGGCAGAGATCGCAGAGCTCGGCCATCACCTGCATCGTCACCGCCACATCCAGGCTGGTGGTGGGCTCGTCAGCGATCACCAGCGGAGGGTTGAGGGCCATGGCCAGGGCGATGGCCACCCGCTGCCGCATGCCGCCGCTGAATTCATGGGGGTAACTGCTGTAGCGGGCCGGTTCGATGCCGACCCGGGCCAGGAGCTCCTCCACTTGGGCCCGCCGCTGGGCGCGCCCAGCGGGCCGGTGGGAGGCCAGGGTGTCCCGCAGATGTTCCCCCACCGTGAGGAGCGGGTTCAATCGGGTCATGGGGTCCTGAAACACCAGTCCCACGGCCTCGCCCCGCAGCCTGCGTAGGGCGGTCTGATCCAGCTGGCGGGGATCCTGCCCCGCCAGCAGCAGGGTGCCCTCGCAGACACTTCCCGGGGGCAGGAGCTGCAGCACTGCCCGGGCCACCGTGCTCTTCCCGCACCCGGAGGGCCCCACCAGGGCCATCCGGTCGCCCCGCCCGAGACGCAGGTCCAACCCATCCAGGGTGGGGTTGGGGGCGCCTGGGTAGCGCACCCTCAGCTGGCGCAGATCAAGAACCGGAGAAGGTTCAGGGGCGAGGGCTGGCGCCATGGGGGCGGGAAAACTCGCTCCAGCTTGGCGTGCCCTGCCCCCTCAAGGGCGGTGTCCCGGACCCGCCCGGGGGCGGCCAGCCGGGCGGCATCCCGGCGGTTGAGATCGGCGTCGATTCGGATGCGCTCCGCCAGATCCTTCTCCTGGCGTCGCACCTGCTGCTCCAGTGCCGCCCCGAGGAGTTGCGAGCTGACTACCATGGGGGAAGCTCGAGGAGGTCGATGCTAAGGACCGTCCCCGATCGGATCGCTCCAACGGCCGCGTGCGCCAGTGAGGATTCAACGAAAAGACATGGGCCTGCGCCTGCGACGGCAACCCCTCCCGATTCACTCCCCCTGCGCCGCACCCTGATCCATCAGCCGGCCGACTACGGCGTGCCCCTGCCGGAGTGGTTGCAGGAATGCGTGCGGCATGTGCCCCCGGGCTCGGGCGACAGCTGCCCCACCGATACCGAAGCCCTGCTGGCCTCCGCCTTCGACTTCGCCTTCCAGCTTCATGAGGGCCAGTTCCGGGCCACCGGTGAGCCCTACATCGTCCATCCGATTGCCGTGGCGGATCTGCTGAGGGATATCGGCGCCAGTGCGGCCGTGATCGCCGCCGGCTTCCTGCACGACGTGGTGGAAGACACCCAGGTGACGCCGGAGGAGGTGGAGGCCCATTTCGGCTCTGAAGTGCGGGCCCTGGTGGAGGGCGTCACCAAGCTTGGAGGTATTCATTTCACCAACCACACAGAGGCCCAGGCCGAAAACCTGCGACGGATGTTTTTGGCCATGGCCAGCGACATCCGGGTGGTGCTGGTGAAGCTCGCCGATCGGCTCCACAACATGCGCACCCTCGGGGCCCTCAAACCCGAGAAGCAGCAACGCATTGCCAGGGAAACCCGGGAGATCTATGCCCCCCTGGCCAACCGTCTGGGCATCGGCCGGTTCAAATGGGAACTGGAGGATCTGGCTTTCAAGATCCTCGAGCCCGAGGCTTTCCGCGAGATCCAGCAGGCGGTGGCCACCAAGCGCAGCGAGCGGGAGGAACGGCTCGCGGTGACCGCTGGTCTGCTGCGTGATCGCCTCCAGGCCGTGAACCTGGGGGACTGCCAGGTTCACGGCCGCCCCAAGCACCTCTATGGCATCTGGAGCAAGATGCAGCGGCAGCAAAAGGCCTTCCACGAGCTCTACGACATCGCCGCCGTACGCATCCTCTGCCCCTCCGTAGAGAGCTGCTACCGCGCCCTGGCCGTGGTGCACGACACGTTCCGGCCCATCCCTGGCCGCTTCAAGGACTACATCGGCCTGCCCAAGCCCAACGGTTACCAGTCGCTGCACACCGCTGTCATCGGTCGTCACCGCCCCATCGAAGTACAGATCCGGACCAGCGAGATGAACCAGGTGGCGGAATTCGGCATCGCCGCCCACTGGAAATACAAAGAAGGGGGTTCCCCGGCCTCGGGCGATGCGGAGCGCTTCAACTGGTTGCGGCAACTGGTGGATTGGCAGAAGGATGGGGGCTCGGAAGACAGCAGCGACTATCTGGCCTCGATCAAGGAAGACCTCTTCGATGAGGAGGTGTTCGTGTTCACCCCGAAGGGGGATGTGGTGGGATTGCGCAAAGGATCCACGGCTGTGGATTTCGCTTATCGCATTCACTCCGAAGTGGGCAACCATTGCCAGGGGGTGAGGATCAACGATCGCCTCTGCCCCCTGGCCACCCAGCTCCAGAATGGGGATTTCGTGCAGGTGATCACGGGTAAGGGGGCCCATCCCAGCCTGGATTGGCTGAATTTCGTCGCCACCCCCACCGCTCGCAACCGCATCCGCGCCTGGTACAAACGCAGCCACCGGGAAGACAACATCCTGCGCGGCACGGACATGCTGGAGCGGGAGCTGGGTCGGGAGGGCTTCGACGCCCTCCTGAAAGGCGAAGCCATGGCCCGGGTGGCCCGCCGCTGCAACCTGGTGGGCACGGAAGACCTGCTGGCCTCCCTGGGCTTCGGGGGTGTCACCCTGCAGCAGGTGGTGAACCGCCTGCGGGAAGAGATCCGGTTGGCAGCGGCCACCGCCACCCCGCCCCCCAGCAATGAGGCGGTGGCCGCTGGGGTGGCCGCCGCCGCCCAGGCCACCGCGCCTTCCACACCGGTGTCGGGCAGCCCGATCCTCGGCCTTGAGGGGCTGGAGTACCGACTGGGGGGGTGTTGCAGCCCCCTCCCCGGAGCGCCCATCGTGGGCACGGTGGCCCTGGGCAACCACGGCATCACGATCCACCGACAGGATTGCAGCAACCTCTCCCAGGTGCCAGGGGAACGGCGGCTGCCCGTGCGTTGGAACCCGGCCGCGGCGGAGGAGCAGCGCCGGCGTTACCCGGTCCAGCTGCGCATCGAGGTGCTCGACCGGGTGGGCGTTCTGAAGGACATCCTCACCCGCCTCTCCGATCACCGCATCAACGTGAGCGATGCCCGGGTGCGCACCACCCCCGGCAAACCCGCCCGCATCGAGCTGCGGGTGGAGCTCAGCAGCGACGGCCAGTTGCAGGACACGATCGATCAGATCCGCTCCATGGCCGACGTGCTCGACATTGCCCGCACGGGCACCGGCTAACGGCCCAGATCACAGCTGGGGCCATAGGGCAAGAAGGAGACGTGGCCAGTTCCCAGTGCATGCAGAAATCGGGGAGCGTGCCTTCTCGTATCGGATCTGGTGCTGCCGCTGCTCGAGAAAGGTAAAGACCAGGGCGCTCCGCACCGGGCACTCCGGATTGTCCTTCCTTTAGGGTCAGCTTTCCGCAGGTCACCTGCGACAGCCCGGATCGGCCGCCACCCCGTGCAGAGCAGCTTTCTCACAAGTGTTTTGTTGCCTCTGGCCCTGGCGAGTGTGATGCTGGGCATGGGGTTAGGCCTGGTGCCGGAAGACTTCCGGCGGATCGGCCGGGATCCCAAGGCCGTTGCCGCAGGCACTCTCGCCCAGCTGGTGCTCTTGCCCCTGATCGGGGCCCTGATCGTGTGGATCCTTCCCATGCCGGCCCCCATCGCCGTGGGGCTGATGGTGTTGGCCATCTGCCCCGGTGGGCCCTCCTCGAATCTGATCACCTATCTGGCCAAGGGCGATGTGGCCCTCTCAGTGAGCCTCACCGCCGTCAGCAGCCTGATCACCGTCGTCACCATTCCGGTGTTGGCGAATCAGGCCCTGCGCATCCTCATGGGCACAGAAGCCCAGATCAGCCTGCCGATTGGCGCCACCATGCTCCAGATTCTGCTGATCACCCTGGTCCCCACGGCCTTGGGCATGGCCTTGCGGCAGCGGTTTCCAGCATGGGCCGTTCGCTTGGAAGCCCAGGTGAGCCGCCTGGCTGCTGCTCTCCTGGCCTTGATCATCCTTCTGCTGCTGATCAAGGAGGGCGACAGGCTCCCCGAATTCATTCTCAAGGTGGGCCTGGCTGTGGCCCTCCTCAACGGGCTCGCCACGGCGGCGGGCTATCTGACCGGGCGGTTGTTGGGACTGCCGGTGGCCCAACAGATCTGCCTGTCGATTGAGGTGGGCATCCAAAACTGCACCCTGGCGATTGCCATCACGGCCGGACTGTTGGGAAATCCCGAGATGGCGGTGCCGGCTGCTGTCTATGGCCTCTGGATGTATGTCACAGGCCTGGTGGTGGTGCGCCTCGGGAGAGCGGCCATGGCCAGAACCGTCCCTGCCTAAATGGGCTTTCGTTTCCGCTACTCCACCCGTCTGGGCCCCTTGCGCTTCAACTTCAGCAAAGCGGGCCTGAGCTCCATTTCCCTGGGGGGGCCTGGGGCCAGTTTCAACGTTCCGGTGGCCCGAGCCGGAGGTCCCCGGGCCACGGTGGGGCTGCCCGGCACGGGCCTGAGCTGGAGTGTGGAGCAAACCCCCGCCGGCGGGCTTCCCAACAGCCGCCGCCTGAAATCTGAGCAGCTTGCCGCCCTCAAGCAGCAGCTGTTGGCCAGCCTCGAGCAGCACCTGTTCGGCCCTGGGCAGCCCGGCGAGGCGCTCTGGAGGAAAGGTTTGCTGACCCGTCTTCTGGCAGATCCCGCCCTGAGCGCCAGGCATGCCTCCCTGCTGGCGGCGATTGCGTCGCCCCAGGCCCTGAAGGACTACCTGATGGGAGCTCGCACCCAGGGGGACGCCAAACGGCGGGCTCAGCGCTGCATGGATGCCGTAGCTGAGGCCCTGCGGATGGGCCCGCCTGCCTAGGAACATTTGGAAGGCAGATGAGGCCACCCGATGGCGGGGGGTGCGCCAGGATCAACATCCAAAGACATGCCGAAGCCGTTCTTTCGCCTGACTTGACGCAACCCGATTCCGTCCGTCCCCCCACCGGTCCGGCCCCAACGCGGCCAGGGGCCTTGCCTCGGCGCCACCGGGCCCTGGTGTGGTTGATCACCCTGGCCCTTGGGTTGCTGATCTTCGTGTGGAACCTGGGCAGTACCGGTTTGGTGGATGAAACTCCGCCCCTGTTTGCCGCAGCGGCTCGGGCCATGGCGGAGACTGGCGACTGGCTGATCCCCCGGGTGAACGGCCTACCCCGCTACGACAAGCCCCCGCTGGTCTACTGGCTCATGGGAGCGCTGTACGCCCTTCCGGGCCAGGCCCTCTGGAATCCCCTCGGCTCCTGGGCCGCGGCCCTCCCCTCCGCCCTGGCCTCCGTGGCCGTGATGCTCGGCCTGGCGGACACGCTCCTGCGCTGGCCCCAGAGGGCTGGAGGGGGCTTCCCCTGCTTTCCCATCGAGGCCGCCCTGGCCTTTGCCCTCTCCCCGCTGGTGCTGCTCTGGGGCCGCACGCCAGTGAGTGATGCCCTCTTCAGCGCCTTCGTGGCCCTGGCCCTGCTCTGCTTCTGGCGTCGCTACGCCGCCGCCGGTGGAGCCTGGTGGCCGGCCTGGGTGCTGCTGGGGCTCGCTGTGCTCACCAAGGGCCCGGTGGCGCTGGTGCTTGTGGCCCTCACTCTGGTGCTCTTCGCAGGGCTGCAGTCTGATCTCCAGACCCTGATCCGCTGCTTCCAGCCCCTGCGGGGCCTGCTGCTCACCGCCCTGGTGGCTGGGCCCTGGTATGGCCTCGCCCTGGCCAAGGAGGGCCAACCCTTCTGGGACAGCTTTTTTGGCTACCACAATCTGCAGCGGTTCACCTCTGTGGTGAACCACCACCTCCAGCCCTGGTGGTTTTTCGGCCCCGTGCTGCTCATCGCCAGTCTGCCTTTCACCCCCCTGCTGCTGCTGGGGCTGGCCAGGGCGATCGGGCCCCTGGGATGGGGGCGCCCCCCCCGCCCGGTGCAGGCGCCTCTTTCCCTGGGGCGGTTCTGCGCCTGCTGGCTCCTGGCCGTGCTGGTGTTCTTCACCGCCGCCTCCACGAAACTTCCGAGCTACTGGTTGCCGGCCGTGCCTGCGGCGGCCGTGCTCATTGCACTGACGGCCAGGGTTCCTGCCGGCCACGAAGGGAGGGGCGGGCCGGATCGGGCCAGCCGCTGGGCCTGGTGGGCCACCCTCCTGCTCACCGCCTTCATCGCGGCGGTGTTCTTTGCCGGCCCCTGGCTGGTGTCGCTGATCCGCGATCCCGAACTCCCCACCCTGCCGGCCGAGCTGATCCGCTCCGGCCGCCTCCCCGTCGCCGGCGTGTGCTGGCTGGCTGCGGCCCTGCTCGGTTGGCTGGTGTCCGCCTCCCCGACCTTCCGGGGCCGGTTGCTGGCACTGCAGCTGCCCCTGGTGCTGTTCGTGCCCCTCGCCCTTCTGCCCAGCTGGGGCCTGGGCGATCGGCTGCGGGGAGAGCCCGTGCGCACCCTGGCCGCCAACATCCAGCGCCAGGCTCGCCCCGGGGAACCCCTCGCCATGGTGGGCATTCTCAAGCCCTCCTTGCACTACTACAGCCGTCGGGTGGTGATCTATGAGGGCATCCAGCCCTCGGCCCTGCGCAACCTCAGTGATCGGCTCAGCCAGGAGCGGCGCCAGGGCCTGGAGCCCAGCTTCTCCGAGAGCCAGCCCACCGTCTTGGTGGTGATCGATGAACGGACGGCCCAATCGCCCCACTGGCGGGATCTGGCCCCCGTCGAGCTCGGGCAGGCAGGGCTCTACCGGCTGTGGCGGCTGGATCGCCGCCGGCTGGAGGCCCGGGCGCAGGACCTGGCCGTGGCAGGGGTTCCCCTGGAGTGGCGCCGCCCCGTGCCCGAGCGCTACTGAGTGACGGGCCACCCGGGAAGGGGGCATGGCCTGATCTAGGCCGCCGCAGCGGGATGGTGCGTCAGGTCGCCATAGAGTTTTTCGATCGCGTCGATGTTGCTGCTGAGGGTGTAACGCTCCAACACCCGGGCCCGGGCCCGGCGGCCCAGTTCGGCGGTGAGCACGGGCTGATCCCGCAATACCGGCAACAGGGTGCGCAGCTGGGTGGTGACCCCCTGGGTGCTGATCACGATGCCCGCTCCCCCCTCCAGGGCCTCCCCATCGGCGCCCGCATCGGTGGCCACACAGGCCTTGCCGCAGGCCATGGCCTCCAGCAGGGCCAGGGAGAGCCCCTCCACCAGGGAGGGCAGCAGAAACACCTCCGCGATCTGGAGCAGGGCCACCCGGCGCCGGAGATCGGCTTCGTAGCCCCACCAGATCACATCCTCATCGTTGTTCTGCAGGGCGCTGCGCAGGGGGCCATCTCCCACGATCAGCAACACGCAGCCCTTCGGTTGCACCAGGCGCCATGCCCTCAGCAGGGCTTCCACGTTTTTTTCCGTGGAGAGGCGGCCCATGTAGAGAAACACCCGGCGCCGCCCAAAGCGTTGCACCAGCGCGTTCAGTTCGCTATGCACCCCAGCCCCTGCCGGTGTCCAGGTGTCGATGTCCACCCCATTGGGGATCACGGCGAGCCGTTCCTGGGGCACGCCGAGCCTCTCCAGCAGATCAGCCTGCAGCTCGGAAAACACGATCACCCGGTCGTAGCGGGCCAGGGACGGGGCGTACACCTGGTAAGTGAGCTGCTGGGTGCCTGCGGTGATGTTGCGCAGGTTGGCATCGAAGGCGGGGTGGAAGGTGGCCACCAGGGGCACACCCAGTTGCTGGCAGAGCTCGGGGAGACGGAAATCCAGCGGGGAGAGGGTGAGGCTGGCGTGCACCACATCGGGCCGAAGCCGCTCCAGGGATTCCCGCAGCTCCCGTAGGGCCCCTGGCGATGGAATCGTGTAAACCTGCGATTTCACCAGATAGGGGAGAGCCACTTCCGGGTTCTCGGTCGCCAGCTTGCCCGTGGTGCTGCTGCCAACGCCACCGACCGGGGTGGGAAGGGCGTCCTGCCGGCCGAGGGCGGCGGTGGCGGGCGTGTCGAAATGGATGAAACTCACCTGGTGCCCTCTCCGCCTCAGAGCATCCGTGGTGGCCAGGCTGTAGGTGACGTTGCCGCAGAAGGGAGATTTCTTACCCAGCCAGGCGATGTGCGTCACCGCATGAACTCAATCTGCCTGAAGTTAGCAGTGGAGCCGTCAGGAGGGTCTCCAGGGTTGCTCGCTCAGGGCTGCGATCAGGGCAATGGCCGCCAATCCCCACAGCACCGGGAGCAGCCCATAGCGGCTCACCACGGTGCCCGCCAGGGCCAGGGGGAGGCTGAGGGCGATGTTGATCAGGTTGTTCTGCAGGCCGAACACCTTGCCCCGCTGCTCCTCCGGGGTGTCGACCTGAATGGTGGTCTGGGCGGGGATCGCCAGCAGGGCGGCCCCAAGGCCCAGGAGAACGCACAGGAGCAGGGTGAGCACCAGGTTGCCCCGCAGCTGGCCGAGGAGCACCAGGCTGAAGGCGATGGTGCCCAGCCCCGTGGTGGCCAGGAGTTTGCGGCTGAAGCGCTCCCCGAGCTGGGCCATGGTGAGCGCCCCGAGGGCAAGACCGATCCCACTCATGGCGAGCAGGGTGCCAAACCCCGTGGGCCCGAGGGAATCGATGGCTGCCGCCAGACTGATCGCCAGCACGTAGAGCGCTGCCAAAAGGCTGTAGAGCAATACCAGCTGCAACATGGCTGTGCGCACCGTGGCCCGCTCGCGCAGCACCGTGAGGCCTTCTCCGATTTCCTGCCAGATCGACACCCGGCGCGTCTGCCGCGGGGGTTCATCCAGCTGGATGCCTAGGATCGCCACGGCGGCCAGGCTGTAGCAGAGGGGGAGGAGCCAGAACTCTCCGTTGTCGATCCCGAGGGCCCCGAGGCCGTTTCTTAGCAGCCGCAGGATCGGGTCCCCGAGGGCGAACCCCACGATCGTGGCCGCCATGCTGGTGGCCTGATAGACCGAATTCGCAGCCAGCAGCTGGTGGGGGGGCACCAGCAGGGGGATGGAGGCCTGTTCGGCAGGCGCGAAAAACTGGGTGAGGGCCGACTCGGCCAGGGTCATCAACACCAGGGCCCAATAGCCCCAGCTGAGCCCCAGCCACTGGGGCCCGGGCACCAGGGCCAGGGGGGCCAGCAGCACGAGGACAGCACGAAGGGCATTGGAGGCCACCATCACGGACCGCTTGGGCCAGCGATCCGCCCAGACCCCCGCCACCGTGCCTAACAACACCGCGGGAATGGTGTTGGCCACGTAGATGCCCGTGGCCAGAAGGGTGATCACCTGGGCCCGGCTCTCCAGGTTGATGCGGATCGCGGCCGCAGCCTCCGCTAGGGGGGTGTTCCCGCCCAGGTTGTCTGGCACCCAGTACTGGGCGATCAGGAACACCATCAACACGATGTAGAACTTGTCCGCCAGCTGGGAAAAGATCTGCCCGATCCACAGCCGGCGGAAGTTGGGTCGCGCCAGCACGGCGCCAAGCCCCGTCTCCCCCGGCGGCAGGGGAGGGATGTTGGGTGGGGGCTCGGCAAGCTGGGGCATGCCCGGATCCTTCATGGGGATGGGGAAGGCATCTCTTCCACACTGGCTCGCAGCAGTCTGAACGCTCGAGGGGAGCGCTCCAGGTTTTCCTCACACCACAGGGCGATCAGCTCCAGCAGGCGGAGCCAGACGGTTTCGGGCCCCATCAGGCGGCCATCCTTGGTGCGGGGCAGCCCGGGCCGCATGAGGCGCTGCAACAGGGCCAGCTCCGAGGCATTCAGCAGCATGGCGGCCCCCGGCACGGCCCCAGTGGCCAACCCCTCCCCCGGAAGCAGGCTGCAGCGCCAGCTCCAATTGCCCAGGGGCGGATCCAGGGCCGTGCCCTGGCGTGCGCATTGCTGCAGGGGGAGGGCGTAGCCCCCGAGGGCCAGCAGGTGGAGGCTGCCCTGCACGGCCACGGCCAGGGCTTCCACCCGCTCTTGGACGTCCAGCACGATGGTTTCCAGCCGACCCAGATGCACCAGCAGCATGCCTGGCCATCCCGACGATGGGGCACCGGTGGGCACCATCTGCAGACAGAGTTCCGCCAGAGACTGGGCGGCCGAGAGGGTTTCCAGCCGTTCCCCCAGACCGCTGAAGCTGCGCACCAGGGTGAGCTGCCGCACCCGCAGCAGGTTGGATCCCCCCACCTGCAGCCGCAGGTGGGCCAGGGGCAGGGCCGTCGCCAGCTTGCTGCGAGGTTTGCGGGCTCCTGGAACGGCCAGACGGATGAGCCCATCCTCCTCGGTGAGCAGGGTCAGCAGCCGATCGCTTTCCCCCAAGGCGGAGCAGCGCAGGGCGACCCCCTCCAGAACCCGTTCGCTTCCCATGGATTCAGCGGGCGCTGGCGCTGAGCGCCTGCATCAGGGCCACGCCCCGGCTGGTGCCCAGCCGTTCCGCACCGGCCTCCACCAGGGCTTGCACCTGCTCCAGGGTGCTGATGCCTCCAGCCGCTTTCACGGCCGCCCGTCCCCGGGCCAGCTCCCGCAAGCGACCCACCTGGGCGGAGGTGACCGGGGGGCCAAACCCGCTGCCGGTTTTGAGGAAGCGTGCCCCCGCATCGATGCTGACCTCCACGAGAAGGCCCAGGGCTTCCTCCCCCAGCCGCCCCTGTTCGAGAATCACCTTCACCGGTAGTCCCAGTTCCACGATCGGGGCCAGATCGGCCAGGAGGGTGCGGCTGTCGCCATCGGCAAGGGCCCCGAAATCCGGCACCACATCGAGTTCATCCGCACCGCTCTCCAGGGCGGCTTCCGCCTCAGCCCGCTTGACGGCAGGCGGGATGGCGCCAAAGGGGAAACCGATCACTGCCACTACCCTCACCTTGTTGCGAGGCCCCAGCCGCTCCCGTGCGGCGCCCACCCAGCGGGAGGCCACACACACCCCGGCAAAGCCGTAGTGGGTGGCCTCGTCGCAGCAGCTCCTCAGGGCCTCCAGTCCATGGTGGGGATCCAGCAGGGCGTGGTCGATGAGAGGCGGCAGATCGGGAAACTCATCCCTCATGCGTCCTTGGCCTGAATCACGCCGAAGCCACCATGATTGCGGCGATACACCACCTGAATCTGCTGGCTGTCCGAATCCCGGAACACGTAGAAGTCGTGGTCGATGATCTCCAGCTGGTGCAGGGCTTCATCCAGCGTCATCGGTGCCATGTTGTAGTACTTACGCCGCACCCCCCGATGGGGGAGGTTGGGTTCAAGTCCCTCGGTGAGGGGGTGGCCCGGTTGGGGAAGGTTGGCGGCCCCGGCCTCTTCCGCGGCGGCCGAGCGATGCACCGGTCCTTGCAGACGTTCCTGCAGGCGATCTTTATGGCGATTGAGCTGGCGGGCCAGTTTGCTGGCCACCATGTCGATGCTGGCGTAGAGATTTTCACTGCGCTCCTGGGCTCGGATCACCACCCCATTGGCGAACATCGTCACTTCCGCCGTCTGCTGGGGAACCCGCGGATTGCGGGCGACCGAAAGATGCACATCGGCCTCCTTCACCAAATCTTCAAAATGGTTGATGGCGCGCGAGAGCTTTGTTTCGGTGTACTCGCGAATGGCGGGAGTGATGTCCAGGTTGCGACCGTGAATCAGAAGTTTCATGGCGGTGGCGTGCGTCCGGTTTGGATCGGCCCACGGGGTGGGTTGTTGTCACAGTAGTGAGACTGAGCCATGGCACCCAAGGGCAGCGCAATTCTTTTTGAACCCAGCGGGCCGGTGTTTTTTCCCCGCGCCTGGGCCTGGCAACAGGAGCTGCAGCAGCGGCTGCTGAGGGATCCGGCGGGTCCCGAAGCCGCTCTGCTGCTGGAGCACGAACCCTGCTACACCCTGGGTCGCGGCGCCAGCGAAGCCCATCTGCGCTTTGATCCCTCCTCCCCGCCCCTGCCGCTGTTCCGGATTGATCGGGGCGGGGAGGTGACCCACCATCTGCCGGGCCAGCTGGTGCTCTACCCCGTGCTCCAGCTCCAGCGGCACGGGGCCGATCTGCACACCTATCTCCGGGCCCTGGAAGGGGTGGTGATCCGCACCCTGGCGGCCCTGGATCTGAGGGGCGAGCGCCTGGAGGGGCTCACCGGGGTGTGGCTTGAGGGAGCCAAGGTGGCGGCGATCGGGGTGGGAGCCAAACGTTGGATCAGCCAGCACGGCCTGGCCCTGAATGTGTGCTGTGGCCTGGACACCTTTGCCGCCATCGTCCCCTGCGGGTTGGTGGATCGCCCCGTGGGCCGTCTCAGCCAGTGGCGGCCTGGCCTGAACGCCGATACGGTGCGCCCCCTGCTGCTGGAGGCCTTCCGCCAGGAGTTTGGCCTGGAGCTGCGTCCACCCGAGCCCACCGAATCCCTGGATGGGCTGTAACCATGGGCGGGCCGAGCTGTTCCGTCCATGTCTGTTGTCCCTGCTGAGATCCACTGGACGGGCTCCGACGGGGATCGGGCGGCCCTGGTTCGTCGGGATCCATGGCCCGGGGTGGAGGGGTTGGAGCAGCTCTGGCCCGTGCTGGCCCGTCGTCATGGGGACGCCGTGGCCCTGGAAGACAGCCATGTCACGCCCCCGATGCTCCTCACCTACCGGGAGCTGGGGGAGGCCATCGAGCGGGCGGCTGGGGCCTTTGCCGCCCTCGGGGTGTGCCCTGGGGATGTGGTGGCGCTCTTTGCGGAGAACAGCCCCCGCTGGATGGTCACCGACCAGGGGCTGATGCGGGCGGGGGCCGCTGATGCGGTGCGGGGCAGTGCTGCCCCCCCGGAAGAACTGCGTTACATCCTTCAAGACTGCGGTGCCGTGGCCCTGGTGGTGGAATCTGCCGCCCTCTTCCGCAAGCTGGATCTGGCCCCTGAGCAGCTGCAACGGCTCCGCTTCGTGCTGGTGTTGGAGGGTCCTCCGGCCGCCCTGGAGGGAGGCCAGCCCAGCCTGGATTGGGATGGCCTGCAGGGGCTCGGACCGACCTCTCCCATCCCGCCCCTTCCCGTGGGGGGGGAGGCCCGCTTGGCTACGCTCCTTTACACCTCCGGCACCACGGGCCAGCCCAAGGGCGTGCCCCTCAGCCACGGCAACCTTCTCCACCAGCTCCGCACCCTGGGCGTGGCCGTGGCCCCCTCCCCCGGCGATCGGGTGCTGAGTGTGCTGCCCATCTGGCACGCCTATGAGCGCACCGCCGAATACTTCTTGCTGTCCTGCGGGTGCCGGCAGACCTACACCAGCCTGCGCCACCTCAAGGCCGATCTGCAGAAGGTGAAGCCCCAATACCTGATCAGTGTGCCCCGCCTCTGGGAGGCCCTGCTCTCGGGTTTCGAGGATGCGCTCGCGGCCATGCCAGCATCCCGGCAGCGCCTGCTGGGCAGCGCCCTGGCCAACAGCCGGGCCTTCCATCGCGCCCGTCGCACGGCCCTCGATCTCACTCTGGCGCCCGAGCCCGCCCCCCGTCGCCTGAAGGCGGCCGGGGAAGCCCTGCTGCGAGCTCCCCTCCACGCCCTGGCCGCCAAGGCCCTCTGGCCCAAGGTGCGTCAGCAATTGGTGGGGGGGGAGTTGCGCACCGCCATCAGTGGAGGTGGGGCCCTGGCGATCCATGTGGATGGCTTCTTTGAAGCCATCGGCATCGAGCTGCTGGTGGGGTATGGCCTCACGGAAACCAGCCCCGTGCTTGCCTGCCGCCGCCCCTGGTGCAACCGGCGGGGCAGTGCGGGCCAGCCCCTGCCGGGGACGGCCCTCAAGATCGTGCACACCGAGAGTCGGGCCACCCTGCGCATCGGGGAGCCCGGGCTCGTCTTGGCCCAGGGGCCCCAGGTGATGGGGGGGTATCACCTGAAACCGGAGGCCACCGCCAAGGTGCTGGATGGGGAGGGTTGGTTCGACACCGGCGATCTGGGCCGGCTCCTGCCCGATGGCTGCCTGGTGCTCACGGGCCGTGCGAAGGACACCATCGTGCTCAGCAGTGGGGAGAACATTGAGCCCGGTCCCCTGGAGGAGGCCCTGGTGGAATGTCCCCTGTTCGAGCAGGTGATGCTCGTGGGGCAGGACCGCAAGCAGCTCGGGGCCCTGCTGGTGCCCAAGGCGGAACCGTTGCTGCAATGGGCCCGCAGCCAGGGCCTTCCGGAGCCAGCCCTCTCAGCGGAGGGCAGCGTGATCCGTCTGGATCCAGCCCTGGCCAAAGCCCTCGGGAGGGAATGCAACCGGCTGCTGGCTGCCCGGCCCGGATCCCGGCCCGATGAGCGTCTGGGCGGGGTGGCCCTGGTGGAGCCCTTCACCATGGAGAACGGGCTGCTGACCCAGACCCTCAAGCAGCGCCGGGATCGCATCGCCGCCAGGGATGCCGCAGCGATCGCCTCCCTCTACGGTGAGGGCTGATCCCTTCTCTGATCCTTCTTGCTGCCATGGCCGAGTCTTTCACGATCAAACGTGCCATCACCATCCGGGCCGTGGTGACGCCGCGCTGGAAGGAAGATGCGGAGCGTGAACTCAGCAATGCCCTGAGCAACCTGGATGGGCAGTTGGCCCAGTTGGAGCAGGAGGGGCAGCGGGTGATCAATGAGGTGCGCAGCCAAAGCCTCAACCCTTTGGATCCCCGGGTGCAGGAGCAGGTGGGTTCCATCCAGCAGCAGGTGGGGGCTAAGCGGGCCGAACTGGAGGAGCAGAAACGCCAGGTGCTTGAGCAGCAGCAGCAGGTGCGTCAGCTGGAGTTTGAGCAGGTGGTCGACCAGGGGCAGCTGGAGAGCCTGACGGAGGTGCGCCTCGGCGACAACCTGGTGCAGAAGATGCAGGCCTCCGTGCTGGTGCGGGATGGGGTGGTGGAAGCCCTGGAGGGAATCGGCTGAGTCCTGAGTCGTTGCGCACAGACCCGGTGCAGGGTGCTGCGTAGGATCGCTGTTCCTGCGCGGCAGCACGACCAGTGGCCACCCACGACATCTTCATGCCCGCCCTCAGTTCCACCATGACCGAGGGCAAGATCGTGCAGTGGCTGAAGAAACCCGGTGACCGGGTGGAGCGCGGGGAATCCGTGCTCGTGGTGGAGTCCGACAAGGCGGACATGGATGTGGAGTCGTTCCAGGAGGGCTACCTGGCCGTGGTGCTGGTGGAAGCCGGCGGCACTGCTCCCGTGGGCGACACCATTGGCCTGATCGCCGAGAGCGAGGCCGAGATTGCCGATGTGCAGGCCCAGGCCCAGGCCAAGGCCGCTGCGGCTCCAGCTCCTGCGGCTCCTGCGGCGGTCCCACCCCCCGCTGCACCGGTGGTGCACGCGCCGGTGGCCGCCCCCGTGGCGCCTGCCCTGCCGGCCCCTGCCGTGGTGGCGCAGGCGGCCCCTGCCGTCGCCGATGGGCGCGTGGTGGCCACCCCCCGGGCGAAGAAACTGGCGTCCCAACTGGGCGTGCAACTGGTGGGGCTGCGGGGCAGTGGTCCCCATGGCCGCATTCAGGCGGAAGATGTGGAGCGAGCCGCTGGCCAGCCGGTGAGCCTGCCCCGGGTGTCTGAGGGTTCGGCTCCTGCCCAGCTGGCTGCGGGGGGAAATGGCAGTTCGGCTCCGGCAGCGGCCCCGGCCGGTGAAGCCTTCGGCAGGCCCGGGGAAACCGCTGCTTTCAACACCCTGCAGCAGGCGGTGAACCGCAACATGGTGGCCAGCCTCTCGGTGCCCTGCTTCCACGTGGGCTACACCATCACCACCGACAAGCTGGATGCCTTCTACAAGCAGGTGAAGGGTAAGGGCGTCACGATGACGGCCCTGCTGGCGAAGGCCGTGGCGGTCGCCGTGGCCCGCCATCCGCAGATGAATGCGGCCTACAGCGAGGCCGGCATGGCCTATCCCGCAGCGGTGAATGTGGCGGTGGCGGTGGCCATGGAAGACGGAGGCCTTATCACCCCCGTGCTCGCCCAGGCCGATCGCACCGATCTCTATAGCCTCTCCCGCACCTGGGCCGATCTCGTGAGCCGGGCCCGCAGCAAGCAGCTCAAACCCGAGGAATACAGCACGGGCACCATCACCCTCTCCAATCTGGGCATGTTTGGTGTGGATCGCTTTGATGCCATCCTGCCGCCCGGCTCAGGGGCGATCCTGGCGGTGGCTGCGTCCCGGCCTGCGGTGATCGCCGGGAAGGATGGTTCCATCCGTGTGGGCCGCCAGATGCAGGTGAACCTCACCTGCGACCACCGGGTGATCTACGGCGCCCATGCGGCAGCCTTCCTGCAGGAGCTGGCCCAGCTGATCGAAACCAACCCTGAGACCCTGGCCCTCTGAACCGGCCAGCAGAACCATGACCTCCCCAGAGGACTGGCTGCTCTCCAGCTACGACTACCCCCTGCCTCCGGAGGCCATCGCCCAGCGGCCGGTAGAGCCCCGCCATAGTGCCCGGCTGCTGGTCGTGGGGCCTGGCGAGGGAGCCCGCCACCGCCAGGTGTGGGACTGGGCGGAGGAGCTCCGGCCGGGAGATCTGATGGTGGTGAACGACACCCGGGTGTTGCAGGCACGGCTGCGGGCTCGGCGGCCGAGCGGCGGGGCCGTGGAGGTGTTGGTGCTGGAGCCCTGGCCCCAAGGGGAGGGGTCCGATTGGCTTTGCCTGCTCAAGCCGGCCAGGCGGGTGAAGCTTGGGGAGGTGCTGGAGCTGGAGCCCCCGGAGGGCCAGGACGATCCACCCGTGCCACTCCAGGTGGTGGGCACCCACGCCGAATCCGGGGGGCGGGTGGTTCGCTTCCCGCCGGGCCTGGGGGATGCCCCCAGCCTCGAGCCCTTCCTTCAGCGCTATGGATCCATCCCCCTGCCTCCCTACATCCACGGGACGGAAGGGGTGGAGGGCGATCGCTACCAAACGCGCTATGCCGCCCAACCCGGCGCCGTCGCCGCCCCCACCGCTGGATTGCATCTCAGCGATGCCCTCCTGCAGCGCCTCCAGGAGAGGGGTGTGCTGCGGGCCACGGTGACGCTGCACGTGGGGCTGGGCACCTTCCGGCCCCTGGAGCAGGAACGGCTGGAAGGACTGGAGTTGCACAGCGAGTGGGTGGAGGTGACGCAGGAGCTGGTGGCGGCCGTGGAGGCGGCGCGTCTGCGAGGGGGGCGGGTGGTGGCGGTGGGCACCACCAGCGTGCGCAGCCTGGAGGGGGTGGCCGCGCTCCATGGCGGGCAGCTGCGGCCCTATCGGGGGCCGGTGAATCTGGTGATCCAACCGGGCTTCCGGTTCCAGGTGGTGCAGGGCCTCCTCACCAATTTCCATCTGCCCAAGAGTTCCCTGCTGCTGCTCGTCAGTGCCCTGATCGGCCGGGAGCGGCTCCTGGCCCTCTACGGGGAGGCCATTCGCCTGGGGTATCGCTTCTTTTCCTTTGGGGATGCCATGTGGATTCCCCCGGAAGCCGTGCTGGTGGGGGAGGCCGAGAAAGGCTCCTAGCTTCGGCTGATGAGTCGGCCCAGGGCTTCCCGCAGGGCCCGGCTGCTGTCCTCCAGCCCCTCAGCAGAGGGGAACCAGTAGCGAAAGTCCTTGAGAACGGAGCCAGCCCAGTTCCCCCGCGCCTGGAAGTCGACCGGATAGGGCACCACCACCAGCCCCTGGCGGGCAAACAGGGCCCTGGCCCGGGCCATATGGAAGGCTGAAGTGACCAGCAGCACCCGGCTTCCCTTGGGCAGCTTGGCGGCCACGGCCTCAGCTTCCTCCGCCGTGTTGCGCACATAGGGGGTGACGGCGAGGGCCTGGGCTGGCAGGCCCAGGGCGAGGGCCTGCTGGCGGTGCACATCCCCTTCCGTGGGCACGTCCCGCTCCAGGCTGATGGCCCCACCCGTGAACAACAGCAGGGGGGCTTTGCCCGCCTGGAAGAGCTCCAGCCCTCCGAAGAAGCGATCCGCATCCACCCACTCCGTGCGGCGCAGCTGGCCCGGGGCGGGATGGCGCCCGCCGCCCAGCACCACAATGGCAGCGGCGTTCGGCATGGCCTGGGGCCGCAGGGGCTGCCAGGGCCGCTCCATCAGCCGCCAGAGCCCCTGGCCGATGAGGGGAGTGGCCAAAAGCCAGAGCAGGGCGAAGGCTGCCTTCACCTGAGCCCAGCGTCGCCGGGCCAGGGCCCACCCCAGGAGCAGCAGGGCAAGCCCCAGCGGAAGCACGAGCAGGGGAAGCAGCTTGCTGAGAACAAACATCGGAGAGCCCTAAGGGTGGGACCAAACAAAAATGGCGTTCCGGACCAGGGGGCCGAAACGCCAGGGGAGCTGGGGACCAGACAAGGAAAACTCAGGCGGCGGCCAGGTTGGCGGCCACGAAGTCCCAGTTCACCAGCTTGTCGAGGAAGGTGCTGATGTAATCCGGCCGGCGGTTCTGGTAGTCGAGGTAGTAGGCGTGCTCCCACACATCCATGGTGAGGAGGGCCTTCTGCCCATGGGCCAGGGGCAGGTCGGCGTTGCCGGTCTTGGTGATCTTCAGAGCGCCGTTGTCGAGCACCAACCAGGCCCAGCCACTGCCGAACTGGGTGGCACCAGCGGTCTTGAACTGCTCCTTGAACGCATCGAAGCCACCGAAATCGGCGTCGATCCTGGCGGCCAGAGCACCGGTGGGAGCGCCACCGCCGCCAGGCTTCATGCCCTGCCAGTAAAAGGTGTGGTTCCACACCTGGGCGGCATTGTTGAAGACGCCGGCTTTGCTGGCATCACCGGACACCGCAAGGATTGTTTCGTCGAGGGATTTGCCTTCGAGGTCGGTGCCAGCCACCAGGTTGTTCAGGTTGGTGACGTAGGCCGCGTGGTGCTTGCCGTGGTGAAACTCGAGGGTGGAGCGGGAGATGTGGGGCTCGAGCGCATCGAGGCCGTAGGGCAGGGCGGGCAGCTGGTGCGCCATGGAAAGGGAAGCGTGCAGGTGAGGGCCCGGACAGACCGGACGGCTGGGGCATCTTAACGATCGAATCCCACCTGTCAGTTGCCCACCTTCAGCAGCTCCACCTCAAAGAGGAGGGTGGCATCCGGGGGGATCACCCCACCCGCTCCGCGGGAGCCATAGGCCAGATCGGAGGGGATCACGAGCTTGCGCTTTCCTCCCACCCGCATGCCGGCCACGCCCTCATCCCAGCCCTTGATCACCCGGCCCGCTCCCAGCGGAAAACTGAAGGGGCCCCGGCCGTAGCTGCTGTCGAATTCCTTGCCGTTGGTCAAGGTGCCGCGGTAGTTGACGCTCACCGTTTGACCGGCTTTGGCCTCGTCCCCCTCACCCACTACCAGATCGGTGATCTCCAGGCCACTGGCGGTGATGCGCGGCTTGGGAGCAGCGATTTCGCCCCCAAGGGCATTGGCTTGGGCGATTTTGGGGTCATCCATGGGAGCCATCGCAAAGAGAAAGGGGTTGGCGTCGTCGGGGTCCAGTTCCAGAGGGGAGGTCACCACGGAGCGGGCCGCGGAGGATGGGCCGGCTCCGGGCACGGCCCTGTCGAGGGTGGCGGAAGCTGCCGCGGCCAGCGTGGTGGCTTCGGGAGGCGCAGCCTCCACCAAAGAAGGGTTCACCAACTGGCTGATGATCGCCACCGTGAGGCAAGCGAGGCAAACGCCAACGCTGATCAGAATGTCGCGCATACGTGGGCCCACAACGCCTGTGCAGTTGATTGGATTCTGCCAGGGCTGGGCTCAGCTCAGCCCGTCGGTCCAGTCGCCCCTGTTCTGGGCCTGGCGCAACTGGCTTTCCAGGCGATCGATGCGTCCCCGCAGTTCATCCAGTTCCCGTTGGCGGGCCAGACCCAGGTCTTGGAGAAGCTGGTCCCGGTTGCGCTCGAGCTGGCGCTCGGCCTGCTGCTCCACCTCCGGTGTTTCGCCGCGCACGGCCTTGAGCACGTCGTCCACAAGGGCAGAGGCATGGTTGGGGTCCAGCCTCCCGCTCTGAACCCATTCCTGGGTGACATAGCGGAGGCGGTCGGCCACCAGGGTGGTGGTGCCGAGGCCCCGCAGGAGGAGCATCTGTAACAGGTTGCCCTGGTCCATGGTGGGGTTGGTTTGGATAGGAGCCGTTCCGAGAATGGCAACGCCACGGGGTCATGACCATGGGGAATGACCGGCGCCTGAGGCTGCTCCTGGCGCTGGCTGCCGGCACCCTGGCGGGCCTGTCCCTGCCTCCCCTGGGCTGGCCCTGGCTGCTCTGGCCCTGTCTGGGGCTGCTCTGGGCCTTGGCCGGTTCTCCGCAAGGGGTGGCCTGCGGGGGGCTGTGGGGGTTGGGGGCCGTGCTGATCAGCCATCGCTGGTTGCCCGCCTTGCACCCCCTCGACTGGGTAGGGGTGCCCTTGCCCCTGAGCCTGCCCCTCTGTCTGTTGCTTTGGCTGCTGTGCGCTGCCCTTGGGGGCGCTCTGGTGGCGGCCTGGGCGGCCCTCGTGCGCCGGCTGGATCCCGGGCGGCTGAGCACGGCTCTCCTGGCCGCAGGGCTGTGGGGGGGAAGTGAGGTGCTGCTGGCCAAGGGCCCCCTGTTCTGGATCGGCCTTGGCGCCTCCCCCTTGCCTGGGGATCCCTGGCTAGCGGGCCTGGCGGCCCTGGTGGGGGCCGGGGGGGTGGCGGCCGTGCAGGTGCTCCTGGGGTGGGGCGTCTGGAGGGTGGCCCGCAGCTGGCAGTGGCGCGGGGGGCTGCTCCTGCTCATGGCGCTGGTGTTGGTGCATGGGGCGGGTGGAGCGGCCCGGGAGCCCGAGGCGGCTCAGGCGGCCCAGATTCAGCCAGGCGACCCCACTCCCTCGGTTCCGGAGAAGGTGTTGGTGGTGCAGCCGGCCATTCCCACCCGCGAGAAATTCCTCCCCGCCCAGCAGGAGCGCCTCCTGCGCCTGCTCGCCTCGGCCATGGCGGAAGCCCGGCCCAGCGGCGCCACGGTGTTGCTTCCTGAGGGGGCCCTGGCGCTGGGCCAGCCCCTGCCCGGTCCCGCTCCGGTGGAGGTGCTCAGTGGGGGGTTCCGCCGGAGTGGGGCCAGCGTGCACAGTGCCGTGCTGCGCTTTTCTCCCCAGGCCACCCTGCCTTCGAGTTGGGTGGATAAGCACCGGGTGGTGCCCCTTGGGGAGTGGGTGCCGTTGGCCCCGCTCTTCCGCTGGAGTGGCCTTTCCGCCGTGGGGGGCATTGAGGGGGGCGCCCCTTCCCGCCTGTTGCCCCGCCCGGGGGGGGCGATCGGTGTGGCGATCTGCTACGAGATTGCCGATGGCCAGGCTTTGGCGGAGGCCAGCCGCAGGGGGGCCAGGTGGTTGCTGGCCACGGCCAATCTCGACCCCTATCCCCTGGCCCTGCAGAGCCAGTTCCAGGCTCTGGCCCAGATACGCGCCCTGGAAAACGGCCGGTGGTTGGTGAGTGCGGCCAACACGGGCCCCAGCCTGCTGGTGGATTCCTCAGGGCGGGTGGCGGCAGCCCTTCCCCCGGGGCGTCCGGACACGGGGCTGTTCTCCGTGCCGGCTAGCTGGCGCCTCACCCCCTATCTGGTGGCGGGCGAGGTTCCCCTGCTGGTGCTGATCGCTGCTGGAGGGGTCCTGCGGGCCGCGAAGCGCTAGCCCTCGGCCAGGGGCGCCGATTCCACCAGGGAGGGCGCCAGACGCAGTCCGGCTTCACCGGCGGGCACGAGCAGCAGGTTGGCGTTGCGGAAGCGTGAGAGGAGGCGGGTGGTGGTGACCCGGGTGGTGCCGATCAGTTCGGCGATGCGTTCGTGGGTGAGCCGGAAGGGGAGATCGCACCAGGGCCCGCAGCGCCGGCCCAGTCGGCGCACCAGCAAAGCGAGCAGGGCCTGCAGCCTGGTTTCAGCGTTGCCTAGATGGCGGATCCGCAGGAGTTGCAATGTCCATTCGTTCACCGCGTCGAACCCCATTCCTTCCTCGCTGAGGCCATGGCGGCAGAAGCTCAGGGGGGTGAGGGCCTCCACGCACACCCCTTCGCTGCAGAGACGGTCTGTGCGCAGTTGGTCGCCGGCCTGGAGGAAGGCGATGGTCATGCCCTCGGTTTCTTCACAGGGGCAATAGACCCGTGCGATGCCCTCAAGCACCTCGAGGCAGGCGCCGGTGGGGCGCAGTCCTGGGTCAAGAAGCACGGATTGGCCCGCCTGGAGCTGGATGGGAATCCCAGGGGCGGAGGAGGAGCGATGGGTGGCCTGAGCCAACACGACCGTCTTGCGAATGGTTCGCAACGTAGAAGATCGAGGCTGACTTTTGCAAGCGATTCTCAATTGCAGCTGTAATGGGTAACAAATGTCACGTCGCTGGGCAGCATTTGCCCAAGCCCTCTCCCAGGCTGGTTTCTACCCTGGGCTGCATCTGGCCTCGCCAGCCGTTCTCAGACCACTGTGACCCGATCCCCATCTCCCCTGTCCCCCCCGCTCCTGGTTGGTTTCGGGCTCCTCGCTGCGGCAGCCGTGGTGGCCCTGGTGCGGGGGTTCTCCCAGGCCCAGGCTACGGAAATCGGCGTCTACTCCGGCCGCCACTACAACAGCGACCAGGCTCTTTACAAGCAGTTCACCGCCCGCACCGGCATCCGCGTGAAGCTGCTGGAGGGCAAGGATGATGCCCTCATTGAGCGTTTACGCCAAGAAGGCGCCAAGAGCCCGGCCGATGTGCTGGTGCTCGTGGATGCGGCCCGGCTCGAGAAGGCGGCTCGGATGGGACTCTTTCAGCCGGTGCGCTCGGAGGCTCTGCAACGGGATGTGCCCGCCAATCTCCGCGATCCCCAGAACCGCTGGACCGCCCTGACCCGCCGGGTGCGGGTGGTGATCGTTAACCCGAAACAGGTGGATCCCGCCACGATCCGCACCTACGCCGATCTGGCCAAACCAGCCCTCAAAGGACAGCTCTGCCTGCGCGACAGTCGGAGTGTTTACAACCAGTCGCTGGTGGCTGACCAGCTCATCCTGCGGGGCGAGGGAGCCACCCGGGATTGGATCCAGGGCATGGTGGCCAACCGCACTCCGGGCCAACCTTTCTTCACTGCTGATGTGCCCCTGGCCCGGGCGGTGGCCAAGGGCGAGTGTGCCGTTGGGGTGGTGAACTCTTACTACGTGGCCAGGATGCTGGCGGGGGAGAGCGGTGCGGCGGACAAAACCCTGGCAGCCAACGTAAAGGTGGTGTTCCCCACCCCAGCCCATGTGAATGTCACTGGCGCCGGGGTGACCCGAAGCTCCAAAAAGGCCGCGGCGGCCACCCAGCTGATCGAATTTCTTGCATCATCCAGTGGTGGCAAGGGGTATGCCGCCGCCAACAACGAGTTTCCCCTCAAGGGGTTTGGCGGCAACGCCATCCTCAACAGCTGGGGGGAGTTCACCGACGACGGCGTTTCCATTCAGGCCATGGGGGCCCGCAACCGGGAAGCCGTTGCCCTGATGCAGGCCAACGGCTGGCGCTAAGCCCGGCTCAGCCCTCCAGCAGGCTGCGCAGCATCCAGGCCGTTTTTTCGTGAATCTGCAGCCGCTGGGTGAGCAGATCGGCCGTGGGCTGGTCGTTGGCCTCCTCCGCCAGGCGAAACACCGCGCGGATCGTTCGGGCCACCGCCTCATGGCCCCCCACCAGCTCCCGCACCATGTCCAGGGCGGCGGGTTGGCCCTGGCTTTCGGCAATCGAGGCCAGGCCGGAGATGGCGCCTGCTCCGTAGGGGGCGGGGAAGCCCAATGAGCGGATGCGCTCGGCGATGCTGTCGAGGGCGGTCCAGAGCTCGGTGTATTGCTCCATGAACATCAGGTGGAGCGTGTTGAACATCGGGCCCGTCACGTTCCAGTGGAAACCGTGGGTTTTGCTGTAGAGCACGGTGCTATCGGCCAACACGCGCCCCAAGCCCTCGGCAATGGTCTGCCGCTGCGTTGCGGGGATGCCGATGTCGATGGGAGGGGCAGAGGAAGTCATCGCAGCAGAAAGGGGACTGTCTCCAGGTATAGATCAGATGGGGCTCTGTGACTGGGGAAGGTTGGAGATGGTGATGGGCCTGGGGCAAGCGATCAGCTTCGGCAGTGAGATCACGGGGGATCTGGCCAGGGCCGAGGAGCGGGAGTGGTTGATCACCAACGGGCTGGGCAGCTATGGCAGCGGCACCGTGGCTGGAACACGCACCAGGGCTTACCACGGCCTGCTGGTGGC
>Ga0208723_1000085_pt1:7500-36248 | contig 36248 bp, 23 predicted proteins | sample LakMenEpi31Aug12_FD_150750 | JGI IMG/M metagenome (GOLD analysis project Ga0208723, IMG submission 150750) | Freshwater microbial communities from Lake Mendota, WI - 31AUG2012 deep hole epilimnion (SPAdes) | ecosystem: Environmental > Aquatic > Freshwater > Lake > Epilimnion/Euphotic...
TTTTATTGAGGCATTCACCCTAAAGCCGCCGTCTTATCAAAAAACCGTCAAAAAACCTGATTGTGAATAAAGTTTTTTACCTAAGTGCACGAATGACAGTGGCTTGCGTAAAATCACTACATCTAGTGGTGAAATAAATTTGCAGCCCCTACATCTAGTATTTTACTGCCCGACATACCAATCACCTAGCGGCCTTCCCGGCCCCTAACTGAGCCCTTTTCCCCACTCTCCATCATGGAATCCATCACCATCAAAGTAGGTCAGAAAACCTTCATCCTCGATAAGACGAAGGCCGAAGAAGCCTTCGCCAACAAGCGCGTCATCAACGGCCGCGAATCGATGTTCTTCAACATCCTTCCGCTGAAGTATCAGTGGGCGTACGATCTCTATCGCACGATGAAGAACAACCATTGGGAGCCGGAGGATATCCCGATGCAGAAGGACTGCGAACAGTGGCGCGACCAGACCGGTCAGATCACTGAGATCGACCGCTGGATCGTCAAGATGGCCATCGGTTATTTCTCCGCCGCCGAAGGCATCGTCGGCGACAACATCATCCACGTCGTCCGCGAGGTCGTCACCGCTCCCGAGCTCAAGCTCGTCCTGGGCCGTCACGCCCACGAGGAGAACATCCACGCCGACTCGCTCGTCTACATGATCTCCTCGCTCGGCATCAACCCGCACGAGTGCGAGGCGATGTTCGAGGACATCCCGACGATCGCCAAGAAGGCCGCCTTCGTCGTCAACAATTCCCGCGCGCTGCGCCGCAAGCTCGACCTCACCAAGCTCGAGGACAAGCAGGCCCTCGCCCACAACATCTTCCTCTTCGGCCAGTGCATGGAAGGCACCCAGTTCTACGGCCTCTTCGGCATGGTGCTCTCCCTCGCCCGCCAGAACAAGTTCCCGGGCATCGGCCAGATGTTCCGCTACACCCTGCGCGACGAGTCCAACCACATCGACCTCTTCCGTAACCTGCTTTCCGAGCTGGTGAAGGAGAATCCCGACATCTGGACCCCGGCCTTCAAGGAAGAACTCCGTCAGCTCATGGCCACCGCCGTGTCGCTCGAGAAGGACTTCATCCGCGACTGCCTGCCCGTCAACGCCCTCGGCCTCTCCTCCAAGGAGTTCGAGCAGTATATCGACTTCATCGCCGACCGTCGCCTGCGTAACTGCGGCCTCGATCCGCTCGTCGCCGAGACGAGCAATCCTTTCCCCTGGCTGTCCGAGATGATGGACCTCAAGAAGGAGCAGAACTTCTTCGAAGGCCGCGTCACGGAATACCAGAAGCAGGGCGCGATGGGCACCGTCAACGACGACGAACTCTGAGCGTCCGCTGTCCAGATTCGGGCGTAACCCCCTTCGCGCCCGGTTTGGCATGCTTCCTGTTCTTACCCCTCATCCTCTCCACTGAAAAACCCTGCGCCGGCCACCGCCGACGCATCCTCCCTCATTCTCTCCCTCTCTCCGTCCCTAATCACTCTCTCTGATATGAAATCCGAACTCCCTTTCTTCCGCGAAGACATCGCCCTCAAGCACGCCGTCCGCGCTCCCGCCGACGCCAAGCCTCGCTTCAACTGGCGTGAGTCGCTGCCCGCCGCGGCCGCGCCCGCTTCCGCCGGCCTCGACGCCGCCCAGATCGCCGACATCGTCGGCGCCGCCCTCACCGACCTCCTCGTCGCCCGCCAGGAGCAGGACATCTTCACCGAGTCCAACCGCCAGTTCGTCGCCGCCGTCGCCAGCGACGTCGTCCGCGTGCTCTCCCAGTCCGGCGTCCAGGTGAGCGAGATCCTCGTCCTCCAGGCCATCGAAGACGCCCTCGTGCGCTATAACCGCCACGACGTCGCCAAGAGCCTCCTCTTCTCCCGCGGCGGTGAAGCCGCCCCGGTCGATCCTCTCGCCATCACGACCCGCCTCATGCGCCGTAACGGCCAGGTGGTGCCTTGGCTGCCCAACAAGATCACGACCGCCGTGCGCATGGCCTTCCTCTCCCTCGAGCAGGATCCCGCCCCTTCCGTCCGCGTGACCGCCGCCGTCACCCGCCGCGTGGCCGACCTCGGCCAGACGATCATCGGCATCGAAGAAGTCCAGGACCTCGTCCAGGAAGAGCTCATGCGCCAAGGCCACTTCAAGGTCGCGCAGAACTACATCCTCTACCGCGCCTACCGCGCCCGCCGTCGCGAGGAGCTCGCCGCCCAGCCGGTCGTCGTCGATGACCGTCAGGAGTCCCTCCTCCTCGTCAAGTCCGCCGACGGCTCGACCTACCTCTGGAACGGCGACGAACTGCGCAAGCGCATCGCCTTCGCCGCCGCCGGCCTCGAGCTCGTCCGCACGCCGGACCAGATCGAATCCGAACTCCGCCGCGGTCTCTTCAACGAGATCACCGAGGCCGACCTCCGCAAGACCATCGAGCTCAACGCCAAGAGCCTCGTCGAAGTCGACGCCGACTTCGCCAAGTTCGCCGCCCGCATCTGCCTCTCCTACATCTACGAGGAAGTCCTCGGCTGGAGCATCACCCGCGACGGCGTCTCGCAGCTCAAGGAATTCCACCGCGCCAAGTTCGCCGCCTACGTCGAACGCGGCATCGCGATCGGCCGCCTCTCGCCTGACCTCCGCAAATACGATCTCGCCAAGCTCGCCGCGGCCCTCGACCCGATGGCCGACCTCGACTTCGAACTTCTCGGCGTGCAGACGATGTATGACCGCTACCTGATCATCGACAAGACGGTCAAGCCGGCCCGCCGCCTCGAGACGCCCCAGTTCTTCTGGATGCGCGTCGCGATGGGCCTCTTCCTCCGTGAAGAGAAGAACCGCGAGGACTGGGTCATCCGCCTGCACGCGCTCTACAAGTCCCGACGCTTCTGCAGCTCGACCCCGACGCTCTTCAATGCGGGCACGCTCCACAGTCAGCTCTCGTCCTGCTACCTCTACCAGGTCAACGACACGATCGAGTCCATCATGATCCGCGGCATCGCGGAGAACGCCTTCCTCTCCAAGTGGGCCGGCGGTCTCGGCGGCTCCTGGACTTCGGTCCGCGGCACGGGCTCCTACATCAAGGGAACCAATGGCGAATCCCAGGGCATCATCCCGTTCCTCAAGCTCCACAACGACCAGCTCGTCGCCGTCAACCAGGGCGGCAAGCGCCGCGGCTCCGGCTGCGCCTACCTCGAGACCTGGCACAACGACATCGAGGACTTCCTCGAGCTCCGCAAGAACACGGGCGACGACCGTCGCCGCACGCACGACATGAACACGGCCAACTGGATTCCTGACCTGTTCATGAAGCGCCTGAAGAACCGCCAGAACTGGACGCTCTTCCTCTCCAACGAGACCCCGGACCTGCACGAGACCTTCGGCGCCGACTTCGAGAAGCGCTACGCGGCCTACGAGGCCCGCGCCAAGAAGGGCGAGATCTTCGGCAAGGAGATCCCGGCCCTTGAGCTCTGGAAGAAGATGCTCGGCATGATCTTCGAGACCGGCCACCCGTGGATCACCTTCAAGGATCCCTGCAACGTCCGCTCCCCGCAGGACCACGTCGGCGTCATCCACTCCTCCAATCTCTGCACGGAGATCACGCTCAACACGAGCGCCGAGGAGACCGCCGTCTGCAACCTGGGCTCCGTCGTCCTCGACTCGCACCTCAAGGCCGATGGCAGCATCGACCACGCGATGCTCCGCGAGACCGTCACGGTCGCCGTCCGCGCCCTCGACAACGTCATCGACATCAACTTCTACCCGACCAAGGCCGCCGAGGTCTCCAACCTCCGCCACCGCCCGGTCGGCATGGGCGTGATGGGCCTGCAGGATTGCCTCTACCGTCGCGACATCTCCTTCGCCTCCGACGCGGCCGTCGAGTTCAACGACGAGATCATGGAAGCCGTCGCCTACTACGCGTACGATACCTCCGCCGACCTCGCCGCCGAACGCGGCACCTACAGCACTTACAAGGGCTCCAAGTGGGACCGCGGCCTGCTCCCGCAGGATACCGTCGACCTCCTCGAGCAGGAGCGCGGCGAGCCGATCGAGGTCAAGCGCGGCGGCCGCATGGACTGGGCTCCGGTCCGCGCCAAGATCGCCAAGAACGGCATGCGCAACTCCAACGTCCTCGCCATCGCCCCGACCGCCACGATCTCCAACATCGTCGGCAGCTCGCCCTGCATCGAGCCGGCCTACAAGAACCTCTTCGTGAAGAGCAACCTGTCCGGCGAGTTCACCGAGCTCAACGGCTACCTGGTGCGCGACCTCAAGAAGCTCGGCCTGTGGAACCAGGAGATGATGCAGCAGGTGAAGTATTTCGACGGCGAGCTCAAGGACATCCCGGAGATCCCGCAGGCGATCAAGGACAAGTATCTCACCGCCTTCACCATCGAGAACAAGTGGCTCATCGACGCCGCCGCCCGTCGCCAGAAGTGGATCGACCAGGCCCAGTCGCTGAACCTCTTCCTCCCGACGCCGGACCTGAAGATGCTCTCGCACATGTATCAGTATGCCTGGCGCACCGGTCTCAAGACCACCTACTATCTCCGTACCCTCGGCGCCTCCAACATCGAGAAGGCCACGGTCGAGAAGGCTCCCAAGGCCGAGAAGAAGGAATACACCGCCGAAGAGAAGAACGCGTGCTCCATCGAGGCCATGCGCAACGGCGGCACCTGCGAGGCCTGCCAGTAAGCGGAACGAGAGTATCGAGTTCCGAGTATAGAGTCTCGGTGGTTTCAAAAGGGCGTCCGCAAGGACGCCCTTCTTGTTTAGGTAGGGATGCGATGACATCGCATCCGTTCGAGGGGGCTGTGGTTCTGCTTCAGGTAGGGTCGGGACCGCGTCACGACATAGGTGTATCGAGGGTAGGGGCCGCACCGCGTGCTGCCCTAGGTGCAAACGTGAAAATCGGCCTACGGCCTGTGCAAAGGTGCAAACGTGAGAGACATTTCCAGGTCCCAGGTCTCGGCCCTCGGGTCTCTGGTTCGGGTGATCAGCTACAGGTAATGGTACGGGGTAAAATTCAGGTCCTGAACCTGGACCCGAACCTGAGGACCTGTACCTGGTACCTGACTGCCGAGACCCGAGACCTGAAAGTGTATGGCCCCAGCCAATCATCCGGTCTCCGGTTCCCCTTTGAGTTATGTAGCTCTGTCTCGGGTAGGGTTGAGCGCCCTCGCTCAACCGCGGCTGACCGGGCCGGTCAGCCCACCCTCAAGGCAATCACTCCCCCGATACTCGATACTCCATACTCGATACTCTACGCCGCTCTTGTCCTCTTGTCCTCCGGCCCTCTATCTTCCCCTCATGTCCGATCTCCTCACTTCCGCCGGCACGGTCCGCGTGCTGACCCGCGAAGAATCCTTCGCCGAACTGGCCCGCCGCATCAACGCCCTCGCCGCACGCGGTCCGGCGTCTGTCGGCCTCAGCGGCGGTTCCACGCCCAAGGCTTTCTACGCCTGGGTGGTCCGCACGGGCGCGCTCACGGCCGAAGCCCTCGCCCGGATCGACTGGCATGTGAGCGATGAGCGCTGCGTGCCGCTCTCTTCCGATGATTCCAACTTCGGTCACGCCGCCCGCGGCATGCTTGATGCGCTCGGCGTACCCGCCAGTCGCCGTTTTCCTTGGCCGATCGACCTGCCTCCGGTCGAGGCCGCGGCCGCCTACGAGGCCGCCTGGGCCGCCCGCTCGCCTGCCAAGGCCTTCGACCTCTGCGTGCTCGGCCTCGGCGACGACAGCCATATCGCTTCCCTCTGGCCGCAGTGCCCGCTCATCGGCCATGCCTCGGGCCCTCGCTTTGTCGCCACGGAATGGCCGGGTCGCGGCTGGCGCCTGACCATCACCGAAGCCGGCCTCGCGCAGTGCGCGGCGATCGTGGTGCTCGTCGGCGGGGCCGCCAAGGCGTCCGCCTTGCGCGAGATCACCTGCGGTGACTTCGAGCCCTCCCTGCACCCCGGCCAGACGCTGCGCGCTTTCGCGCCGCGCGTCACTTGGCTGGCGGATCGGGAAGCGGCGGCTCAGCTTTGACCGGCACCGCTGCCAGCGGAGCCAGATTGCGTTCCGGGTCGAAATCGGTGACGAGCGCTCGCCGCAGCGGACTCTGCGGACTGTCTTCCTGCAGCACGAACAGGAAGCGACGCTTCGCGCCCAGGATGAGCGTCGTCGAGCTGTCCGCCTTCCATCCGTCTTTGGTCTTCAATTCCAGGCGGTGGTTGACGATCCGTCGCGCCGGGTAGGCCGTCGGCAGACGCTTCGCCTCGTCCGGCGAAAGCTCCACGGATTCGGCATCGATGGAGCACCGCATCCGCCGCGAGGTCAGGTTCACGAACAGTATTCCGCCCACGGGTAGGCTGGTCTGATCGAAGGGCAGCAGTTGGGAGCGTACCTTGCCGTCGGCGACCTGGCTCAGCAGGAGGAGGTGACGGCCACTCGCCGGCAGATCTATTTCACCGAGATCACGCGGGGCCTGACCCGCTTCCGCCGGTTCGCCGAAGAGCCTCGCCTTCCGGACGTCGGGCAGCGCCGTCGCCGGCATCACATGATCGAGGAAGGCTTCCAACCGGACCGGCGGAACCTCGGACGTGAAGCGTAGTCCGACGAACTCTGGCGCTTCGGCGACCTTGCTGACGTGCAGTTCCACGCCTGCCTCGCCCGGCAGGACGCCGAAGGGCAGCAGGCAGGCGAGGAGCCAGGCGCGCATGCCGGTCAGAGCGGGGCTTCCGGCTGCGGTGCCGGCGCGCCCTTCTTGCCTTTGGGCTGGCCTGCGGCCTTGCCTTTCGGCCCCGGTGCCGGCGGCTCGATCACCTGTGGTTTGTTCCCGAGGTTGTCGATGATGAGCTCGGTATGGTATTTGCCGTCTTCTTCTGCGCCGGGGATCTCGACCGCGAAGAGCAGGATGCGCGCGGTCGGCTTGAAGATCATCGTGGTCGACCGCAGCAGCTTCTGTTCGCCGGTCGCTTCGGCCGCCGCCATCTTGAAGGTGCTGATCGAGAGCCGGTTGAAGACCTTCGGGAAGCGCGCCATACCCCGGCTGTTGGCCACGACGGTCGTCCCATCGATGGCCATCGCGATCTTCGCTGACGTGAAGTTCACCAGCTGCACGCTGCCATAGGGGAAGGCCTCGGCGCTGAAGTCGAAGACGCGGGTCTGGGCGATGCCGCGTTGTTCGTCCGGGAAGAGCAGGACCGCGAGGTCCGTGTCGTTCGGACCGACCGGGATTGAGCAGTAGGGGATCCAGGCCGTGATCGGCTTGCCCGCCTTGTCGACTTCGGCCGTGACGGTCTTTTTCAGGATGACGGCGTTCGGTTCGCCGCGGTATTCGATCACCTGGCTCAAGGCCATGATGTCCGGTGAGAACGCCGTCCGGTCCTTGTCTTTCTGCAGCGCGAGCTCCGGCGCGTTCTCGGGCGCGCTCCACCAGGCGAGACGTAGCTTGCAGTTCCGGAGTTCGCGCCCGGGCTGCTGGGCTTGGGCGGTTCCAAGCAGGAGGAAGCCGCCGCAGAGGACGGCGGTGAGGATTCTCGGTAAGGACATGTCAGATTTCGTTCGCGGCGAGCCAGCGCAGGCCGGTCGCGCGGAAGCGACGGCCAAGGATACGGTTCAGGCGCTGTTCCTGGGCGAGGGCGAGGCGGTCGGCGGCGGTGGAACCGGGCGGATTGGGCGGCGGGGCGACCTCGTAGGTCTCCACGAGCGCCTGACGGTCGTAGGCCTTGTTGGCATCGCTGTTGACGCGATAGGCCAAGCGGCGGCGATTCGGTTCGACGTATTCCGGGTAACGTTGTCCCACGCCCATGGCCATGTATTCGGTCGAGCGTTGCACGACGACTTCGACCCAAGCCTTACCGATGACGTTGCCGGCGTCGTCTTGGGCTTCGCCGTAGGCGCGGACCACGAAGGTGTCGGAGCGGGCGGTCAGGTTGGGGCCGACGGAGTTCAGCACGTCCATCTGCGTGACGATGCCGGGGGCGCCGAGGCCGGCCGTGACGCTGGCTGGGCTGTTGGTGCGGCTCATCGCCCGGATTGAGGGGAAGCGCTGATTGGAGCCGATGCGCGGGTAGGCATTGTTCTCGCGCCACCAGCCGCCGGTGGTGGAGTTGTTAGAGAAGATCACGTTCGGATCCGTCGGCGGCGAGCTATTGGCGGCAGGCGCAGTGAAGATGCCGCCGGCCGCGATGATCGCGGTGTTGTTGATCGAGCTCTTGTCGATGGCGGCTTGCAGCGCGCCCTTGAGGCCGAAGGTGTCGTTGTTGACGAGGCGACGGTTGATGAAGTCGCCTAGCGACATGAACGGCCCGCGGATGCGGACCTCTTCGACGACGCGCCCCGCGAGTTCATCGACCTGCGCCTCGGAGAGTTCGCGATACTGTGTCCACGGGTCGCTGCCGGAATTATCGGCCGGACCGAAAGCGCGGGCGAACTTGGTGAGGGCGGTCACCGTCGGCGCGGCCGGGGTGGCGGCGTCGGGCAGGGTCTGACCCCGCAGGCCGCCGAGCACGGCGCGCCAGGCGGCGCGCGAGGTGGAGTTCACGTTGAAGCCGCCATCGTAGAGCGAAGTGCGGGCGAGGTATTTCGGATGCGGGAACTCGGTCTCAGGCAGGCGCAGCGTGGTCTGATACTGCGCGTTGAGCGTGAACGAGGGCTTGCCGTCCGCGAGATAGTTGACGCGCTTGTTCGCGAGGGGCTTCCGGCCCTCGTTCAGCGCGGTCTTGAGGCTCGCGAAACTCGTCGCGTTGAGGACGCCGGCCGCGGTGAGCGCGGTGGCCTGCTGGGTCCGGACCGTGGCGTCGATCGGCAGGTCGGCGCCGGCGCTCGGCCAGTCGCGGGACGTGCCGTCCATCTGCGAGTAGGAGTTCGCCTGCAGGTTGAGACCGCTGAAGTAATAGGTGTCCCAGAGGGCGTAGTTGGCAGCGAAGGCGTGGTCGGTCCGGACGTCGGCGCGGTTGCGCACCGGGCGGGAGCCCATGTGCTTGGCTACATAGCCGAGTTCCGGCACGGGTCCCTTCACGTCAGCGGCGAGGGCGGACTCGCTCGGGAATAGGTCACGCGGGCCAGGCCATTCGACGATGCGGGTGAGGTCGCCGATGCCCGGGTGGGCGAAGGAAGAGCCAACCGTCAGGTCGGCGTCGGTGTTCTGTTCGGCGGTGGCCGCGGTGCCGAGCTGCGAGAGGGAGAGCAGCGGTCGGCGGGGGATCGGGTACAGGACGATGGTGCTCTTGCCGATGGTGTCGTTGTTGACGCTCGGACCCCAGAAGGCGCCGCGTTTGTCGGCGGTGGTCGGGAACTCGGTGTCGATGAGCGAGCCCTTAAGCACGCGTTGGGTCTCGACCCAGCCGATCGGCGTGTGCGCTTTGCCGTCGTAGCCGAAGAGCTGGGCCTGCTGGGCGCGGTTGCTGAGGAAGTAAGGCGTCAGCGGGGCGTTGCGCATCTCAGGCGGGGTCTGCAGACGGTCATAGCCCGCGCCGGGGGGGGTGGTCTTCATGCCGAAGCCGGCGGAGAGGTAATTGGACGGATACCACTTGGGCGTGTCGCGGGTCATTTCCGCGGAGCGCCGGACGAAATCGACCATGAAGACCGGCAGCTTCGGTTCGTTCGGCGTCATGATGACTTCCTGCGAGTTATGCAGCGTGTCAGCCTTGGCGTTGGTCGTCTCTAGTCCCTTGCCGTTTCCAATGTTGAACTCAGGGTCGGTCGGCACGCCTAGGCCGACCGAACTTCCCTTGATATAGTAGTTGGGGGTTGGCGGATTGGCACCAAGCGCGCGTGTCCATTCGCGGTCGGGCTGCGTGAAATAGCCTTCGTCGTTGTTCGGATTGCTATACATCGGCCACCCGGAGGTCATCGCCTGGAAGTTGAGCAGCAGGCTTTCGTCGACGGTGTTGAAACCGTTGATGGTCTGGGAGCCTTCGGCGAATTTCTTGATCAGGCGGTTGTTATTGATTGGGTCGACGATGTAGGTGCTCGCGTCTTCGTCAGGGGAGCCGAACCAGCGGCGGTGGGTATTCAGCGTGTTGCCTCCGTCGATGCTCTTCTTGCCGATAAGGTAGAAGTTCCAGGACTGGTTGCCCTGCACGGCGATGCGCCCGTTTCGCCGGGTCGGCGCCACGTAGAGCGTCGGGTGGCGGTTGTAAGTCTCGGTGTCATCCAAGGTTCCCCAGAGCCCGTCGGGCCCTTTGTCGGTCGTGATCATCTCGCCTTCGGTGCCGACGACGTAACCGTTGTAGTTGATCCAGCCTTGGTTGCGGACGAGGATCTGGATGGAGCGTCCGCCAAGCTGGGTCTCGAGCGAGGGGAGCGAGCCGTCCCAGAGGGTCAGCGCATCGTGCACGCGGCGCTGGGACTTCACGTTCGACCAAAGGTCGTTGAGGCGGCGGGCGTATTCGATGTCGTTGAGGCCGCCGTTCGTCCACGTGATCGGGGGCAGGGGGCCGGCGCCGTCGGGGTCATAATCGGCGAAGGCCTTGCAGAGGTCGAAGTCCATCGTCCAGAGCACTCGTTCGGCGTTCTGATTGCGGGCGCCGGAACCCAGGCGCGCGCGGACGTTGTGGAACGGCGTCATCTTGTAGAACGCCCGGCTCGACAGGTCGAAGCCGATGTCTCCGGGGATGGAGACGTTGGTGTTCGTGTTGTTGATGAGGTCGCCGGGCAGGGGCGAGGTGCCGATGACGCGAATCTGCCCTGGCTCGAGCCGGATGACCTGGCCGCCACCGCCGGTCGTGCCGTTGGAGCCGGCGACGATGCGGAAGGACATCGAGCGGTTGTCGTTCTCGCCGCCGCCGATGACGACGTCGCCGATGTCGACGGTCTGATTGGTGCTACGGTTGGCAGGAGGAGGCAGGGGCGGGGTGTCGCCCGGGCGCTGCGCGTATTGCCACTCGGTCGAGTCGATCGTGAGGCCGGTCGCGCGGAAGATGAAGCGGAACGGAGAGCTCATGCCGCTCGTCACCATGGCGAGGCCTTCGAACTCGAGTGGGACGTCGTAGGGGTTATGGATGACGATGATGGGGTCGACGGTCATGCCGAGCTTGTCGCTTTGGCGGACGCCTGAATAGATCGTCGAGAAACGCAGGATCGTCGGCGCGAGCACCGGGCTCGTCGGCCAGGTGCGTGTCGTCGTGACTTGCTGAGGGATGCCGCCGCTGTCGTAATCCGAATCGGAAAGGTTGGTCGGGGCGCTCAGACCGGCGGCCACGCGATGACGTCCTTGGATGGGCAGTCCTTCCGGGGTGCTGCCGCCGCCGACGAGGGCCGCGTCAAAGGGGATGCGGAAGCGTCGCTCAGCCTGGAAGGTCGGGCCGACCGCGCCGTCGGCGAGATTGTTGCGGTGGAAGTAGTTCGTGGCGGCGGCGCCGCTGCCGAAGAAGTTGTCGAGCACCGGATTGACCGGGGCGACGTTGGCGTCACCTTGGGCCGGACCAGCCCGGCGCGTCGGCAGCCCGCGATTACCGCTGGCATAGGTGAGCGGTTCGATGCCGCGGACGATGAAGGTATTGGCGTCACCGGGCGCTCCTTGGCCGCGCAGGGCTCCGGACGTGCCGGCGGCGGCTTCGGTCTCCCGCTTATACATACGGTAGAAGTTGCGGTAGAGATCCCATGTCGGGCCGCGGACGATGCGTCCGGTCCAGTTGTCGGGATGCGTGGTCGGGTCGCCGGCTCCGCTGAGCAGGCGGATGTCAGAGTAAGGCAGCGCGTCGTTCTTCAGCAGCGAACGCTCGTTGGATGCGGCACTCAGGCTGACCAGGTTGGCGGTGAGTCGATCGGCGTTGAAGAACTGGGATGCCAGCGGGACTTCGTAGGCGAAGCCGAGGCGTTCCGGGGTCTCGCCGCCGTTGCGGTTCTTGATGAGGTCGATCGTCGTCCCGATCGAGGAGATCGTGCGGAGGTAGCGAGGGGCCCACTCGGCGGAGCGCGGCGAGGCCCGTAGCAATTCCGAGGCCGAACCCAGCTTGTCGACGAGGTTCGGGCGGTTGTAGTCGAGGTCTGTGGCCATGCTCGGGTTGAACGTGGCGTTGGGCGAGGAGTGGAAGAGCGACTGGCGGCGGTCGGCGATCGTCGGAGTCGCGGTGGTGTCCTTCTGGCCGGGATACATCTCCAGCGTTCGGAAGACCGAATAGGGCAGTTCGAAGGCGGTCGAGAGGTCGGTCTTCACGCCGCCGTTGAGCGTGTCGGCGAGGACGGAGAAGGACAGCGGGGTGATCTCGTGCCAGAGCAGGCGGGTGGCCGTGGCCATCGTGTCGCCGGCGGCGAAACCACCGCCTTGGCGCGCGGCCCAGGCATTGAGGTCACCACGGGTACGGGCCTGCGGAAGCTGGAGGAGGTTCCAGCTGCCGGCGTTCAGGATGTCGTTGGCGCGCCAGGCTTGGAAGTTCGCGCTGAAACCTCCGGGCAGCAGGGCGGCCGCGGTGGCGTTGAGGGAGGGTGTGACGGATTCGATGGCGCTGCGCTGCGCGGCGGAGCCGGCGAAGCCTTTATCCCAGTCGGTGACGGTCGCGGCAGGGAAGGGCGCGTTGGCGTCCGGGAGGTTGACCTTCGCCTTGATGCCCTCATCGCCGATCCAGAAAGCGTAGCGACCGCGGGCGCCGAGCGCGCCGCTGGCCATCGTCGGGCCCGGCATGGGCATCGACGGCAGGTCGACCGCGCCGTAATATTCCTGCAGGAACGGCGTCGTGGCCGTGGCGGGCCACTGCACGCTGCCGGCCACCAGACCGCCGGTACCGGCGGGGGAACCGCCGACGAGGCGCACGAAATTCGGCGTGGTGATCGGATTCTGCGCGACGGCGCTGAGGAGGTTGATGAGCATCTGGCCTTCGCTGCTCGCGTAGCCACCGGCGACCTTGCCGGTCGAAGCGTCGAAGTGGGTGCGGTTCGGCAGGTAATGGTTCAGGAAATTCGCGTCGGCGAGCTCCTGGTTGCCGCCGTCGACGGCGAGCGGGGAAGTCAGCCAACCGAGGAAGAGGCGCGTGTCGTGCGGATCGGCGACGTTCCAGTCGCGCGGCTTGGACGAGTCGACGCCGCCGGTGGCCCAGATGCCGGTCCAGTAACGACGCTGGTGCGAGACCGCGGCGGGCTTGTTGGGGTTGGCGAGCGCGCCCGTCGGCACCGAGGTGGGCGGCGGCGAGGCCACGTCCGGCGAGAACATGTCCGCGCGCATGGTCACGCGCTGGTCGGGGCCGGCCATCACTTGCAGCTGCGCGATCGCGATCCGGGCCGACGCGAGGGCGTTGAAGCGCGCCCGCAGGAAGCCGGCGTTGCTCTGCGCCAGACGGCTTTCGACCTGCAGGAAGGAGGCGAGGACGATCACCATCATCACCATCGCCGCCATGATGGTCAGCGAGAGCACGAGGGAGAAACCTGAGCGTTTAAGTCTCATAGGAAATTGGGGTAAAATCACAGTAAACCCCCCTAGGGCTAAGTCAAAGGATTGGTTTTTAACATTTGTTCCAAAAGATTGAATTTAATCGTTTAAAGTCATTTAAAGTCATAAAATAGTGATTTATTGGCAATTTAAAGAGGGGGCTTGCGACCTCTGGGGGTTTCCCGACGTTACAGGGGTGCAAACCCTCATCCAAGGTGCCGGCGCTTTTATCTGGCCGCTCGGTTTCTGCTCTTTCCTCGCGGTGTATCTGATCATCGAACGAGCCCTCGCCCTGCGAGTCTCTCGCGTCGCGCCCGAGACCGTCGTCAAGGCGGTCCTCGCCGGCCAGCTCGATCAGGTAGGCGCCGCCGACGGCGAGTCCGTCGCGGGTCGTCTCGTGCAGCGATGGAAGGACGGCGCTTCGGGCGAAGTGCTCAAGGCCTGGGCCCGACACGAACTCATCCGCCTGCAGCGTGGACTCCACCTGCTCGATAGCATCGTCGCGGGCGCTCCCTTGCTCGGCCTGCTCGGCACGGTCGCCGGTCTCGCCACGCTCTTCCCGGAACAGGGCATCCCGGACACGCAGACGCTCACGCGCGGCGTCGGCCTCGCGCTCAGCACGACGTTGATCGGCCTCTGCATCGCGATTCCCGCGCTCCTCGCCGCCAACTGGCTCGCCCGACGTCTCGAAGTCCTGTCCTCGCGGCTCGACGTCCTTGTCGAGGCGCTCGAAGCCCGCCGCCGATGAGCCTCGTCGTCGCCCGCCGCCGTCGCGCCGACATCAACGTGGTGCCGCTCATCGACGTGATGGTGGTGCTGGTCTTCTTCCTGCTCCTGAGCGGCCGCTTCGAGCAGACGCGCGCGCTCGCCATCGTGCCGCCCACGGCCTCCGCGGGCTCGGCCGGCGCCGAGGCTTCTTCGCTCGTCGTCGGCGTCGACCGCGACGGTAAGCTCTACCTCGAGGGCAAGGCCATCGCCGCCGACGCGCTCGCGAAGGCCCTCGTCGATCACGCGCTGAAATCGCCTGGCACGGAAGTCATCATCGTCGCCGATGAGCGTTCGCTCACGGGCGCCGCGGTCGGGGCGCTCGATGCCGCCGCCAAGGCCGGCCTGAAGCCGCGCCTGCAGACCCGCCAGCCGCGTTGAGCCCTTCCTTTATGTCGACCCGTCTGCCTGAAGTCCTCCGCCTGCTCGAAGATTATACGCAGGCCCACGGCACGTCCGGACACGAGGACGCGGTCCGCGCGATCTTCGTCCGCGAACTCCGCGGCCGCGCGTTCAGCGCCGACGGCCTCGGCGGCGTGCTCGCCGCGCCCGCCAAGGAGAAGGGCGGTCCGCGTGTGGTGCTCACGGCGCACATGGACGAGATCGGCTTCCTCGTGCAAGCGGTGACCCACGACGGCTTCCTGCGTCTGGTCCCGGTCGGCGGCTGGCCCGATGGCGTCCTCGCCGCGCAGCGTCTCCGCATCTGGTCGCGCTCCGCGCGTAAGGAATTCCTCGGCGTCGTCGCCGCGCTCCCGCCTCATCAGGGCGGCGCTCAGGCCGCTTCCGCCGACAAGGTGCTCGTCGACATCGGCGCGCGCTCGGCCGACGCCGTCGCGCGCCTCGGCATCCGCCCCGGCGATCCGGTCGTGCCGGAAGGTCCGTTCACGGCGCTCGCCGAACCGGGCCTCTACGTCGCCAAGGCTTTCGATAACCGCGTCGGCATGGCCGCGCTGACGCTCGCCACGCACGCGCTCGATGCCGCTCCGCCCGCCGCCGATCTCCTCGCGGTCGCGACGGTGCAGGAAGAAGTCGGCTGCCGCGGCGCGGTCGTCGCCGCCCGTCTCGCGAAGCCCGACGTGGTCATCGTCCTCGAAGGCCCGCCGGCCGACGACCTGCCCGGCCTCGCCCCGCATGGGGAGCACCAAGGCGCCCTCGGCGGCGGCGTGCAGGTGCGCGCCTACGATCCGACGGCGATCATGAATCCGCGCCTCGTCGACCTGACGCTGCAGGTCGCAGCGGAGCAAGGCATCCTTTGCCAGCTGGCGGTCCGCCGCACGGGTGGCACCGATGCGCGTGCCTTCCAGGCCCACGAGCTGGGCCTCCCGGTCATCGTTCTCGGCGTGCCGGCCCGCTACATCCACACGCACAATGCGGTCATCGACGTCGCCGACCTGCAGGCCTGCGTCGACCTGGCCGTGGCGCTGGTCCGTCGCCTCGATGCGCCGACGGTCAAGTCGCTGACACAGTATCTCTGAGCCGGCCGGTCGCGGTTTCTCGCCCGGAATCCGCACAATCCGCTTGAGAGGGGAGGGGCCTCCGCTGACAGTAGGTCCATGTGCGCGGACAAGAAACCCGCCTCGGCTTCCGGCAAGGAAGGCTTCGAGGCCGAACTCAAGCAGCTCGAGCAGCTCGTCGAGTCCCTCGAGTCCGGCGATGTCTCCCTCGACGCGCTTGTCGCGAAGTATGAGGAAGGCATGCGCCTCCTGAAGTCCTGCCAGAAGTCGCTCGAGGCCGCCGAACTGCGCATCGAGCAGCTGGGCAAGCGCGGCGAAGAATCGCAGGGCTGATGTCGCTGCTCGCGTCCATCCGCGGTCCGGCCGACGTCAAGGCCCTCGCGCCCGAGCAGCTCCCGCTCCTCGCGCAGGAGATCCGCGAACGCCTCGTGGCCGTCACGGCCAAGAACGGCGGCCATATCGGTCCCAATCTCGGCGTGGTCGAACTATCGATCGCCTTGCACCGCGTCTTCGGCACGCCGCGCGACAAGTTCGTCTTCGACGTGGCCCACCAGGGCTACGTCCACAAGCTCCTCACCGGCCGTAATGGCGCCGACTTCGACGGTATCCGCACCACGGGCGGTCTGAGCGGCTTCCTCAATCGCGAGGAGAGCCTGCACGACGTCTTCGGAGCAGGCCATGCCGGCACGGCGCTCTCCGCCGCCGTCGGCCTCGCCAACGCCCGCGATCGCCTTGGTGAAGATTCGCACGTGGTCGCGCTCATCGGCGACGCTGCCCTCACCTGCGGTGTCACGATGGAGGCGCTCAACAACGCCGCGAAGTCGACCAAGCGCCTGGTCATCGTGCTCAATGATAACGAGTGGTCCATCGACCGCAACGTCGGCGCGGTCGCCGATATCCTGAGCCGCCTGATCGTCACGCGTCCTTACAATAACTCCCAGCAGGGGCTGAAGCGCTTTCTCGGTAAGAGCCGCCTGGGGACCAAATTCCTGGACTTCGGCCGCAGCTTCAAGCGCCACGTGAAGAACTGGTTCACGCACAGCTCCTCACTCTTCGAGCAGTATGGCGTGCGTTACGTCGGTCCGATCGACGGCCACGACCTTGGCGCCCTCGAGCGCTACCTGAATTTCTGCAAGGATTCCCAAGGTCCGATCCTCCTGCACGTCCGCACGGAGAAAGGTCGTGGCCTCGGCGCCGCGCTCAAGAACCCCGAGAAATTCCACGGCACGGGCGCCTTCGATCCCGAGACGGGCGACTCGCTCGCTTCCGGCGCCGCCGGCGCCCCTAAGGCCTGGCAGGACGTCTTCGGAGCCTTGCTGCTCCGCGAGGCCAAGGCTGACTCCCGCGTGGTCGGCATCACCGCCGCGATGCCCTCGGGCACGGGCCTCAATCAGCTGAAGAAGGAACTGCCCGCGCAGTATCACGACGTCGGCATCGCCGAGGAGCATGCCGCGCTCTTCGCCGCCGGCATCGCCGCGCGCGACCTCCGCCCGGTCTGCGCGATCTACTCCACGTTCATGCAGCGCGCCTACGACATGGTCATCCATGACGTGTGCCTGCAGCGCCTGCCGGTCACCTTCTGCATGGACCGGGCGGGCGTCTCGCCCAGCGACGGCCCGACGCACCACGGTCTCTTCGACATCGCCTACCTCCGCTGCGTCCCGAACGTCACGCTGATGCAGCCGAAGGACGAGGACGAGTTCGCGGACATGCTCCACACCGCGCTGAAGTCCGGCGCGCCGATGTTCATCCGCTACCCGCGCGGCGCCGCCGCCGGCAAGGCGATCAAGGCGCAGCCCGCGCTCATCCCGCTCGGTCAGGCCGAAGTCCTCCGCGCCGGCGCCGACGTCCAGCTGTGGGCTCTCGGCACGATGGTGCCCGAGGCGCAGGCCCTCGCCGAACAGCTCTCTGCTCAGACCGGTCTTTCCGTCGGCGTGGTCAACGCGCGCTTCGCCAAGCCGCTCGACGCCTCCTTGCTCGTCACGCAGGCCAAGGCCGCGAAACTCATCGTCACGCTCGAAGACGGCGCCGTCACCGGCGGCTTCGGCACGGGCGCGCTCGAGACCCTCGCCGAATTCGGCGTCCGCACGCCGGTGCTTCGCCTCGGCTGGCCCGACCGTTTCGTCGGTCACGCCACCGACGTGAAGACCCTCCGCGCCGCGAACGGCCTCGCCCCCGATCAGATGCTCGCGGCGATCAAGGAGAAGGTGGGCTGAAGAAGTAGGTGGAAGCGGTTAGCGGTTAGCGGTTAGCGGTTGGCATCGCATCGGTAGGGTCGGGACCGCGTCACGACATAGCTGTCTCTGATTCGCCGCAGGGCGAATCCAGGTAGGGGCACGGTTCATCGTGCACTTCTTTGTCGGAGGGCGCGGCGAAGCCACGCCCCTACCCAAGGAAAAAGCCATCAACCCAAGGGGAAACCGGAAACCGGAGACCGGATGCATGGCTGGGGATATTTCTTTCAGGTCCCAGGTCTCGGCCATCAGGACTCTGGTACGGGTATCCAGGTTCAGGTGCAGGTACGGGATCTTTGCCATCTGTCATCCGTCATCCACTCAGTCCTCCCACTGTCTCTTTCTATCCGCTAACCGCCAACCGCTAACCGCCACCACCTGTGACCATCACTTCTTCTCCTCCATCCTCTTCCTCATCTCCTCGGCCCGGGCGGTCGCTTCTTCGGCGTGGCGGACGGCTTCGGTAAGTTTCGTGAGGATGAGTTTCTCACGTTCCTGCAGGGCGTTGAGGCGGGCATCGCGGGCCTTCACCGCGTCTTCCCATCCGCGGAGCGCCGCCTGCCAGTCCTTGGTGCGGGCGACGAATTCCGCTGTCTGTTTCCGGTTATCCGCTTCGGCCTCGGCGCGGAGGGCGCGCGTGCGCTCGAGTTGCGTGCGTAGTTCGGCGAGATCTTGTTTGAGTCCTGCGGTTTCGGCGCGGGCCTGGGCGAGGTCGGCGGCCAGCTTGGCGCGCGTGGCGCCTTCGGCGGCGTAATCCGCGCGCAGGCCGAGGTCTCTCTGCCACTGCCAGCCGGCGACGGCGACGAGCAGGCCGATCAAGGCGAACTGGATGGCGCGCAGGCTCATTTACTTTCGACGGGTTCGGCGGCGAAGCGCACTTCGGTGATGCCGGCTTCGCCGACGGCCTCGAGCGCGCGGGTCATGGCGGCGAACGGCGTGCGGGCGTCGCCCTGCACGAGGGCCGGCCGGCCGGGCGCGGCGGCGGCGCGGCGGCGCAGTTCGGCGACGAGTTCGTTGCGACCGAGCGCGCGGCCGTCGAGCGAGAGCGTGCCCGCGGCATCGACGGCGACGACGAGGTTACGTTCGGCCGAGGCCGTGGCGGCGCCGGAGGTCGGCAGGCGCACGGGTGCGAGCGCCTGGCTCTGCGTCAGGCCGAGCGTGGCCAGGATGAACGTGGCCAGCAGGAAGAACATGATGTCGATGAGCGGCACGATCTCGATGCGTGCGCCGGTCTCTTCGTCCTTCGGTCGGCGGAGGCGGAGGGCCATCTCAGCGACGGCGCCCGGCTTCGTCGGGCGCAGGTTGGAAATCGCTCACCGGCTGGCCGGCGGCCGCGGCGCTCTTCAGCGCGATCTCGGCCTGGTTGATGGCCTGCTCGAGGTCATGGCGCAGGGACTGCGCGCGGCGGTGGAAGAAGTTATGCGGGATGAGGCAGAAGATCGCGATGCCCAGGCCGGCGGCGGTCGCGATGAGGGCTTCGCCGACGCCGCCGCTGACCTTGGCGACCGCGAGCTGCTCGGAGCCGATGAACTGGAAGCTGCCCATGATGCCGACGACGGTGCCGAGCAGGCCGAGCAACGGCGCGAGCGTGACGATGGTGCTCAGCAACCACTGGCGGGCGCCGGCCTCCTCGAGCGTCTCTTCGGCGCGCAGCTGCATGGCGGTCACGGGTTCGGTGCGGCCATTGGCTAGGCCGGAGCGGAGCGCTACGAGGAAGGGCGAGGGCGCTCCCTGCGTGCGCTGCCAGGCCGGACCGTATTGGCCGAGACGGACTTCCCAGAGGGCCTCGCTGAAGGCTTTGTCGGCACGGAGGCGGCGGACGTTGCGCCAGTAGAGCAGGCGCTCGGCCACGGTCGCGAGGGCGACGATCAGGCAGACGAGGATCGGCCACATGATGGGGCCGCCTTTGAGGAAGGTCTCTACGAGCACGTTGGCGAGGGGCATGGTCACTGGAGTTGGAATTGGATGGAGATCTCGTAGAGGCGGACGTCGCCGGCCGGGAATTCCCAGCGGCGCAGGATGGTGTCGGTCGCGGCCTCGTCGAGGCGATGGCAGCCGGAAGTATTGACCGCGCGGGCGCGGCGCACGGCGCCGTTCTCGCCGACCTCGAAGACGACGCGGACGACGCCGCTTTCCCGTCGACGTAGGCATTCGTAAGGATACTCCGGCCAAGGCTGGCGGCCGGCCATCTCGGCGACATCGAGCACGATCGGGCCGGCGGTCACGCCGCCACGCGCCGCACCGGCCGCGCCGGCCTTACCGGCGGCGGCGACGGTCGCCGTCACGGGCGTCTGGCGGATGCTCACGGCGGGGACCTGGGGCAGGGCCGGGAGGTTCATGTTCGGGAGCGAGCTGATCGGGGCGAGGGGAGCGGGCGCCAAAGCGGCGTCGGGAGCGACCGCGGCGTCGGCGTTCGCGGAAGGGGCGGTGCGGAGTTTGGTGGGGTCGAGCTTCACCAAAGCCGGCTTGGCCTTCGCGGGCGGGAGCGTCGCGGGTTCGAGCCGCGGAGGCGTTCGGCTCAGGCCGCTCACCGACACCGCCAACGCCACGACGGCGAGCGCCACGACCACGAAGTCGAGGAGGCGGTCGGAGTCAGGCTGGACGGGCGCGGGGCGCATGCGCGGAGTAAGGTGACGATGCGAGCGCGGCCCGGCGGTGGCAAGTCGCGTCCGGGGTTCAGAAGGCCAGTTCGCCCCCGCAGAAGAAGGTGCGTGGGGCGTTGGCGCGCGCACCCAGCGGGGCACGGCTGATGATGGCCCGCTTATCGAGCAGGTTCTGGACGCCGCCGACGAGTTTGAAGGACGGCGTCAGCTGATAGCGGAGGTTGAGGTCCACGGTGAACAGGCCGTCGACCTTGCCGTCGAGCGTGGACGGATTGGCCAGCGCGCCGGAGCCGTCGACGAGGCGAGGCCCGGCGTTGTAGCCCGTACCCCAGGTCGCGGAGTAGTAGCTGAGGTCGAGCGAGCCGCCCCACGGTCCGGTCTCGAAGCCGAGGCCGGCCGAGAGTTTCCATTCCGGGATATACGGGATCTCGTTGCCGTTGCTCGCTCCGGCGAAGAGGCCGGCCGAATTGCCGAGGCGGCTGCCTTCGATGTCGCTGAAGCGGGCGTGCGTCCAAGTCACGCCTGCGTAGGCCGGCAGCGCGTAGCTACGGCCTTGCGCGCCGGCGAGGTCGTGCCGCACGAGGGCTTCGAGTCCGTAAGAGGTCGCGCCGCCGCCGTTGGTGACCGGCATCAGGCCGCCGCCGGCCACGCCGACCACGGGCGCGATGAGGTTACGGAAATCGGTATGGAAGGCGGTGAGTTCCCAGCTGGTCGCGCGGTCGCGGTGACGCAGGCCAAGTTCCTTGCCGAGGCTTTCTTCGGAGCGCGTGCCGGCGGCGTAGCCGGAAGGATTAGCCGCCGAGCCGCCGCGGTAGACGCCACCGAAGACGGTGCTCTGCGCGTTGAGTTCGTAGGTGAAGCCAAGTCCGCCCATGACCATCTCGCTGTCGACGGGCGTGTAGGCCCCGCCGGAGGTGGTGTTGGCCATGTCGAGGAATTCGTAACGCACGCCCGGACGCAGGGTCAGCGCGCCGAACTTGATCGCGTCTTCGACGAAGAACGCCGTCGCGAGGGTCTCCTGGAAGCCGGCCGAAGTCACCGCGGCCTTGGTGCCCGCGCCGATCAGGCCGTCGTCGACCACGTAGGTCGTACGCTGGTTCGAGCCTCCGGCGGTGTCGCGGTGGACGCGTAGGCCGGTCACGAGCTCATGGCGTACTTCGCCGGTCTCGAACTGCTTCCGCACCGAGCCCTGCCAGCCGTAGGCCTCGTGGTTGCGCGTGGCGTCGTTGGTGAAGAAGGCGCCGTCATTGCCGGCGATGAGGTCGCCGCGCAGGATCGCGAGGGAAGGGGCGTGGGCGAGGGCTTCGGCGACGTTGGTGCGGAGCGTCGCGCCGGTGGTGGTCGTGAGGCCGTCGAGCTTGTCCCAGTTGCGATCGAACTTATTGAAATACAGTGCGCTCTCAAGGCGGAGGGACTTGTCCGGTTCGGCGATCCACTTGAGATAGGTGCGCCAGTGTTCGGCCACGTGGTGGTCGAAGCGGCTCGAGCCATAGCGACGGTCCGGATTCGCGCGTAGGTCGGCCTCGGTCAGGCCGGCGTAGGATTCGTCGGCCTCGAAATCGGTCTGGCCGACCTTGAGTTCGATGCGCTGGCGGAGGGCGCCCTTCGGTTCCCAGGACAGCTTGACCATCGGTTCGGTGAGGGTGAATCCGCTGCGGCGGCCGACGCCGTCGATCACGCGGTAACCATCGCTCAGCTGGGTGTGCAGTTCGACGAGCGCGCCGATCTTGCCGGACTCGGTCATCGTCGTGCCGCCGAGCCAGGTCTGGTTGAAGAAGTTACCGTAGTTGCCGGCCGTGAGACGCGAGAAGAAGCGCTGGCCGCCGGTCGGGATCGGGGTCGAGAGGAAGTTGATGACACCACCCGTGGTGTGCGGGCCATACATCACCTGGCTCGAGCCCTTGAGGAACTCGATGCCAGACATGCGGCCGGACTTCGGCGCGTAGTAGGCGTTGGGGGAGGAATAGGGGGATGGCGCGGTCAGGATGCCGTCTTCCATCAGGGTGACCTTGGCGCTGCGCGTGCCGTCGACGCCGCGGATCGAGATGTTGGGGAAGTTGCCGAAGCCGTCCTCGTCGCGCACGAACACGCCCGGGGTGTTGGCGGCGATCTGCTTGATATTCGTATAGCCCTTGGCGCGGAACTCGTCGCCTTCGATGATGGCCGCCGAGCCTGGGAGGATGAAGGCGTCCGGCGCGATGCCCGTCACGGTCAGGGGGGCGAGTTCGCTGGGCTTGACGGTCCCAGGCGCGGTCTGGGCCAAGGTCACCTGACTGGCGGCGAGCAGGAAGAGGAGGAACGGGCGCATGACGAAATGGGCTGGTCACCAAAAATTGAGATTCAGTCTCAACAGTCAAATATGAAACTGAGTCTCAGTCTCATCTCAATCGCATCGAGCCTAGGTAAGTGTTGAGTTATTTAGGTAAATGAAGGATTTTACCCGTCCGCGATGCCCCTCCTAATCGTCATTCCGGTCCGCAATGAGGAGCGCCGTCTGGGGCCGGGCTTGGCCCGTCTGGCGGAGAGCCTGCAGGCTAACGGCTGCGCGGACGCCCTGATCGTGGTTTCGGACAACGGCTCGACGGACTGGACCCGCTCGGTCGCCATCGAAGCGTCCGCGAAGATCCCGTATCGCGTCGTCTATCATCGGGCGTGCGACCATGGCGACAAGGGTGTCGCGATCTGTTCCGCCTGGGAGTCGGCGCCGGAGGGCTATGATGTCCTCGCCTATTGCGACGCCGACATGGCCACGGATCCCGAAGCGCTCGTGCGTGGCTATCGTCTTATCGCGGAAGGGAAGGCTGACCTCATCGCCGGCTCCCGCTGGCATCGCGACTCGCAGGTCGTCGGTCGCTCGTGGAAACGTTCGCTCATCTCCGCGACGCTTTCGTTTTTCTGGCGGATGCTGCCCGGCGCGCGCCTGACCGATCCCGGCTGCGGCCTGAAGCTCGTGCGTCGTTCCGTCTTCGCGCAGTTGCAGATGCCCGCCGACGCCCGCGGCTTCTCTTTCGGCGCCGAAGCCTTCGTGCGGCTCGCCCGAGCGGGCGCCAAACTCGTCGAGATTCCCGTCAAGTGGACTGACGACGACGCCGGTCGCATCCGCCTCGGCAAAGCCGCCGGCGATTACGCCCGCGCGTGGGGGAGGCTCGTTAAGGGGTAGGGGTTGGGTTAGGGGCCGGGGTAGTGTCTCGTCCCATTATTATCCTGATACGGCTATGCCTGCCTGCAGTTCACGAATCTTGATCAACTCCACGTTCGGCGGAGTCCCCTTGGTTTGGCCTACCCCTACCCCTGCCCCTACCCCTATTAAAAGTTACCTCTGTCCCTTCCGCCGTTCCGGTCCCCTCGGCTTCTGGGCCTGACGATCATCATAGAGACGGAAATCTACCTGGCGCTTGAAACGGTCCACGCGGTCGACGGTCACGGTGATGACACCGCCCGGCATGAACTTCCGGCCGGTGCGGCTGCCGACGAGCATGTTGCCGCGATCGTTGAGGCGGTAGTAGTCGTCGGTGAGCGTCGACATGTGCACGAGGCCGTAGGCCTGCGAGGCGTTGAGCTCGACCATGAGGCCGTGCGGCTTCACGTCGGTGATCGTGGCCTCGAACGGACGTTTGTCCGGGCGGGCGGCCTCGCGTTCGAAGAGCTCGAGCAGCTTGATCTTCACCGAGTCGCGCTCGGCTTCGGAACTGTTACGCTCGGTGATCGAGATATGCTCGCAGGAGCGCGTCAGCTCGCTGAGGCCCGGCGAACGGAGCGGCTCCTTCGGCGCGGAGCGCACGCCCTGCTTCTGGATGAACGCGTCGAAGATGCGGTGCTCGAGCAAGTCGGAGTAACGGCGGATCGGCGACGTGAAGTGCGAGTAGTGCAGCTTCGCGAGGCCGAAGTGGCCGTCGGGCGACGGGCGGTAGCAGGCCTGCTTGAGCGAACGCAGGAGCTGGATGCGGATGGTGTAGCCGTCCTCGCGGTCCTTGAGGCTGGCGAGCAGCTTGACCATCTCGGAACGGTGCGTGAGGTCGCCGACCTTGAAGCCGTTGCCGGCGAGCTCTTCGCGGAGGGCCGCGAGCTTCTCGGGGTCGGGATCGTCGTGCACGCGGTTGACGTGCGGGATCGATGCCTTGTCGAGGGCCGTCGCGACGGACTCGTTGGCGAGGAGCATGAACTCCTCGATCAGCTGGTGCGACTCGTCGTGCTGTACGACCTCGGTGCGGTCGGCCCAGCCGTCCTTGTCGCAGTAGATCTTGATCTCCTTCATCTCCAGGTCGAGCGACCCGGCGCGGAAGCGTTCGGCGCGGAGCACCTTGGCGATGTTCCAGAGGTCGTCGATCATGCCCTGGACGAGGTCCAGCTCGGCGTCGGTGAGTTCGGCGAGCGGGCGTCCCGGCGAGCCGGTCTGGTGCGGCGGCGGAGCGGGCAGGGCGCGGAGCTGGTCCTTCGTCAGGTGCTGCAGGAAGCCGTAAGCCTGCTTGTACGTCAGGCGTTTGACGCTGCGGATGACCGAGTTGGCGAACTCCGTCTTCACCAGGCGGGCTTCCGGCGTGAACTCGCAGATGACCGTCTTCACCAGGCGGTCCTCGGCTTCGACGAGCGAGCAGAGGCCGCTGGAGAGGGCGTGCGGGAGCATCGGGATGACCGTGCCCACGAGGTAGGTGGAATTGCCGCGTTCGCGCGCCTCGACGTCGAGGGGCGAGCCGGTCTTCACGTAGGAAGACACGTCGGCGATGTGGATGCCCACGCGGACGTTGCCGCTGGGCATGCGCTGGACGGACAGGGCGTCGTCGAAGTCCTTCGCGTCGTCCGGATCGATGGTGATCGTCGGGATCGGGCGGAAGTCCTCGCGGCCGACGCAGTCGGCCTTGGTGACGACCTTGCCGAAGGCGTTGGCCTCGGCGGCGACCGCGGGCGGGAATTCCGGGCGGAGGCCGTAGCGGCGCAGGATGGCGAGGTATTCGGCCATCGGCGTGTGGGTGACGCCGAGGACTTCGGTCACCGTGCCCGTCGGGCTAAGGTTGCGGCGTTCCCAGGCGTCGAGGCGCACGACGACCTTGTCGCCGGGCTTGGGCGGGGGCGTCAGGCCGGCGCGGGCCGGATCGCGTACGATGATCTCGCGGGAGACGCGGGGATCGTCAGGGACGACGAACCACTGGAGGCGATTGTTGCCGATCGTGCCGGTGAGCTGCGTGAGCGCGCGCTTGACGATGCTGACCACCGTACCCGTGCCCCAGTCGTCGCCATTGCGGTCGCGGCGGTTGGCGTTGAGCTTCACCTGGACGCGGTCGCCGTGGAGGGCGACGTGCGTGTCGTCGGCGTCGATGTGCAGCTGCTCGCGCGGGGGCGAGCCGGGGACGGCGTCGAAGACCACGCGGGCGGAGCCGCTCGGTCGGAAGAGGATGGTGCCCTCGAGGAGCTGGGCGTCGGGCTTGCGGGCGCCGGATCCCTGGCCGGCGAAGGGCAGGGCGAGCAGGTGGCCTTTGACGGTCACGACGGCGCCGGCCTTGATGAGGCGCGGGATCGTCTTGCTGAGGCGGCGGAGGTCTTCGCGTGTGCCGCCGAGGGCCTGCACGATGGCTTCGAGGCGCATCGGCTTGTAACCGGGCCGGGCGAGGAACTTGAGGAGGACTTCTTCGGCGCTCATGCGCTTTCGTTCGTGCCTCCGAGCAGGCTGCCCAGGTAGGGCATGAGCTGCTTCTTGCGGCTGACGATGCCGGGCAGGTCGAAGATGTCCGGCGGGCGTTTCTGCGGGTAGGTGATGGCCTGCACGACCTCGGCGTCGCCGCGGATCAGGAAGAGCGAGCTCTGGGTGTCGATGTCGGTCACGAGGAGGCAGGAGAAGTTCAGGCCGTTCTCCTTGCGGTAGGTCTCGAGGGCTTCGAGGAGGGCGTCCTCGCATTTCCAGAAGTTCGTGAAGCCGAGTTCCTCGACCTGCGAGACCGAGAAGCGACGTTCGCCTTCCCGGTATTGCTTGCAATCGGCGCGGACGGCCGCGGCCGGGCTGAGGGTCGAGAGCACCGAGCCGGCGTTGAAGATCATGTCGGCCAGCTGGCGCGGATCCGCGTCGGCGAGGCGCGCCAGCCACTGGAGCAGGTCGGCGTCGAGCGGCGTGGTCGTCGGGCTCTGCAGGAGCAGCGTGTCCGAGATGATGCCGCACATCATCAGGCCGGCGATCTGCGGCGTGGGCTTCAGGTCGGCGGTGCGGAACATGTCCGCGACGATCGAGCAGGTGGAGCCGAGCGGGCGGTTGATGAAGAGGATGGGCTGGTGCGTCGGCGCGTTGCCGAGGCGGTGGTGGTCGACGACCTCGGCGATCTCGACTTCGGCGGCGCCGTCGACGGCCTGGGAGAGCTCGTTGTGGTCGACGAGCACGAGCTTGGCGCGCGGCGGGTTGATGATGTCGGACTTGGTGAAGACGCCGAGCAGGCGGCCGTCCTCGTCGACGACATGACAGATCAGCGCCGGGTTCTGGACGATGCGGCGGCGGGCCACGGAGAGCTTCTCCTGCGGCGTGAAGGTGAAGGCGTCGCGCTGCACGAGGCCGCCCACGAGCGTGGAGGCGCGCACGGCCCAGGCGGTCGTGGCGCTGTCGGTGTCGGCGTAGGCGACGGAGACCTTGGCGGCCTTGGCGCGTTCGAGCACCTCGGGGCGCATGCGGTGGCCGCCGGTGACGATGATGATGCGCACGCCCATCTCGATGGCGCGCAGGTGGACGTCGGCGCGGTCGCCGACGACGATGACGCTCTTGTTCGTCGGGATGCCTTCGACGGTCGCGGACTTGCCGAACGAGTCGAGTTCCATGGCGGCGACGCGCACGTAGAGTTCCTCGACGCTCGCGGCGTCATAGGCGACGACCTCGGTGCCGCCGATGGAGCGGATGATGGCGTTGATCGAGCTGGTGACCTTGCGCATCGAGGTCGCGCGCTTGGGCTTCGGGATGAAGTAGTCGCCGAGGCTGAAGATGGAGACGTAGCCTTCGAGGCGGCCGTCCTTGCCGACGACCGGGAGGGCGCGCACGTCATGCAGGTCGAGGAGCTCGAGCGCGCGGGCGCACGTGTCGTCGACGCTGACCTTGAACGGGTCGCGGTGCATGATGTCCTCGATGCGCGGGATGACGTCGCCCACGAATTCAGGAAGCGCCGCGCCGAAACGGCCGAGGATCGCGTCGATGCGCGCGTTGGAGTTGCCGCAGCGGGCGGGCTTGAAGCCGGTCTGGCCGGAGGCCGTCTTGAAGGCGGCGTAGGCGAGGGCGGAGCAGATGGCGTCGGCGTCCGGGTTCTTGTGGCCGATGATGTAGGTCGGTTGCACGGAACGAAGCGAAGGGAGCGGGGGAGGGACGGACATGGCGGACGGCGCTGAAAGGTGCCCAGCACACATAGGGGGGTCCGGCGGGGGAGGGAAGATTAATGGACCGAAGCCAGTGGCTTCGGGGGTGGTAGCGGTTGGCGGTTAGCGGATAGCGGTTGGGTCACCTTTGCCCTGCCTAATTGATGCTTTGTGAAATGGAGTCGAACCGGTGTCTCGCGCGAACTGGATCTAGGTAGGGTCGGGACCGCGTCACGACCTAGCAGTCTCGTGGTAGGGGCAGCATCGCGTGCTGCCCTAGTTGTCTCGAGGTAGGGCTGACCACCCTTGGTCAGCCGCGGTTGAGCGAGGGCGCTCAACCCTACCCGAGGCAGAGACAATCATCTCAAAGGGAAACCGGAGACCGGATGATTGGCTGGGGGCAGAAACACTTTCGGGTCCCAGGTCTCGGCCATCAGGTCCCTGGTACGGGTATCCAGGTTCAGGTACAGGTTCGGGTATTCTGCCCTCTGTCCTCCGTCATCGATTCAGTCCTCTACTCAGTCCTCAACGCAGCCCTCCATTCAGTCCTCCTTCATGCCTCTCCTTGTCTCTTCCCAGCCGCCAACCGCTAACCGCCAACCGCAACCACCCTCTTCGCCTCCTTGCCTTTCCCACCCCTATCCCTACCCCTACCCCCATCCCTTCCTCTCACATGTCCTCCCTCTTCACTCCTCTCCAAGTCGGCGCCCTGACGTTGCCTAACCGCATCCTGATGGCTCCGCTGACCCGTTGTCGCGCCGAGGGCGCCAATGTCCCGACGGACCTGATGGCGGAATACTACGCCCAGCGCGCCGGCGCGGGCCTGATCATCGCCGAGGCGACCACCGTCTCGCCTCGCGGCCATGGTTACCCGAACACCCCGGGTATCTATACTGACGAACAGGTCGCCGGCTGGAAGAAGGTCACGTCCGCCGTGCACGCCAAGGGCGGCCGCATCTTCCTGCAGCTCTGGCACGTCGGCCGCATCTCGCACCCCGATTACCAGCCCAACGGCGAACTGCCCGTCGCCCCGTCCGCCATCAAGCCCAAG